>ENA-UOWO01000428-UOWO01000428.1-activated-sludge-metagenome-genome-assembly--contig:-NODE-428-length-61051-cov-53.066480_pt1 | contig 61051 bp, 63 predicted proteins | sample MGYA00238148_ERZ761564 | MGnify/ENA primary metagenome ERZ761564 (study PRJEB28885, sample SAMN05720194) | activated sludge metagenome | isolation source: Anaerobic digester | place: USA...
GAAGCATTACAATCGAGTCGCGCGCGTCGATAGAACCCCGTTCGGGGAGATCACCAGCTTCAACCGCTCGTGACCGGGCAGGTAGGGGATAGCGGCGTAATCCGGCACATCCCAAAGCAATAGACCGGCATTTTTTCCGATTTCAACCGATCCCCATTCCTCGGCAATGCCCAAAGAAGCGGCCGCGTTTAAAGTTTGAGCCGTCAGTATTTCTGACGAAGTCATTTTCAGTTTGGAAGCCGCTAAAAACGCGATGACCGTTGGGTCGTAAAGAGTGCATGACCCGGGATTGAAATCGCTGGCCAAAGCGACAGCGACGCCGGCATCGATCAGGTTTCTGGCGGGCGCGAACGGTTTGTTCAAGAAAAAGCTGGTGCCCGGTAACAAGGTCGCGACCGTTTCGCTGTCAGCCAAAGCGCGGATTCCCGACGGTTCGATGGCAATCAAATGGTCCACGGAGAAGGCTCCGACTTTGACGCCAAGGAGACTGCCTCCTTCGAAGCTCATCTCTTCAGCGTGCAAGCGGGTTTTAAAACCCAGCGTTATCCCTTTTTTGAGATATTTTTCGGATTGGGCGTAGTTGAAAACCCCTTTCTCGCAGAACACGTCCAGAAAATCGACAGTTTCCTTCTTTACGGCTAATTCGGGCAGAGCGACCGCGCACAGCCAATCGATGTAGGCGTCCGCATTCGTAAACTCCGGCGGAACTGCGTGAGGTCCCAAAAAGGTTTTAAAAATTTTGATCCCACTCGTTTTTTCAATGGCGGACAAGGCATCCAACTGCTTCCATTCGTTTTGCTGGTCAAGTCCGTATCCGCTTTTTCCCTCCAATACGAGGACGCCTTTTTTTTGAAGGGCGCGGACAAAGGGAAGATTAAACCGGACAAGATCTCCGGTCGAGGCCGCTCTGACCTGTCGCGTCGTTTCAAGGATTCCGCCGCCAGCTTGCAAGATCTCTAGATAACCGGCTCCCCCCTGGCGCATAAAGAACTCCTTTTCACGAAACCCGAAAAACGGGATATGTGTATGCGGGTCTATGAAAGCGGGTGTAGCGACCCATCCGGAAGCATCGATGACCGTATCTTCCGGTTTTATTGAGATATCCAAAGAAGGCCCGATCCTAACGAAGCGCCCCTCCGAGATATAGATATCCACGTGTTCCAGTACGGAGAGGGTCGCCATCTCCGGCCCTTTTCTGGATCCACGGCCTTGCGGCGTCGCCAATTGGCTGATATTTCGGAGTATCGTTTTCATCCCAATCGCCTCTTTTCTTTTTAGAAGACCTCTTAATTATATCGGATTCGCACATAATTACCAAGTGAGTGATAGCTAACTGATTCGAGTGTTTTTAACAATTCTTACCGAGTCTATTCACCGCTTCTTATCAGGACTTCATAATTATTTTCATGGGTTTGTTAAAGTGTTTTGAAACTTCGCGTGGGATAGAGAAAACAATATACAAAAATGACTCATAAGACCATCACACATAACATGAAATATAAAACTACTGAACTATTATACATAAAGTATCTCGTAGGCATCAGAACAAATCGATAAATATTGTCTAATAGAGGATATTGATTGGATTATAAATGAAATAATAGTCATTTATGTAAACAACAGGAATATTTCGGAGAAGTGAAATAATTTCGTTTTCCGAACAGATAAGGTATAATAGGGTGTTCTTCACAAATCTTCAAAGGGGTGATCCACGTGAAAAAAGTTCTATGGTTACTCTTCTTGCTCAGTGTCTTCGCCATCAGTTCTTTCGCCTGCACCACGATCGCCGTGACCAAAGGCGCGTCCGTTGACGGTTCGGTTATGGTAACCCATACGGCGGATTGCGGATCGTGTGATTTTCGGCTGGTCAGGATTCCGGCTGCCGATCACGAAGCCGGCTCTTTAAGGCCGGTTTACCCGTTTATTGAAGGGTATCCGCGTTATGCCGGCAAAGATATGGGGCCGGGTTATGACACGCCGGGGTTTGAACCGACCAAACCGCTCGGATACATTGACCAGGTACCGCATACGTATGCGTATTTTGATGCCGTCTATGGCGTCATGAATGAACACCAGCTGGCGATCGGCGAGTGTACGACGGCCGGAAAGGTTTACGCTCAACCGAAAGAAAACGTTTGTATTTTCGACGTTGCCGCTTTGTCTCGTGTGGCGATGGAACGTTGCACAAAAGCGCAAGAAGCCATCGCTTTAATGGGCGATTTGGCTGTCAAGTACGGCTATTACGGCTGGGGAGAAACCCTCACCGTAGCCGATACTGAAGAGGTATGGGTTTTCGAAATTACCGCAACGCCCGATCAAAAAAGCGCGTTGTGGGTAGCCAAGAAAGTCCCCGACGGAGAGGTTTTCGTCGAATCCAACGAATTCCGTATCCGAGAAGTGTTAACGAATGATCCTAACATGATGTACTCCCCCAATCTGTTTGAAGTGGCCAAAGCGGAAAAATGGTGGAATCCTGAAACGGACAAAGAGTTGGATTGGCTGAAAACAGTTAGCCCCGGCGAGTACTCGAACGCGTACTACAGTTTGAGAAGGGTATGGAGCGTTTTAAGACGAGTCGCTCCCTCCTTGAACTTGAGCCCGTATGTTGAAGACACTTACACCAAGGCTTATCCGTTCTCGGTTAAACCCGATAAAAAATTGTCGGTAGCCGATGTTTTCGCGCTTCACAGAGATTGGTACGAAGGAACCGAATTCGACTTGACCAAAGGCTTAGCGGCGGGTCCTTTCGGTACGCCCAATCGATTTGCGGGCGGGAGTAAGCTGTTGAAAGGCGCTTGGGAAAGATCCGTTTCCGTATTCCGGTGCGACTACAGTTTCGTCGCCCAAGTGCGCAGCTGGCTGCCCGACGCGATCGGCGGCGTGATTTGGTGGGGGCCGGACGCTCCTCTTGGCACCGCTTATGTTCCTTTCTACTGCAGCCACGAAGATCTTCCGGATGCTTATGACACCGGTTCTCACAAGCAATTCGATCCCAGCATCGCTTTTTGGGCGCATTCTTTTGCAGCCAATTGGGCGGATCTGAAGTTCAGCTACATGATCGAAGATATCAAAGCGATGCAGGAAAAAGTGGAAGGGCGACAGTTCACTGTCCAGCCTGCTATCGAAAATGCCGCATTACAGCTCTATAAAGTCGATCCTGAACTCGCCGTTGAATTCTTGAGCGAATATTGCACCAATAATGCCAATCGTGTCGTGAATGAATGGTGGGAATTCGGTCAATCCCTCGTGACCCGCTATAATGACGGTTACGTGGATGGAAAATCCGTGGGCTATCCCGACTGGTGGCTGAAAGAAGTCGGGTATGAGGACGGTCCGCAAAAATACGGTTTGAAGTAACCGAAATAAGGAGGAGGATATATGCGATATCGTTTGCTATGGCTTTTTTTGCTTCTGGCTTTAACGGGTTTTTCCGTATCGATTCTGGACTTTGAAGCGCTTTCGGCCTTTACTGTTTTCGTGCCGGGAGAATCTCGGGGTTTTTCCGATGTGAACCTTTTCTACTACGATCGACAAACTTTAGAACAGAATACTGAATTGTTCGGGAAGAGCCTGAGAGAAGATGCTATAGGAGCGATTTTGCTGTTATCCCAAAAAAACGGGTCCGGGTCCGTCACCCGCCCCGTTTCCTTCGTGTACGATATTACCTCTGTCGAAGGGTTAGAGAAGGAAACCGGTTTCCCCCTCGCCGCCTATCTGAGGTTTTTTGCCCGAGGTGAAGAATTCGGAGGCGAAGATGACTGCGGGGACTGCGGAAAACCGGTAGCGAAAGGTGAAAAAACCCTATACTTGCCGGATCTCATGAAAGCCTTAGGACTGGAAGGCCTGTGGATCGAGTTGTTCAATGAAAGGATCGATCCCTATCAAAAACACGCTTTTACCTTCGATTGGTTTATTAACGATCAAAGAGTCCAGGAAGTCGTGCGCGTCGATCCCGATCTAGCGACGGTGTCCGTCTGTCACTGGGATCCGTCGTTGATCATAGAGATCGCCCAGGCTTTTTATGAAGTGACATGTACCGAAATCATCAGTCCTTTATCTCTAAAGGTTCGCCCCGTTGAAGACCCGGAAAGGTCGATCGTCGTCGCGGTGGACGGGATAAAGCTTCTCAGTAGCGTCCGAGAGCAACCGGAAGAGCTCATCGCTTTCAACAGACAGTTTTTATTAGGGCAAAAACTACTCCTTTCTTATCCCGATTTTCTTGATCTCGAAGATTTGAAAGGGCATTTGGAAGAGGAAGAACCGGTACCGGTATTGGTTTGGAAGAGCGATCCGGTTTCGGGTTTACCGCAAGTATTATGGAACGTGGTTTTAATCTCAAACGGCTTTACATCGATCGATGGCAATAATCTCATACTGGCGCCGTTGTTGAGAGTTTGCGGTTGTCAGTAAAAACTCAAAAGGAGTGATGTTAGTGAAAAACAGGTTTTTGGTGCTTTTGATTCTCGTATGCGCAGCCTTGACAGCATTTGCCTGTACCACCATCGGAGTGACAAAAGGTGCTTCCGTGGATGGCTCCACTATGGTTACCCACACGTGTGACTGTGGGATGTGCGATTTTCGTATCATTCGAACTCCGGCGATGGATCACGCCGCTGGTTCGATGAGAGCGGTGTATCCGTATTTGGATCAGTATCCGGCATATGTGGGTAAAGACCGCGGTCCCGGTTGGGACGTTCCGGGTTACGAACCGACGAAACCGCTTGGCTATATCCCCCAAGTGGCTCATACCTACGCGTATTTCGGTTCTTCCTACGGGATTATGAATGAGCATCAGCTGGCTATCGGAGAATGTACGACCGGCGCGAAAGTTTACGCGCAAGAAAAAGAAAACGAGTGTATTTTCGACATTTCTGCGCTTTCGAGAGTAGCCCTCGAACGCTGTAAAGAAGCCGAAGAAGCTGTCCTGTTGATGGGCGAGCTCGGCCAAAAATACGGTTACTACGGCTGGGGAGAAACCCTCGTCGTAGCTGACAAAGAAGAAGTATGGGTTATCGAAATGTGCGGCACACCGGACGGAAAAAGCGCGCTTTGGGCCGCCAAACAGATTCCGGACGGAGAAGTTTTCGTAGAAGCCAATCACTTCAGAATCCGAGATTTAGAAGAAAAAGGGCAAAAGATTCATTATTCTTCCAATCTGAAGGAAGTTGCGCAAAAAGAGGGTTGGTGGACTCCTGGTCAACCGCTCGATTGGACAAAGATTGTCGGCAGCGGAGAATACACCAGCGCGTATTATAGCCACAGACGCGTGTGGAGAACCTTTGACCGTATCGCCCCGTCCTTAGGATTGAGCCCGTGGGTCGAAGACACCTACACCACCGACTATCCGTTCTCCGTGAAACCGGAAAAGAAATTGAGCGTCGCCGATGTTATCGATCTGCAAAGAGACTGGTACCAGGGCACCGAGTTCGATCTTTCTCAAGGGTTAGCCGCCGGTCCTTTCGGCAACATCAACCGATACGCTGGCAGTAGTAAGTTAGTTAAAGGCGCCTGGGAAAGAGCAATTTCAGTTTTCAGATGCGCTTACGTTTTCGTTACCCAAACCAGAGGCTGGCTGCCCGACCCGATCGGCGGTATCGTATGGTTCGGACCGGACGCGCCGCACACTTCTGCTTACGTTCCGTTCTATTGCGGAATGACCGAACTGCCCGAAATCTACGAGATTGGAGATCTGCATACCTATGACAGCGAGAGCGCCGGTTGGACTTTCAACTTGATGGGAAACTGGATGGATCTCAAGTTCAGCTATATGATCAAAGACGTACAGGCGAAACAGAAAGAGATTGAAGACAAGGAATTTGCTTTCCAGCCCGCTATAGAAGATGCCGCGAATCAACTGTATATCGTATCGCCCCAACTCGCGGTCGATTTCATCACCAATTACGCCGTGAACAACGCCTACCAAGTCGTTAGCGATTGGAAACAATTCACGGAAAAGATGTTCGCGAAATACATCGATGGTTACGTTGACGGAAAGTCAGTCGGATATCCCGATTGGTGGCTACAAGAAGTCGGTTACGAACAAGGCCAAGTTTCCGGCAAGTACGCCAGCAACAAATAACCGTTCGTGCCGTTTTTCGGACCCCGGCAAATTCGTCGGGGTCCTTACTCAGAAAGAGACCATAAGGAGGTTTGGCAAAGATGAAAAAGGTTTCGTTATTAATGGCTATCGCTGCGATATTAATCGTTCTACCCGTATTCGGAACGATGGTTCTTGAATTTCCGATCGTCATGACATCCGCCGGACAAAGCGACGAAATTAACACGGTTATCTATCTGGCTGACGAAGTGGGATTGAAGTACGATTACTGCGATATCTTGTCTTTGGATGAATTCAAAGCCGGTGTCGGACTAGGCGGCGCGAAAGACGGACCTGGAAAACACACCGGTTTTTTCTCGGTCGAAGCCAAGGGTACACAGTTCAAAACGTTTCTAATCGCGATCGGAGCCAGCTTAAAAGGAATGGGAGCTTCCGGTTTGTCGGTCGATGACGAAGTTAACCGCATAAAAGCCCTCATCGCTTACGCGGAAGAGAAAGGTATAAAAATCCTGGGGATGGCGATCGGTGGAGAAATCCGACGCGGTTTGCCCGGAAGCCTTAACGAAATCATGATCGATATCGTCGCGGAACATTGCGATGTGATCGTCGTGACCAGTGACTCCAATCTTGATAAACGGTTTACGAATATTGCGAAAGAAAAGAATATCGAATTTGTTGAAGTTGAGAGCGCTTTCGATTTGCTCGAAGCTATTCCTGAATTGTTCGGTCTATAATCGTCTCTCATTTTTTTAACTCTCTAAGGGGGTTTCAACGTGTTTAACGATCCTCAGTTCTTCCAAACGATCGGCTACGCCCTGGCGATGGCGGGCGGGTACGTCGTTGGGAAGATCTTTAAACTTTCGACAGAGATCTGTTTATTCTTGGCCGCTCTTGTCGGCGCATTGGTTGCGGGCGCCGGATTTGACGTTTTCCGTCATTTCGCCGAAGGTTCGGTGACCTATTTCGACATCGGCCTCATCTTTATCTTCGCGACGCTTTTCATGAATATCCTGAAAGAGTCAGGAGCGATGGACCTGATCGTTCGCTGGATTATTCGTGTGTTCGGGGGTAAAAAGATATTATTCCTTATCCTGTTAATGGTAGTTATGTTGATTCCCGGCGCTTTGACCGGAGCGGGCAGCATTTCAGTCCTCGTCGTCGGCGGAACCGTATCGGCGGCTTTAGGCGCCATGGGACTGAAGAAGGAACGGGTCGCCGCGATCATCTTCATCGTTGCCGGACTGAGCGCCGCGGCGCCTCCAGTCAACGTATGGGCGATGATGACTTGCGCCGGTACCGCTGTGCCATACGTTGGATTCACATGGCCGCTCTTGGTTCCCGTTCTCATATTAGGGTTATTCACCGTGTTATTCCTTGGGTGGAAAGGAAAGATCCCGAATATCCAGGAAGCCCTCAAAGCGATACCGGAACCTGTGGGATTAAGCGTGTGGAGCGTCGCGATTCCATTCATCGCTTTGATCGCGCTGCTGGCGTTGCCGAGAATAATTCCGTTCGATTTTCCAATGCTCGGACTGCCGCTTTCTTTTGCGATCAGCGCGCTTGTCGCCTGGTTAATGAACTATAAACGCATCAAAATCTTCCGCGTCTTCTCCGATACCGTTGCCCAACTCACACCGTTGTTGGCGACAACGGTCGTCGTCGGTATGTTCGTCCAAGTGATGAGCTTCAACGGCACCAAAGGGCTGTTCTCGCTATGGATCGTCACCGCGCCGATGGCATTGTTGTACATTATTCTACCGTTCGTTATTCCAATCTCCGAAGGACTGTTGACCTATGGCGGGGTCGCTGTTTTAGGTATTCCATTGATATGGATGTTTAATGCAAGGGGTATCAATACCGTTATCGCGCTGGCTGGTTTGACTTTGCTCTGGCCACTGGGCGACGGATTGCCCCCCACGAAACTAATCGGAAGGTTAACGGTCGATACCGTCGGTTATAAAGGAAGCTACGGAAAGTTCCTGAAAGAGTGTATCGTCCCTTGGATCGCCATCACCGTTGTCGGTATTTTGATGGTCGCTTTCAGCAATCAACTTTCCTTCCTCATGGGTTAGGTGATTAGAATGGATTGGATTATGCTCCTTTATTACGTGATGTCGGCGATCATCGTGATCGTCATGGTGTGGAATTACTTTAAAACCAAAGACATGCAAAAACAAATACTGTTAGCGATCGCATTGCTGCCATTCCTACTACGATTGCTTCGATGGAAGTAGGTGCGAAGATGAAATGGATTAAATGGTTAATTTTGGCGGTTCTGGCTCTTTTCCTTCTGGCGGGAGGGCTTCCGATCCTGATGCAAAGAAACTACAAAGAGACGTTGGTAATGGGAGATGGCGTCACCCGTGTTTTCAAGTTGAGCGATTACTTCGAACCTTTGAAAGGGACGATCGGAGACACCAACATTTATGAATTCAAAGGACAGGCGGAAGGCGGGAAAATGCTGATCATCGCTGGTACGCACGAGAGTGAAGTTTCCGCGATGGTAACGGCCTTCTTGTTTATTGAAAACTTAAAGACGGAAGCGGGTACCGTCTATGTCATTCCGCATTTCAACTACAGCGGATCTTTGGGCACGCAACCGGGTGGCGGTTATCCGCTGTACTATACGATCCCGACGCCATGGGGCGAGAAGAAATTCCGTTTGGGAGACCGCGGACTTCAAGCGCTTGACCAATGGCCGGATCCGGATGTCTACGTTCATTATCCTGACGGGCAATTATTATCTTATATCGATGCGAGAAACACGAATAGGACCTGGCCCGGGCGACCGAACGGCACCATGGGTGAACGGATCACCTATGCCGCAATGGAAATGATACGGAACGAAAAAATTGATGTCGTGATCGATTTGCATGAAGCGGAGACGATGTTCCCGGTCACCAACTGTATCGTTGCCCCGGAACGGAGCAAAAACTATGCCGTCGGCGCCGCACTTTATGTAAAGGGCAGAGAAAAATTCGAAAGTCACGTAGAACCGTCTCCTTCAAATTTCAGAGGGCTTTCTCACCGAGAAGTCGGAGATTATTCCGATGCGTTGGTCTTTCTTCTGGAGGCCCCGTGTGTCCACTTGGATCAGATCTCGGGACCCAAGACCAACGATTTGATGATCGTCGGGAAAGACCCGTTTATCAATGTCGCGGCGGAAAAGGGATTGTTGTTCGTGCCGATCGACGAACGCGGTTGGACGATCGAACGACGTGTCGGGCAGCAATCGTCGGTTATCCAAGAGATCGTGAACCAGTTTAATCGGAAGAACCCCGAAAGAAAGATCCTGTTCACCGCTCCGAAGCACGCGGAAGTAGTCGAAAAGGGAATGGGAACGTTCTTCAAGGATCCCGGAAAAGCGGCGGAATCGCGAATCGCTTACGAGTAAGAAAAAAAGGGCAAACAAAAAAGTTTGCCCTTTTTTCTACTATGTGATAGGATAGTCTTAATCTACCGAAAACCGGTAATTTTCAGAGAAGAAAGGAGACGATCGGTGTGAAGAAAGCTTTGTTGTTAGTTCTGCTAGCTCTTATGACTTGTATGACAGTCCTTACCGCGGGCGGGTTTTTCATCGATTTGGATGATAACCCTTACCGAAACGCTATTGAAGGTCTCTTTGACAAAACATGGGTCGGGGGCGAGTATGGGGAAGAATTCTTGCCCAAGGAGCCCTTAACGAGGGGACAAGCGGCTCATTGGCTGAGCGTGGCGCTGAAACTCCCCAGAGTCGAACCGCTGAAAGTCGATCAACCGGTTGAAAAATCCTACACTTATGCGGATCCGCTGGGTGTGATTGACGAATCCTTCGTTATCGCCTCTTTTAATGATTTGGAAGACCATTATTACAGAGATGAAATCGAAGGCCTTTCGCGAGCCAGAATCCTTCCCGTTTCTGAATCCTTCAACGTAGACGATCCCGTTACACAGGAAGAATTCCTCATCTGGTTGGACAACGCGCTGTACGGTGTGGATGAACATTACGGCAACACCGTCGCCGACCGGTTGAGCAAGCTGGACGTCTTGGGAATGCCCGCTCTCCCCTCTTCCGAACCCCTGACTCGGGAATTGGCGGCATATATGCTTTACAGCGTCATCGGCGATCCGAAATTCCAGGTCGTCACCGTCTTGGTATCCGCCGATATCCACGGCCATCTGGAACCCTACAAGCCCGTCGGTTCGGATTACTTCATTGGCGGAATGGCGAAGATGAGCCAATACGTGAATCAAGTGTGGGAAGACCAGAAAGAGCTGCTGCTTCTGGATGTCGGCGATGCCCCTTACAATACCAACGTCGCCAATCTGTTCGAGGGGGAACCGGTTATTCGTATCATGAATTGGATGGAGTATGATGCGATGGTACTCGGAAATCACGATTTTGACTTTCCCTTCTCGGTCATGGAGCGTAATGCGCAACTGGCCAACTTCCCGTTCTTATCCGCCAATACCTTAAAGGACGGCGTTCACCCGAACTTTTTAGAACCCTATCATATCGTGGAATACGGGGGAATCACCTTCGGTATTATCGGTGTGACCGATGACCAAAGCGCCTGGTACACGCATCCGAACAACGTGAAGGGGATCACCTTTATCGACCATTTCGAGGCGGCGAAAGCGGCGGTCGCGGAATTGAAAGGCAAAGTCGATTTTATCATCGCTTTGGCCCATTTGCACGGCGACAATCCGGTGCTCAGTCAAAAGGTGGAGGGCATTGATCTGGTTTACGGCGGCGGAACGGATATCGTGGCTTTCCCAGAGAAGATCAACGATTCGTGGCTATTGTCATCGGGTAAACACGCGGAACTGATCAGCCAGACGAACCTTAACTTCTGGGACGGAGAACTTCTCGGTTTCACCTTCTCGCACATCTTCCTCTCTCAGAATATGCCGGACGATCCGGTTGTGGATCTCATTATCAAAAAAGCGGTTTCAGCGATGGATGGCCGGATGATGCACGTCGTCGGGAAAACCTCCGTTTTACTGGATGGAGAAAGAGCGACCGTCCGGTTGAAAGAGTCGAATCTTGGGAATGTCATCGCCGACAGTTTGAGAGCGATGACCGATGCGGATATCAGCTTCCAAAACGGCGGAGGCGTACGCGCCAGCATTCCAGTCGGCGACATTACCATCAAAGATATCTATACCGTCCTTCCGTTTGACAACACCGTGGTCGTTGTCGAAGCGACCGGAAAACAGATCTGGGACGCGATCGAGCACGGTATTTCCGTCTATCCGGGAGCGGCCGGCCAGTTCCTGCAAGTCTCCGGAGTCAGCTATACCTTCGACGCTTCCAAAGAGCCCTATCAACGGCTGGTCTCCGTAGAATACAACGGCGCTCCGATCGAGATGGACCGTAAATTCCGTCTGGTTGCCAATGACTTCTTGACAGGGGGCGGGGACAAGTTCTTGATGTTGAAAGAGTGCAAAGAATTGGTCCGAACAAAATCCTATCTACGCGACGCATTTTTAGAGTACTTCCAAAAGAATCCCGTGATCAGTCCGCAGTTGGAGGGTAGAATCACCATTCTAAACCCGGCGAACTAAAAACCGGACACTCGATAGAAGCAAGGATGAAAAAAGCGGACGATCTTTGTCCGCTTTTTTTCCGCTCCGCGAAAAGACTCGCAGGCTTCACCATTTCATCTGGTGGTTTCCGTCAGAAAAGGACAAGTTTTGGAATAGCTGGACGGGATCTTCGGAGCGCCTTGTCCCGTCGGTTTGTACGGTACCTTCTGAGGATACGGAAAATTCCAGTTGACGGTCTCCCGCCTGTTCCCATTCAAACCCGTTGGTGGTCAAGATACCGCCGGAAGGGTCCCGGAAAATCCCGCCGCCTTCTCCGGTAGAAGCGGCATTGTTCGATACGGTCAAACGATTCGCCGCTATCGTTCCTTGATTCAAGACGATCCCGCCACCGTTTTTCGTGGCGGTATTCCCGTTAATCACAAGATCTTCGGCGCGTAAAGCCCCATTATTGTAAATATAGACACCGCCGCCTTCTCCGAAACCATCGGCATCCACGCAACAATTCATCTGGATCGATGTCTCTTCCGCGACGAGCGCTCCGATCGTAAGGTAAATTCCGCCTCCATATCGTGTCGAAGCATTCTCTGAGATCGTCGATCCGGTTATCGTCGCGGCGTTGGTGACATAGAGGCCCCCGCCGGCGGTTACGGCTGCATTCTTCGAAATTAGGCAATTTTCGATCCGTAAAACCCCGCCGCGCGCATCGATCCCGCCTCCGGAAGTCCCGGCTTCATTCTCCGTTATTAGGCTATCATAAAGGGATAGTGTGCCCGACAGCATGTGGATGCCGCCGCCATGCCTAGCCGTACGATTCCTCAGGATACGCGCGCCTTTGATCGTTAAATGGGTAGCGCTACCGGAAAGATAGATGGCGCCGCCATCATTTTTCCCGCTAACGTTGCCTCCTGTTAAATTGATATTCTCCAGCGTAACGGATGCGCCGTCCGTGATATAGAAGATTCGCCCTCTTTCTTCCATATCGATGGTAAAAGGGTTATTCAATTGACCCGTGATCGTTATCTCCTTCCCTCGGATCTGTATTTCTACTTCTTCATTCGTTAACGTTGTTCCCCCTCGAACGATAACAAATCCCTTATCGGGCGCGTCGTTTATCGCTTGGCCCAAGCGATCGTAATGGGCAAGGAGCGCGCCATTTGATTCATAGAGAGCAATCGGAGGGGGTATCGTTCGAAACTGGTACGTGCACGAAGAAGCTGATTGCCCATCGGATTGGAGAGCTTCAACCGTCCAACGATAAGTTGCGCCACGGTCTAACTCCGAAATCTCCCATTCGCGCGTTTCGGGGTTGTCGATCTCTGTTGGTGTGCCAAATGGGGTTCCTTCCCCCGCGAAATAAAGGCGAAATCCGATGAGCGTCAAGTTTTCTCTGATATCGGCGTTTGACCGTACCCCGGGTGTGGCTTCCCAACTTAAGAGCACCGTCGTCGCCATATCCGTCGCCCCGTTAAGAGGAAAAATCAACGCTGTTTGGGGAGGGTAGAAGGTTTCTTTTTGGGTCGCGAAGCTGCGTTCTTCGCTTTCGGTGGTCTGTTCGTCCGACTGATGAACGATGACTTTCCATCGGTACGATTGATTGTATTCCAAGTTCTGAATCGTATACTCTTTTTCTATCAGCGAGATAGGAAGAGGCAGACTATCCCCATGCCGGTAACAGTAGAGGTCATACCTGGTGATGACCGCGCCCCGGGGCGAATGGTTCGTTTGGTGCCCCGGAGTGGCTTCCCAGCTGAGCGTTATCGTCGTTGCACAATCGGTTTGGGTATTTCCGGGGTACTTTAACGCCAATAGCGGTGGCGCATAGGTCGCTTCCTTCGTACGAAAGGTTCGCTCTTCGCTTTCTACCGACTGTCCATCGGGTTGATAGGCGACGACTTTCCAGAGATAGTCCGAGCCATAAAGAAGAGAACTTATCGTTTTTCTGCAACTCGTCGTGTGAATCGGAGAACCGTAAGGCTGTCCATCCCGGCGAAGGAAAAGGTCATATTCGAGGGATTGTCCCTCACGGTTCTCCAGATTTGCCGGATCTCCCGGCGTTCCTTCCCACGAGAATTTTACCCGGGTATCCATATTTGTTTGACCTTCTTCAGGCTCTAATAATGTGAGGGATGGTTCCGCGTATCTTCTTGGAGTGGTCTGAAACGCCCATACCGTGCTTGTCGCGGTTTTTCCGTCGGATTGCAGCGCGACGACATACCAACGATAGGTGGTTCCGTATTCCAGGGCGTTTTTTTGAAAGGACGGGTGTTTCACAACCGCGATCGTGGGTTCTTCCGTGCCTTCTTCCGAGATATGGACCCGGAACTCGGCGATCTCAATAGCGCGTTCGGATTTTTCCAAAGCCTTCCCCGGGGTGGCCACCCAAGTTAGGATGATATCCGTCGCCTGGTCTGTCGCATCGTTTCCGGGGAAAATCAAAGATATTTGAGGGTCTGCGTATTCTCGGGTTTTCGTATGAAACGTCCATTCCGGGCTCTTTGTGGATTGACCGTCATTTTGAAAGGCCGTAACGGTCCAACGATAGCAGGTATTGTCTCTTAAATTCTCGAGGGCATATTCGGTCTCCCTGAGAATGACCGTCTTCTCGGCATCGGTTTCGTTTTCGGAGAACAGGCGCAAACAATAATGGGTGATGGTCACAGAAGGAAGGGTCGCCTCGCGGGGATTGCCCGGAATGCCCGACCATCGCAACACTAAGTCGAAGGACTGATCAAGGCTTCCGTTTGCCGGAAACGGGTCGTCTAAACGCGGAGGTCCCCAAGCGATCGGTATCCGGTTTCGAAGACAAGAAGTGGTAAACAGAACGATGACGAAGACAATAAGGATCGGAATGGAAAAACCGATCGAGAGCGGGTTTTTTTTGACCATTGGGCCTCCTGAAATCACGGCGAATATCGAGATCAAACAATTTTATCATGCGTCAAGGCCTAAAACACCCCTTTCAAAAAAAAATCACGATGAACCATTACCGAACTTAAAAGAATGTTATCCCATCGACTCGTCGGGCAATAATCAGCGTGCCTTCGTCGTCAATGGTTATAGAAGCGCAGCAGCCTCTTAAGGGATCTCGCCGCAAATTTGCTTTAACCGAATGGGTCTACAAAACGTCCGGGTCGGAGGCGATAGGTGAATCGCACGTCGGTACGAATCACGCAAGAACCGTTTCTGAACTTTCTGGCCGTTTTTTTGGTAAAATAGACTGATAAAAGGACTTACGAGTCGGAATACAAGGTTGCGATATCCGGGTTTACGGAACAGCCGCAACCGAAAGGATGAGCGCTACGGAAAACAATCGTTTGGTTCACCTTGTTTTAGATAAAGGATTTGTCCAGGAGGTCGATCTCGTAGGCAATGACAATCGGGCGGTAGAAGCCGCTCGGGTATCTTTCCAACAGGGGTTGAAAAGTGTCGACCGGGATCGTTCGCTGATCGATTATTTAATAGAAAATGGTCACGAAAGCCCGTTTGAACACATCGTCTTTACTTTCCGGATCAAAGCGCCGTTATTCGTTGCTAGGCAGTGGTTTCGCCATCGCATCGGCAGCTTCAACGAAATAAGCGCCCGGTACAGTGAAGTGTCTGAGGAATTCTATATCCCTCAAACCAGTAGAAGTCAGGATACCGTCAACCGTCAGGCGAGTTTGTTTGAAGACGCGCCTGAGAAGGATAACCTTTTAAGGGAGATCGTGGAGGAGAATTGCCGGCAAGCGTATGAACGATACCAGAAGTTACTGTCGTTGGGAGTAGCCAGAGAACTCGCGCGGATCGTCTTGCCCTTAAACCTTTACACGCAATGGTATTGGACGGTGAATGCGCGGTCGGTGATGAATTTTCTCGCCCTACGCGCTGACGAACATGCGCAATGGGAGATTCAGCAGTACGCTTTGGCAGTGGGGACGATTTTCAAGGAACGGTGTCCTTGGACTTTCGACGCGTTTATGAAGCACAAATATGCCGGACGATTATTGGAGCTTCTCCAGAGGGAGTGTGATTGAAATGAAATTAGTGGACATTTCAAAGATATTAGAGGCAAAAGTGTGCTCCGGAGAAGAAAAGCTGAACGATCTCGAAATCGAGCGGGTCGGCGCGGCGGATATGATGAGCGATGTGTTAGCCTTTGCGAAACCGGGAATGTTGTTGATCACCGGGTTGAACACCCCGCAGGTGGTGCGAACGGCCAGTATCGTCGGCATTTCTACGGTTGTGATTGTCAGAAAAAAACAAATTCCTGAAGAAACGATCCAAGCGGCTAAGATGTTCGGCATTCCTCTTTTGCACTCCCCGCTGCCGATGTACACAGCCTGCGGGGTGCTTTACACGAATAACTTAAAAGATATTCGCTCGTTTTAATCGCAAAGGGGGCCTTTAATGAAACCGACAGTCGATAAATTGATAGACCAAATGCAAATGTTGTTCAAAGACTTAGTGGCGAAAGATCTTATGGCGCCGAATGTCATCTCGATCAGCCCCGATCGCACGATGGAACAAGCGAAAGAATTGATGCGACTGAAAAAAATATCCGGTCTGCCGGTCGTTGAAAACGACATTCTGGTCGGTTTAGTCAGCATAGAAGACATCATTAAAGCTTTGGAAAGACATACAATTCACGACCCAATCTATAAAATCATGACGAAAAATTTGATCGTGGTAAGTCCGGACGAGAATCTGCCGCAGATATTTGACAAATTCACCAGAACCGGTTTTGGGCGTTTTCCCGTCGTGGATAATCAAAAGCGATTGGTCGGGATTCTCACGAAAGAAGATATTTTACGTGGGATTCTCGAAGAGTTCCGGCTGCTCTATGTCCGGGACAAAAGACGTCAGGATGTCATCGACGGGGAGGCGCTGAATAGATCGCTGATAACAGGAGAAGAGATCAATAAATTGGGCGCGGACTTCGCTTTTTCGATCGATTATGTCGAAATCAGCCTATCCGGCATCGGTGCCGCCCGTTTGAAGGAGTTCTTAAAAGGAAGAGGCATCGAAGAAGAGATCGCCCGTAAAGTGGCCATCGCGACTTACGAAGCGGAGACGAATGTGGTCATCCATTCCGGGAGCTCGGGCAACATCTACTGTTTCCTCTACCCGGAATACGTCCGCGTTCGCGTGGAAGATCACGGAAAAGGAATAGAGGATTTGGATAAAGCGATGCAGGAAGGATACTCGACGGCGACGGACCAGATCCGAGAGATGGGTTTCGGGGCCGGAATGGGAATCTCGAATATGCACCGCTATTCTGATAAGATGGTCATCGTATCCGAGATCGGAAAAGGTGTCATCGTTGAAATGCAGTTTTTCTTGAAAGATACCGCCAACGGTTCTTAAGGAGGCGTCAAAATGGCGAAAGGGTTTCCGAGAGAATTTTTTTGGGGAACGGCGACAGCCGCTTATCAAATAGAAGGCGCTGATTCCGAGGACGGAAAAGCCCCTTCCATTTGGACATCGTTTTCGCATCAACCCGGACGCATCTTCAACGGACACACCGGAGATGTCGCTTGCGACCATTACCATCGTTTTGAAGAAGATATCGCGCTGATGGCGGAGTTGGGAGTCAACGCCTATCGTTTCTCTATTTCCTGGCCAAGGGTTTTACCCGAAGGAAGGGGATCCGTCAATCAAACGGGAATGGATTTTTATCGAAGGTTGGTCGACCGACTGCTCGAAAACCGGATCACACCGTTCATCACTTTATATCATTGGGACCTTCCCCTCGCTTTGCAGGAGAGAATCGGCGGCTGGGAGAGCGAAGATATCGACCAATATTTTGGTGATTACGCGGCGGCGATGTTTCGCGCGTTGGGCGATCGCGTCAAATATTGGATTACGCTTAACGAACCGTTTTGCTCTTCTTTTAACGCTTACGGATGGGGAGAGTTCGCTCCTGGCGAGCAAAACCTGAAAAAAGCCTTTCTCGTCGCGCATCATCTGCTCAGGGCACACGGCGAAGCGACGGCGCGTTTTCGAGAACTCATACCGGACGGAAAGGTCGGATTGGTCAATGTGGCCAGCTGGATTGAACCCGCAAGCGAGAATGGCGAAGATATCCAAACGGCCTTTATCGTCAACCAGTTAAACAACGATTGGTTTTTCCTTCCCGTCCTCACCGGCAAGTATCCGGAAGAAGCGGCGCAGTTCGTCCGCGGATTGGGGCTCCTTCCGGTGTTCGATCCGCAAGAAATGAACCGTATCGCCAAGAAACCGGATTTTTGGGGTATTAATTATTATACGCGACATCGTATGAAAATGGATATGAGTCATCCGATGTTCTTTACCTTCTTGCCGCCTGAACTCGAAACCACTGAATCCGGTTGGGAAATTTATCCGCAAGGACTCACCGCCTTCTTGAAAATGGCTCAGGAAAAATACGGAAATATACCGATGTTCATCACCGAAAACGGTATGGCGGATAAAGACGTCTTAATGAATGGCGTCGTTGCCGACGAAAAGAGGATCGCTTACATTAAATCCCATATAGAAGCCGTTCAGCGAGCAATGGCTGGGGGAGCGGACGTTAGGGGGTATTTCGTCTGGTCTCTGATGGATAACTTTGAATGGGCTCAAGGGTACAGCAAACGATTTGGTTTAGTCTATATCGACTATGAAAAAAATCTGGAACGGATCAAAAAAGACAGTTATTATTATTACAAGAACTTTTTAGCCTTATAACTCAGGAGAAAGCGAGGCGGAAGATTGAAGAAAATCCTATGGGTGTTAATCGCGATTGGTATGCTTTTTTTCTTAACCGCATGCCATTTCGAACCGGAAGAGACCTATCGCATTTCAAATCTAATCGAGATGAGAATACAACCCTATACGCGAACGGAGTTTAAAATGACAACTCCGTCGACCGTGTTGAATAAGGAAGATATAAAGGATGGCGCTCCCCTTTTGTATGGAACCATCTATGAGGCGGTTTATGCGTTGCGGGATAAAAGAGAAATCAAACTGATAGCGGGATCGACGGATGCCAATCGAATAGCGGACGAGCTCTGGCGCTATTATCGAAAAGAAGACGCGCCGCCTTTCTGGACTTGGGTCAATTACATTCCGTTCTTTTACGGTTCCTATGAAACCGAAGGCGCCACGAAATTCGCGATGGCCTGGTTTTCTAAAAAATGGGTCTTTCGGATTGTCGGACCCGACGAGGAGACCGTCCAGGATTTTTATAAAAAAATGGTCGCCTTTATCGAGAAGGAAGAAATATTCAACGGGAGCATTCGGGAGATTTGACCCTATATAAAAAACTGAATACGGTCCTGAAAGAAAAATATGGCAGGAGAGTGCAACGGTTATCGATCTCTCTCGGTTTGGGGTGTCCGAATCGGGACGGCACCATTGGTACCGGAGGGTGTATATTTTGTGATCCGACGGGTAGCGGATTTGCTGCAATGTCCCCGGAGCACTCCGTCGAAGAACAAATTCTCTCTCTTCGGGAAAAAATGATGCGAAAGTACAGATCCCCCTTGTTTTTTATTGCATATTTCCAATCTTTCTCTAACACCTACGCTCCGATTCCCGTTTTAAAAAGTTTTTATGATCGGATTCTGCCATTCCGAGATATCGTCGCGCTCGACGTTAGCACGCGACCGGACTTGGTATGCGATGAAGTGCTTGAACTGCTGGCTTCCTATCGGGACGAACGGGAGGTTTTTTTAGAACTTGGGCTTCAGTCTGTTAATTCGGAAACGCTACGGATCCTTAATAGAGGCCATACTTTGGAAGAATGGATCGACGGGGCTGAGAGAGCCAAACAAAAAGGATTGTCCGTGATCGCGCATATGATACTGGATCTACCCTGGGATTCCGAGCAGGACATTGTGGCAGCCGCGCAGACGTTGAACCGGGTAGGGATCAGCGGCGTCAAATGTCATTCGCTTTATGTGGTTGCCGGCACTGTTTTGGCGAAAATGGTCGAAACAGGGGACGTACGGCTCCTGCCCCCTGAAGCGTATATCCAAAGATTGATCTTGTTTTTGGAGCATCTGAACCCCGAGATCGTCATCCATCGTTTGGTATCGGACGCCCCGAAAACGGGAGTCCTCCAGAAGGTTGATCGTCCAAAAAGCCTCTTAATCAGGGAGATTGAAGAAGAAATGGCAAAAAGAGACACATGGCAGGGGAAGAGGTGTCGGGCTATCCTATGATCGACCGGCTTGTGATAGAAAGACTCTACCATTTGGAAACAACCGTCCGCATCAACGAAGCCTTATCGAAGCATACGACCTTCGGAATCGGGGGTCGCGTTCCTTTGTATGTGAAGCCTCTGACATTGCGTACGTTACCCGAGATCGTTTCGTTGCTGAAAGAGGACGATCAGGAATGTAAAATATTAGGCATCGGTTCGAATGTATTAGCGGATGACGGACCATTACCCTTTTGCCTTTTGGATATGACGGATTTAAACGGTTTCTCGCAAGAGGCGAAAGGCATCGTAACCGATGCGGGGTGCCCCCTCCGGAAACTCAGTCGGGTATTCTGCGATCACGGGTGGTCCGGCCTAGAATTTGCCGCAGGGATTCCGGGAACGATCGGGGGAGCGATTATGATGAACGCAGGCGCTTACGGATCTCAAATTGGGGATCTTGTGCGCGAAGTGGAGACCTTTGATTGGGATTCCGGGCGTTACCGTGTCTATTCTCAGCAGGAATGCGGTTTTTCCTATCGGAACAGCCGTTTTTCCCAAACCGGGGAGCTCATCACGCGTGTGTGGCTGAAAACAGTTGCCGGAGAGGTCGATAAAATCGGGGAACGGATGAAAGATTATGAATGCCGGCGGTTCGACAAACAACCTTTGGAATATGGGAGCGCAGGTAGCGTTTTCAAGAAGCCGACCGAAGATTTCCACGTCGGAAAAGCGATCGAGTCGTTGGGGTTGAAAGGATACCGAATCGGGGGCGCCCGAGTATCTCATCGTCACTGCGGTTTCATCATCAACGAAGGCTCAGCAACGAGCGCCGATGTGCGAGCGCTGATCGATTTGATCCGGGAAAGAATCAATCGGACGTTCGGAATCGAATTGGAACTTGAGGTTTGCCTCTGGAGCCAGTAATCAGCGTTTTCTCCAACAAAGAATAAAGGGGGCAAGAGCTGCGTCTTAGTTATACCCCTGTAATACCCCCTTGAAACGAAAAAGCGGAGGAGAGAGATCCCCCGCTTTTTTGTTATTTTTCTTCTTTTCGCCGGCCCCAATGAGAATAGGAGAATCGATACCCGATAAACATCAAGATGAGTAACGCCGCGACGAAAACCAGAAGGCCTATCGTGGTTAAAGCCGGGATTTCCTCTGCCCCGGAGGGTTTTGTGATCGTCCCGAAAAGATCGGCGTTAAAGTTCCCTAAAAAATGGAGAAGATAGAAATCGAGTATGAGGGCGCCGGACAGGATGGATAAGAACGAAACGGTCTTTTCATGGGAGACGATCGCGAATATCCCGATGAAAATAGCGAACACGCCGGCGAAAACCCAAACGATCCATTGCGGCATATCGAAGCCCGGTGTCTGCGTGCGAATCTGGTCGATTATCCACGGATTTGCGACATTCCAAATCCAAACGCCGATGAAAAACCCGATCAGCAATCCCCCCAGGAAGAAGACGAATTTAAATAATCCTAAGATCACCACGGCGCAAATAACACCGACAAGAATGGCGATAGGCAAATCAAGAGAAGGATTGCCGGCCAATAAATCATTTACGGCCGGGATCGTTTTAAGCAAAGGCATCAGAAAGAACATTCCCCCGACGAAACCCAATGCCGCGATGAGCACTTTCGGGAACCATCGGCTGGCGAAAAGCAGCGCGACGGAAAACGGTAAAGCGATGTACCAATAGGTGAGTAACAGTTGAAAAAAGCTGTAAATGTCCGTAACATTAACGGTTTGGATGACCTCTTCCATCAAAACTCCCCCCTTTTAACACGAATACTTTGTATATTACTCAAAGAGCATGCTCACATAACCAACCACACGCTCGTAGTCCCCGCTGATCTCGCCGCTCGTGGCGTGTTTAAGCAGTTTAGGTTTCCAATCACCGGAAGACATCAACGCAGCGGTGGGACCGAATCCGCACATGGAAATATTCAGTTCCGATATCACGGAGTACAGGCGTTCGACATTCATAGAGGCGATCGCGTCGATCACTTCCTGATCTTTCCTCCGCGTGACGTTTTCGGGTTCATAATGGTTCAGATCGGTCGAAGCGATAATCAACAGCGGTTTCAACGTTTTGAGGTAAGAAAACTGTTCGCCCAGATCCAGAGCGGTCTCTTTTCGCTGGTCCATCATCGCGATGGGTAGAATACGGAAATCCCTTCCATAAATATACTGAAGCATCGGTATATGCACTTCCAAAGAATGTTCGCCCAAGTGTCCCTCAGAATCGGCGGAGGCGTAATCATACCGGGATAGCAGAAGGTCTGCCAGTTCCGCGTCGACCTCGATATTGCCGAATGGGGTCTCCCAGGATCCGCTGTTCCAGATGCTAATCGGTTTACCCATACCGGTGTGGGAAGGGCCGATTAATAGGATTGTTTCCGGTTTTCCTCTTTTAGACAGTTCCCAGATGCCCCACGCACTGACCGAGCCGCTATACACATACCCGGCATGGGGAAGGACCAACCCGAAACTTTTTTGTATGTTTTTTGTGGGAAAGTCGGGTAATTGGCCTGGGCCGATCGGGCTTAAAAAAAGCTTTTCGATCTGGCTGCGAAGCGCCATGAGATTGTCACTGTAGAACACTCCCGACACTACAGGTTTTCGATGCAACGGGTCTTCACCTCGCTTTTGTTTGAAGAGATTTAAACCATATTGAAGGAACACAAGCATAAATAAACTTTTTACACGCCGTTCCCGTTATTTTCAACATTAGATTATAGCATAATTGGGGGATTGACGGTTCGCCCTGGATGGCGAACACGGATCTCCAAGCCATAGCCGTACGTTTTCGATCAGCGTGTTTTTTATGCTACAATCGAATACAAAGATGATTTTTCTGTATGGAGAGGCGATTATGCGAAATTCGGTTACCCGTTTTTTTCTTTTATTTTGTATCGTCTCCAACCTATTCGGCACGGAAGCTTCCCTGTCCTTTTATTTTGAATCCAAACACGATAAGATCGTTCAGAACTTCGGGTTGGCCGGCGGATTTCATACCGAGGTCTTCAAAGATGATCTCCAAATCGTATTGGATTGGCAAATAAGGAACTATCAAGCGGGCGATTTCAAGATCAACTTTCCGCTATTGGCAGGCGCGCTTAAATTGGATAAACCGATCTATTTCTTTTTGAAAGAAAGCTACTTCGGTTACGATGACGGGACTTCCGATTTCAAAGCCGGTTATTTTCCGCTGAACGAAGGGACGGGACAACGCTACCCGCTATGGATATCGGATAATTCCGACGGGTATCCGGCTATTCGTTTCGAGTGGAATCCTGAGCGCTGGTTCACTTTTACGAACGCCATTCTCTTTATGCGTGCCGGCGTGCAAGACTGGGATTCTGCGGATAATCTTCAGACAGCGAAAACCCTCTATTACAGAAAAGCGGGGTTTCGCCCTTTCTATTGCTGGGAATTTGGGTTCGAAGAGTCCATGCTCTTCTTTGGCCGCACGCTGGATCTCCCCTACTTGATTTCTTTTTTTCCGTACCAGACGATGCAAGAGCTCCGCAACAACTACGACTCTCCGTGGAAAGAAAGATTCAATGACAACGGAATGCTTGGCTTCTATACGAAGCTTTATTTGGATCCCGTCGATCTATACGGTTCCATTTTCATAGACGACTTCAACCCCACAAACCTGAAAGCGGCCAACAACAAGCTCGCCTGGAATGCCGGTCTGAATTGGTCGATAACAGATAACATTTCTCTTCTTTTGGAGACGGCCGGCGCTTCGAAGTACACCTATCAGCGGCACAGTCTATCGGCGCCACCTTATATGTATGTCCGGTATGAAACCGAAGCCGACCTGCCAATCGAGTATAATATGATCGGGTATCGGTACGGGCCGAACAGCGGGGTCTTTAACGCCGAATTGGCCTATCAAACCGAAGGATTCGGGGGTTCGGTATTCTATGAGTTTCTCACCTACGGCAAACGGGCGCCATTTGAACAATGGGACGAACCAGGAGGGACCATGCCGGTCTTAACAACGTTCCCCTGGTTAAATGATTCCGTGCTACAGTTCGAGAATACGATCGGGTTGACGATGGGGTGGGATTTCGCAGCGAACGCTACGATTAACGGCTCTTTAGGGTTGACCTTTGTCAACAATGACGGCCTGGAAAAAGGGAAAAAGGATTTCCGGGTTTCTTTTTCTATAGGAGCGCGTTATGCTTTTTCGTTGACAGATCTGATTGGGCAATTATGGTAGAATAAGTAGGGCTCGACAAGCCGATATTGAGAAAGAAGAGGTGAGAAAATGGAAAAACGGATAGAGGTCGGAATGGTGTTACCCGGTTTTTCTCTCGTGGACCAAAACGGAAAAGAAATTCGATTCGAGGATGACGCCGGAAAGAAACGGTTGCTTTCTTTCCATCCCTTAGCGTGGACGAACGTTTGCGCCAAACAGATGAAGATGTTGGACGATGCCTATGAACGATTTGTCGCTTTGAACGTACGGCCTTTGGGGTTTAGCATTGATCACCAGCATTGCAAAAAAGCCTGGGCGGAACATCTTCAAATCACCCGATTGCCGATGTTATGCGATTTTTGGCCGCATGGAGCTTATGCGCGCGCATTGGGCATTTTCAGAGAAGCCAACGGGTTTTCGGAGAGGGCTAACATCTTAGTATCCGAAACAGGAACGGTCGAGTTCGTTAAGATATACCCCATCAAGGAGCTGCCGGATCTCGAGGAGATCTTTCAGTTTTTAAAACCATAAGGAGGCAACGAGACATGGACAAGCTGGATCTGTTGAATATCGCGCTAAGAATCGAATCAACCGGGTACGAAGGATATGCCCAACTCGCGGAAAAGACGACGGCGAAGATGAAAAAATTCTTCACGCACCTCGCATCGCAAGAACGTGAGCATTATGAAACCTTCAAAACGATCTTCCAGAAGATCGAAAAAAACGAAGAGACGAAAAGCTGGGGAGATCTTGAAGCATTGGGTTACTGGCAGTCTTACGCGCAGATCGCGATCTTTCCGAAAATCGCGAACAATAAAGTTCCGGATACGATGAGAGAAGCGGTCGACGCTGCGATTGATTCGGAAAAAGAAAGCATCATTTTTTACAACGGGATCAAAGAATACTTCGAAAATAAAGAGGAAATCCAGAAAATCATCAAAGAAGAACAAAAACACCTGATGGATCTTCTAACCTTGCCGGAGGCTATGGTATAGACACGAAGCGGTCGCCGCGCATGTTTATCCGTTAGCGATTGAATAGAGGAAACGAAAGTTTCCTCTATCGTTTTTTTCGGCGCGAGTTTCTGAAGATCGCGAGGTGAAAGGCTATCACGAAGCCATCTCCCGATTAGTGCTTTTTCGATGAATCGCCGGCGTCCCGGTGTTCCTGCACCCACGCGTAAGTTGGACCTTCCCACTGATGTCGGGTTAGGTCGATGATCCCCTTCTCGCTGATCGCCACTCCTTCCTGTTTCAGTAAGGCAAGCTGGATTTCCGCGCCTTCGAGGCCTAAACTGCTTTTTCCTTTGCTATTCACCACGCGGTGCCAGGGGATACTCTCATCTTTGACCGTGTTCAAAGCGTATCCTACTGTTCGGGGGCCGCACACTCCCAGGATTTTGGCGATTTGTCCGTAGGTTGCCACCCGCCCCCGGGGAATCTGCTTGATGATCTCGAAAATGCTTTCGTATAGCGTCGTGATTACCCCTCCTTTAAAGTAGAGTTTTCTTTTATACCGTAGACCCGATGATATCGACGATCTTTTTGGCAGCGTTTCCCGACCCGAAGGGATTCGCGATTCGGCTCATCCGATCATACGCCTCCCGGTCGCTGAGGAGCGTCATCGCGCGCTCGTAGATACGGTCGGGGTCTGTTCCGGTCAACAGAGCGGTTCCGGCTTCCACCGCTTCAGGGCGCTCCGTCGTCTCTCTCAGCACCAAAACGGGTTTTCCCAGTGACGGCGCTTCTTCCTGGATACCCCCCGAGTCGCTGAGGATGATCTTCGAACCCGCCATTAGCCCCACGAAATCGATGTATTCCACCGGATCGCTGAGGATGACACGCGGATGGTTTTGAAGAACGGGGAATACGATCTCTCGAACGCGCGGGTTCAGATGAACGGGAAAAAAGACTTTCAAGTCGGGACATGCGTTGAGGATTCTGAGTAAAGTATGGCACACGGCGGTTATCTTTTCTCCCCAGTTCTCCCGACGATGCAAGGTGACCAATAAATAGGACCCCTTTTCCAGCGCATAATGTTCAGGTATCTTTTCTATCTCTTTCCTTTTATGCGTGACGACCCATTGAAGGGCGTCTATCACGGTGTTTCCTGTAATGAAAACTTTCGCCGGATCGACCTGCTCTTTCAATAACAATTCTCGGGAATATTCTGTCGGCGCGAAATGCCAGCTGCTCAGTTGCGTGGTGAGCCGACGGTTGATCTCTTCCGGGAAGGGATTATAACGGTTCGATGTACGTAAACCCGCTTCGACGTGCCCGACGGGAATCTTGTGATAAAAAGCGGCGAGCGCGCCGACGAAGGTAGAAGTCGTGTCCCCCTGGACGAGAACGACATCGCAGGGGTCTCTTTCGAAGACCTCTCCCAGCGAACGGCACAGACGGGCGGTTAGACCTGACAAGGTTTGCCGCTCCGTCATCACGTCCAGGTCTATATCCGGTTTTATTCCGAAAAGCTGTAACACCTGATCCAGCATCTGCCGATGCTGCGCCGTCGCAATAACTGAAACCTGATAACCGCGCGAAATGAATTCTAGGTAGACGGGGGCCATTTTGATCGCTTCAGGCCTCGTCCCAAAGATTAAACCAATACGCATCCTACTGCCTCCTCTAATCGAGCGGTGATGCAATCGCTTTTCTATACCTTGCCGGCGCGCAGGCGTTTCTTAAAACGGTCGATCTCGCCCACTGATAGCCCTTGACGCCACCAATATGGAAGGATCGAATTGTTTAATAACACCGGATCCGGGTTTTCGGGCAATCTTCCGCTGCGAATGAGCTGCTCATACTCCCGGGTTCCTGGAATCGGGGTGTATTCGTTTAGATTGACGCCGATACCTAAGCGAGCGCATAACCGGACAGCCTCCGCGACGTCTTCGAGCGCCTGGCCGGGTAGATTAATCATGAGGTAGGCACTGACTTCTGTTTTGGTAAACCCGACGGACTTCAATATCTCAATAGAGCGCAAGAATTCTGCCGTTGTCACTTTCGACCCGGTCTGGGTTTGAAGGCCGATGTCGAGGGTTTCGAGTCCAACCTTGATCGTCTGAACCTTCGCGCGTTTCATCAAACGCGCGGTTTCTTCGGTTAACAAGCGCGCGTGTATGCCATTCGGAACGTGAAGGGAAACGCCTTTATCGGGTAACCTCTTCTCTATCAGTATCTTTAACAAACGATCGAAATGAACCTGCGGATCGATCAGAATGGCATCGTCGAAAAACGCCACATTTTGGCATCCATGGGATTCACACGCCTCATCGATAGCTGTCGCTAACGCTTCAACGGGATGCTGGAAGAATTGGTGAATCAACGGTGTGGCGCAATAAGAGCAATGAAACGGGCATCCGACGGAGGATAGATAGACCAGGTGGCTCAACGCGTGCGGGTACAGGTCGTAAAACGGGATCAAAGAGATTGTATCTTCGGAAGTCGGGATCCCCTGCTCCTTAAGAAAGTTGCGGACCGATCCCCAATCGGAATGGGCACATATCGCGTCAGCCCCGCTGATAGCGGCGTGGTCGGGCAACAGGACGGGATAGTTGCCACCCAGTAATACGCGCGCATTCGGCATACGGTCTTTAACCAAACGGATCATCTTCCAAACGGCCGGATACCAGTAGGTCATCGAAGAGGAAACCATAACGATCTCCGGATCCCATTGCTCTTTCAAAATGCTCAGGTGGCGCGCTACCAGCCCTTCGGGCCATCCGTAAAATTTATACCGGCGGGGTAACCAATCGATTGATTTCGGCTTTTCAACTTCTTGACAGAAGAACTTTCCTGTTCCGTTTGCCCTGGATCGCGCTACTTCACCGGTCTCTTTTATCAGTTGCGGGTCATATCGATCCAAACAGTCGATCATACGCAAATCATGGCCCGAGCGAGAGAGATATCCCCCCAAAATCAAAAGCCCTACGGGTTTCAACCAAAAATCATAGGCAGCGATATCCGCTATCCACGGATTGATTAAAAGGATCCTCATCTTCTTCCTTTCATGAAAAGCCTTGCGTGCGGTTTTCGGCGTTATCATCCGGTTCATCGGCCGAAACTCCAAGATTATACCACGTCGCCGAGTGTAGTATAATACAAGGGTTAGAGAAGCGGGTTGCGCTCGGGACTCACGGGAGGTGTCAGATGTTCGTTTTAGGCAATTTTCTTTTAGCGTTGGCTCAGATACTGCAATTTATTTTATACGCCTATATCTTTATTCTCATCGTAGATTCGATCCTTAGCTTTTTAGGCAACAATTACCAATTGTATCAGATCAAACAGGTTGTTTCGCGCTTGGCAGGATTGATGCTCAATCCGCTGCGCAAGGTTTTCAAACCCATTGGAAACGTCGACTATACCCCGTTTATAGCGATATTGATCCTAGTATTCGTCAATTCTTTCGTCGTTCAAACCCTATTTGATATCGGTGCCCGGTTGAGATGACGATCCAGGCCGGTATTCTCTACAATCCTCACAAACCCGCAATCGAGAAATATTTGGATATATTGTCCGATCGATTAACGCAAAAAGGGATGAAGATCCCTTTCATTGCTTCGACCGAAGGGTCTGAATTCATCGCCCAGCGCGCGTTTCCTGCATCAATCGATTATCTCCTCGTCTTGGGGGGGGACGGAAGCGTTTTGCGCGCGATGCAGGCGACGCTCCAAAAACAGATACCGGTCATCGGCGTGAATTTCGGAAGGTTTGGTTTTCTAACGCGATTTGAAATCGAAGAGATCATCGATCCCCGATTCGATTTTTCCGCGATTCGCATTTTAAACCGTTTAGTCCTGAGCGTACAGATAACCAGGGGGGCGGAAAGCTTTACGGAGTTTGCCTTGAACGATGTGGCGATTCATCGTCCGTTAGAGTGCAATATCGAACATTATCAGATACAGATCGACGGAGAACCGTTACCCTTGATCGCCGGGGATGGGGTGATCCTTTCCACGCCGACCGGGTCGACCGCTTATTCTCTGTCGGCAGGAGGGGCGATTATCTATCCGCAAGCCGGCGTTTTTCAAATTACGTTGTTGGCGCCACATACCATGGCAAATTCCCCGATTATTGTGGACGATCATTCCGTGGTTCAAGTCCGTAAAAGCCCCTTAAATCCACTCTATTACTCGCTGGACGGGTTTACGGTCAAGACAGGAGAGAGTCTGGAAGTGAGTCGCGCCCCTTATGACTTTTTATTGGCTTCGCCGAAAGGGGAATCGCTTTCGGCAATCATCTCAGAAAAGCTTTTATGGGGGAAGCGGGGTTAACGATGCTACGGGAGATGCGGGTCCAAAACGCGCTGCTGTTCAAAGAGGCGGATATCGCTTTTGAAAGGGGATTTTGCGCCGTCACCGGGGAAACCGGGGCGGGAAAATCGATGTTCGTTTCTCTCTTGCGCGCTTTATCTGGGGAACTGAAAGGGAAGGATCTTTTAGGTCCCTTCGGAGATCGATTTTCGATCGAAACGTTGTGGGATGGATCGAAGGAGGTAGCGCATCTTTTATCCGAAAACGATCTACCCCAAGAGGACACATTGCTGTTGAAGGTTACGGGAACGGAAGAACGTTTGTCTTACCGCGTTAACGGGTCTATGGTTTCCGCCAGCGTTATCCGGGAGATTGCGAACGGTCTAATCTCGATCCACTCGCAGAATGCCTTTCAAAACCTTAGAAATCCCCTCTTCCAAACGGCGATCGCGGATAGTTACCGTCCGCAAGCGCTTGCCGATATCGCGAGCCGTTACCGCGAAGCGTTTCGCGAGTATCAGGAGCTGAAAGCGATTTCCGGCGCGTTGCCGTCCAACACGCGAGAGATGGCGCGAACACTGGATTTTTTGTCTTTTCAGATCGAAGAGATCGAAAACGCGCGGTTGGTTATCGGTGAGGACGAGAAAGTTTTCGCGGAATTACAAATCCTGTCCAATTTTGAGTTTTTGAAGAATACCCTGATGGCGGCGCTTGCGGAAATCGAAGGGAAGAATGAATCCGATTCGATGGCCGACAGACTGGGTTTCGTCGCTTCTAAACTGAAAAAAGTCAACAACATCGAAAAGGCGGTTGGGGACTGGGAGAAGATGACGAATGAACTTTCAGAAACTCTTCATCAGCTTTTTTTGGAGATCTCTTCCTATTTAGAACAAATGGACTACGATGAAGAGCGTCTCCGGGAGGTTGGCGCCCGGTACGACCTGATAGAAAGCATCAAGCGAAAGTATGGGAACGATATACCCGAAGTGATGGCGCGACTCCACTCCTTTCGTGAGGAAAAAGAAACGCTTTATGAGAAGATGAACCTAGCCGAACATTTGGACGAAAAAATCGAAGCGGTTCGGTCTGTGCTATCGAAAATCGACACCGAATGGCGCGCGCTTCGAGAAGAAAACGCTTCCGAAATAGAAGAGCAAGTGGTCCGCGAACTGGTCGACTTGAAGATGGAAAAAATACGGTTTGCGCATGAAATATCACAAGAAGAAGATTTCACGGCGCACGGCGGTCATTGTCTCGAGTGGACAGCCTCGATCAACCCCGGTATGCCTTTCCTGCCGATCGCGAAAATCGCTTCGGGCGGCGAGCTCTCTCGTATCTTTCTTGCGATGGAACTGGCGCTGAAAGAGTCTTTAGCGGTGAAAACGCTGGTCTTCGATGAAGTCGACTCGGGTGTTGGTCCCCGGATGGGACACATTGTGGGAGAAAAAATCAAACAGCTTGCGCAAAACGGCTTCCAGGTTTTCGTAATAACTCATCTTCCTCAAGTCGCCGCAAGAGCGGATCAACATTTCATGGTCAGAAAGATGTCGGATGAGGAGCAATCCCTTTCTACGATCATCGACTTGCGGGGCGCCGAACGGGAGCGGGAGGTCAGAGAAATGGCGGGAGAGCAGGAAATACCTTGATTATGGGGCTTTGATGATCGGATCTTTCCTCTTTGCCTCTACCGTGAGAGATCGAGTATCTTTCGGTCTACCGGACTTTCCTGGGGGTTCCTTGGTTCTTTTTTCATCACTTCACTCCAGATGTCTTTGAGTTCTTTCACGAAACGGTAGACTTCGTCGAGAATTTTCGTATCTTTCTTGCTATTCGCTTCCAATAGACGTTTATACAAATAATTATAGAGGTCGCGTAAATTTGTGGCGATCACCTGGCCTTTTTCAAGATCCAAAGAGATATTCAGCTCCACGATGATGTCTTCTGCGCGTACGATTTTGGTGTTTGCTGTAATATAGTCTTTTTCGGCAATCGCGTTCTTGGCTTGCTCGATGAAGCTGAGAGCTCCGCCATACAGCATCTCCACAAGCTTCGCCGGGGAAGCCGTATAGACCGACTGCTCGAAATAATTCTGATTATGTTGGTTTTGGATTAAGGAAGGGGCGGCTTCTCGTTTTGGGATGATCGCTTCCGGAACCTCTGTCGCCGCATTTTCTGGCTTACCAGGTTCTTCCACCGCCAGGCTCTTTCTCGGATATCCGGGCTTTAGATTGCTGTATATCTGTTTACTTTGCAAAAGAGAACACCTCCGTAGCGCTACATACTGTTCGATCGAAGCAATACGATCGCTTCGTCGAAAAATTCAGAAAACGTTTTCAACTGATCGGGCAATTCGTGGGAGAGGATGGTCGATAAACGAACCCAATCCTTCCTGCCCATCGAGTCATTGATTTCATTCAACAGATCCGAGAAGGCGGGTTCCAACCCTTTCAAAGAACGGAAATCCGTTTCCTGGCTGCCGGAGATGGAGAAGATGTTTTCTTTCATCGTAACGACCGATTTAAGACCTTCCCCGAGATCGTTGATCCCCCGCAAAGCCTCCGAGTCCCCATTCAGGATTCTTTCCGCGAACACGGGCAGAAGATCGTTTAGCTGGTTTAAGTAGTTTTTGATATTGCCGATCAATTCGACGGTAAAGGGACGAAATTCTTTATAGGTCAGTTCGATCTTTTCTTCTCCTTCAAAAACGGACAACTCCAGTTCTTTCAGAGCCGAGAGCGGTATGTCCTGCCCATTGATTCTGATCTCCGCCAATACCTTCCCTTTAATTTGATGCTTCGCGATAAAATCCGCGAAATTGAGGTAATTTTTATCGTCTTCTTCTTTGAAGAGCCCATTGACACTTACCTGGATCATCGAAACCACACTCCCTCATCTGTTCTCTTTATCGGAAAAATAGGCTTCCACTTTAGCTCTCGCTCTTAGGGCGATGGCCAAAGTCTTCGCATCGGTTAGCTGTCCCCCCGTGCAACGCGTGATGAAAACGTCCCAGGGAAGCCGTTCTACGTTCAGGAATTCGTCCGGGTCCGGATGATCCTCACCCCTTTTTAAGTTGAAGGCGACGAAAAGGTATATCTTTTCATCGCAGAAACCAGGAGTCGTGTATATATATCCTAACGGAATCACTTCTCCGTCGTACAGTCCCGTTTCTTCTTGCAACTCTCGCTTAGCGCAAACCAATGGGTCTTCTCCTATTTCAAGCTTACCCGCCGGCACTTCGAGGAGTACCCGCTCGATTGGCTTTCGGTACTGCGAGACCAGATGAACGCGCCGCTCGGTATCGAAGGGCAGCACGGCGACGGCTCCGTTGTGCTCAATGATCTCTCTCTGAGCGATATTCCCGTTCTCCAGCTCTACCTGATCGACGCGCAGACGAACGATCCTTCCTCTGTACAGGTATTCGCGAGAGAGTTCCTTTTCATAGAGTTGGTTCATTTTTCTCCTTTCCCGGTAAAGCGTTAACCCTTTAAACCGGTTCGGGCGATTCCCTGGATGAAGTATTTTTGGACGAACAGGAATAGAATGATGATCGGGATCATCGAAAAGGTGGAAGCCGCCATCAGTTTGTTGTACAAAGTCCCCACTTCGGTGCTGAACGTGGACAATCCAACCGGCAACGTTCGGACCTGCGGGCTTTTCGTGACGATCAGGACCCAGAGGAATGAATTCCAGCTTCCCACGAACTTAAGCAACGATCCGGTTATGATCACCGGCTTCGAGAGCGGAACCATCACCTTCCAGAGGAACCCCCATTTCGAAATACCGTCTATCCTGCCGGCGTCATATAACTCGTCCGGGATAGTCATGAAGTGCTGTCGTATCAGAAAGATCACGAATACACTAACGACCCATGGCACAATGAGGGCCAGATAGGAGTCCATCCAGCCGAATTTGGACAGGGTGATATAGTTAGGTACTAAGAGTACTTCACCCGGTACCATCATCGTCGCCAGAAACAGCATGAAGATGAAATTTTTACCAAAAAAGTTGAGTTTTGAGAAGGCGAAGGCAGCCATACATGCGAATAGGATATCCAGAAGGGTCGTGATGGTCGCCACAAAAACCGTATTGAAGTAGTAGTTACCGAAGTATTTCCCCATAACCCAAGCGTCCACGTAGTTTTGGAAGAGGTTCTGCAAAACTTCCCAAAACGTAAAGCGCACCTTGAGCTGATTGGTTTCATCCCAGAACCAATAGGGTTCGATGCCGTCCAGTACGATCTCGATGGATTTGTAGGAACGGAAACGAACGTCCTTCACCTCTTTTGGGGCTTCGAGAATGTCCATCCGGAACCCCAAACGCGAGTATACTTCGCTGTAATACTCCACGACTTCGTTTTCAACAAAACGTTCATGGATAAGGCTGTATACGCTCGCGTCGCTTTGACCGCTGAAATGCGTTTTTAAACGGTTCAACTGGTCGGTAAGAACCCTACGTTGAGAAGCCGGAACCTGAGAGGCATTTAAAACGCCGACCGGGTCTGTTCCTTCCGAAAACGCCTTCATGATCGGTTCTTTCAACTCGGGATAATCCAAAAAAGCCGAGTTCAAAGTACCCACGAAGTCCTTTAAGGTCAACAACACCGACTGGATTTTAGACGGCTCGATCCCCCTATCGCTGAGGTGAGTCGTAAATAAGCCGTCCAGTTCTTTCAGCAGCACATTTACGGAAGATCCGACGGGATGACGCTCTAAAACATCCCGCAATAAGCGCTTATGCTCCGTTGTTAGGGAGCTGTTTTCAACCTGTTCCACGATATCGCGTTTGATATCTTCTTCTTTTCTGAACTGGAACCGGAGCGTGCCCGAACTGAGCTGTTCACTTTGCATTCCATCATAGAACTGGTAGGTATCAATTCCTAATTGCAGGAGGTTTTGAAAACTCATCAAGGGTTCCCGAATATTGCGGTCGACGAGCCGGATCACCGCCCAATCTTGCTTGGCGAGAAGCGCCTCAACTTCTTTAATATCGGTGTTCATAGCCGTCGCGATCGCCTCATAGGTTAAGCCGCCGGAAAAGGTTTGGGCGTACTTGCCCGCAATCTCCTCCAAATCCGGTCTTGATAATAGCGGCTGTCCTCTTCTAAAGAATTGGTTAGCGATGGTATAGACCCCTTTTTGGGTTTCAAACGCGCGGACAAAACTTTCGAGCCACGTTTTATAGGCGACTTTGAGGCGGGCGGTCTCCGGTTCATCGCTTTCCGAAGCGAGAAGGGCTCGGTGTTCGATGAGTTTGAGCCCGTTATTGGTCAGGTAGGCGTTTACCTTATTCAAAACCGCGTCCGCGGCGTTCACCGTTCCGATGCGGTTTAAAAACGCATGATCGGAAAAAAACAGCTCGTTCATCAAAGAGGGTAGATAAACGATGGGATCCTCCACCATCTCCATCGTGTCCATAAAGCTTTGAACCTCATCGGGTAACGGACGGAGCGCATTCGAGCCGGAAAGGTATTGATCAAAAGACTCTTTCGGGATCGACCGCGTGTAGGTTGGTACCGTCTCGGAAGAGGTGTTTAGGTTTAACTCGAAGACGCCCCGATAAGGGGTATCGTCGTTGACAGAGTATACGAGGGTTTTTTCTCCCTTTTTCTTACTGCCGATGATACTGGCTATGTTGAAGAATTCTTCAATGGTAAGAGAAGAAAAATCAAGCGCCACATCGGCAGACCTAACAAGATCGAGCTTAACGTTTCTCTGGCCGGCAAAGCTGTCGCTGGTCCATCTGGGAGGCCAGCTTTCCACTTCGGTATCCAACTTGAAAGCGGTCATGATCATCCAGGCGAAAGGCATCAGCATGACAAAGGCGCCAATAATCATCAAGGTGTAAAAAATCGCTTTTTTCCAAGGAGAGAACATCTGCACCACCCGTCCTGTCAGCCGACGTATTGAACGCGTTGTTTTCCGACGCGGAACTGGAAGAAGGTTAATACCAGAATAACCATAAACAGCACATAAGCGGCGGCGCTGGCTTCTCCCATCTGCTGATCGGCGTAAAACTTATCGAAGATATAGTACACCATCGTCATCCCACTATTGTTGTAAGGTCCCGGAAGGGCTTGGTACAACACGTACACCTGCGTGAAGACCTTGAAATTGCCGATCACGGATACGATCAGGATGAAGAACGTCGTTGGTGAGAGCAGCGGCCAGGTGATATGAAAAAAGTTTTGAAGTTTCGACGCGCCGTCCACTTCCGCCGCTTCATAATAAGACTTGTCGATCGATTGAAGCCCTGCCAGGAAAATGATCGCGTTGTACCCGACACTTTTCCAGATGGATACGATAGCGATCGTCGGGATTGTCCAATCCTCGTGCGTCAACCATTTCACTTTCCCGATATCGACGAGGGACAGAAAGTAGTTGAACAAGCCGTATTCGTCGTTGAACATCCATCGCCAAACCAGAGAGATCGCCACCACGGAGGTGACATAAGGAATAAAATAAGAGGTTCGGAAAAACGCCTTCATCTTCAAAGGCAAATTTAGCAGCAGCGCCAAAAACAAACTGATCACAATTTCGGCCGGGGTCGTCAGAATGACGTAATAAACGGTATTGAAAATGGATTTCACGAACACGGAAGATTCTTTGGTTAGTAGCAAGAAATCGAATAATTCGTATCGGACCATCGCAACCTGCTTGAACGCGAAGTAGAAGAGAACGACCAATAAAGCGTAACTCCACAACCCCGTCGACTTTTTGAACGGGTAAGGTTTTCGCTTCTCGTAAAGGAACAATCCTCCCATCGCCACAACCAAAACGAACAACGGCCAGGTCATTCCATAATGGGCGAATACCAGCCCCAAGACCGTCAAAGCGCCGTAAAAGACAGTCATCCTCAGCAGGCGATCGCTCCCCGATCGATGCTGTTCGAAGGCTTTTGTATAGTTAACCCACAGGAATATCAGACGGGTTAACAAGTAAGCTGCAAGGATATAGAAAGCGGAGTACACGGCCGCTTGGCCGAAGGAATAAGGTAAAGCCATCTCCAATTTAAAGAGTTTCGTATAGTTGGCAAATCCGTGAAAGAAGGGAGAGGTTTGGTTGGTGAAATCCCATTTAAAAAAACTAAGTATGAGCGAGTAGCCAATCGGCCAAAACACGAAGATTCCGAGTATGACGAACGCGGGTAACAGAAACAAGTAAGCTTGAAAGGTTTCGCGCCAATAACGTTTTCTGGCCTTGCCAACATAAACAATGCGGTTTTTCACGTGGACCTTTGACCTCCCCTGCCAACAGGTGTGGATTTTGATGTTTTTTTAATCGTTAAGGGAAAACGGAGACGTTCACTATTTGATGCTTTTCCTAAGAACACCCAGTATATTTTCCAGAACCAGCCGAATTAATCTGGGTTTCGCAGGCAAGTTGAAGAGAATGCTGTTTTTGTATATACCTGCCACCGCGCGATTAACGACCGAATACTCGTCGTTCTCAAGAAGCAAATACATAATGGTGCGTTCGAGACCGGGTAAGGTTTTATCAATAATCGAAGCCGTGGCTTCGGGGACGATATCATCGACTTCGATCCCGATGGCTCCAAATATGATGATCAAAGAGAAATCTTGCATACAGAGGTCAAAAAGGGTTTCTTTGACGGATTCGATCTCCCTTTCGACTCCAACGATCCTCCCAACTGCGAACAGATTTGATTTCACCAAAATGAGAAGCTCTTCGACGAACTCCAAAGGGAGTTCTTTGGCGAACACGAAAGCCACTTTTCCTTCCGTATGAACGAGATTCGTTAGCATTTAGTCTTTCCTTCCTCAACATACCGCGCGATGGCTCGGTCCACTTGGCGGACAATATCGAGCAAAGATTCGATCAGTTTGTTGATATTTTGGTGAAATAAGCTTTCAAATAGTGATTGATACTCGCTGGTATCGTCGGTTAACGCAAGAATCGTCATATAGACGAAGTTCGACTCGTCATAAAAAGTCGATATCTGCTGGTATTTTTTCAAACTGGCGCTCAGAATTACACTAAATTGATCGCAAACCGGTAATAATTCTCGAAGGAAAAAAGCCGCGGCATTCTTGTTAATGACGCGAATACACGCGAGCAAGTCGCGGACCGTTTCCTTGTCTTTTCCTTCCAGGATAAACGCTTTCTCTATCTTCGAAACCGTATAATGCTGGATCTGAAAGCTTTTGCTCAAATACAAGCAAAACCGCAAGAATACGATGTTAAACAGGAATTTCAAAAGGTTTTTGTTCTCCTCCGACTCCGAAGGGTTGTTGATATCGTGTTTTCCACACGTTTCAGCGAGGTGGACGTAAAAGGTGGAGTTGGTGCCCAACCACAGTTCCAGTCCTTCAACCCCGACGGTCGGGACAAGGTAGTGTGAAGTCTGGTCTTTGTATTCGACACTTTCCCGCGCGATCAAGTTCATGAGGGACATACCGTAGGCGATCCGTTTCGTTTCTTCGATCTCGAAAACGGTATTCAACCCGATCACTCTCTGTTCGAGTTCATTGAACTGGGATTCGCTGCTGGCGGCAAAGCCGAAAATATACGTGTTCAACCCGGCGAAAAAGTGCAGATCATCGATAATCTCATCTAAAGTGAAGGCTTCGTATCGATAAACGCTCAGATCTCCCCAGATATAGTCCGAAAAGGCGCGCATTAAATACGGTCCGATTGGATGTTCGGTTTCGGATGCGTTGAAGGAGAAGGTGGTGCTTTTCAAATCCAAATAAGCGAAAGCGACAAAGCCATCCTTCGAAGAACGGACGTAACAGTGGATCGAGGGTGTTCCGAAGATGAAAGAAGAAGTCGGATCGAAATAGGAGTCGATAATGGATAACAAAACGCCCGAGCTTTCGTCCCTAAACAGCTCTATAAAACCGCGTTCGGCGATCAAACTCTCCAGCGCTACTCCTTTTACGAACATACGATCCACTCACTTCTCCAATAATACGACCGCGACCGCGTAATGGCCGTCATGCGAAATCGATACCAGAAAATTGCCGTATTCGTTCAAGTAGGTGTTTTTGACCGAATTGGAAACCTTTATCACGGGTTTTCCGTTTTCGTCGGCCAACACTTCCACTTGATCGAGATAGGCGTTGAAGATACCGATGCCCAAGGCTTTAAAGAACGCTTCTTTTGCGGCGAATCGTCCGGCGAAATACTCTATCCTGCGCCTCGGGTTCCTCAAAGCCTCCATTTCTGATATTTCGCTCTTTGAGAACACACGCACGCGAATACGGTCGACCATCTGAGGCGTCAACCGCTCCATATCCACAATGTCGATCCCTATCTTCGACATCGGTCAATCCTGCCATCCATCATCCGATTTTATCCGTCCATTCGCAATCATCAAAAACCGGACAATTGGCGCAAACCGGTTTAATCGGTTTACAAACGGCTTTTCCCATCTCAACCATCGACCCGTTCAACGGTCCCCATAAAGCGGAAGGCAAAAGACGCGTGAGCGCTTCTTCCGTTTTTTCCGGAGTCTTTGTCTGGACGAAACCGATTCGGTTGGAGATCCGATGGACATGGGTATCGACCGCTAAAGCGGGTATTCCGAAGGAAACCGACAGGACAATGTTCGCGGTTTTTCGCCCTACTCCCGGGTATTCCAACAACGCTTCCAAATGACTAGGAACCACCCCGCCTGCTTGATCGACCCGTTTGGCGATCTCTACTATCCAACGCGACTTCTGGCGATACATCCCTGATTCTCGCAAAATAGGATGGAGCGCCTCCGGTTCTAAAACTGACAGATGCTTATAGGTCGGGTATTTTCCGAACAACTTTTCGGAGATCCGTTCGGTGACCTCGTCCCGATTTCTTTGGCTGATGATGGTCGAGATCAATACCCGGAAGGCATCCGTCTCTTCATGAATCCTGGGAAAAAAGGCGATGATTCGTTCGCTCACGCGCGCGACTTTCTCGGGTTCCATCATCGGCTCTATTCTTTTAGTGCTTCCGCGCCGTTTACGATCTCGATGATCTCTTGCGTGATGAACCCCTGGCGCGCTTTATTAAAGGCCAACGTGAACCGTTCAATCAAATTGTCCGCATTCTCGGTGGCGTTTCGCATGGCGTTTTGGCGGGAATAGAGCTCGCTCACCTGCGCCTCCAATAAGAGATGCAACAGCACCGAGGAAAGATACAACGGTATCAACGAATTGAGGAGAACGTTGCGTTCCGGCTCATATTCGTACTCCCGATTCAGATGCCGCTTTTCCGCCTGTATCGGTTTTAAGGGCAATAAATCGGTGACGACCGGTTTTTGCAGCAAAGAGCTCTTGAAGTGGCTTGAGATAACTTTAACCGTGTTGACTTCTCCGGATTCGAGGAGGGAAAGAATCCGTCCCGAAAGCATATCGGCTATGGAGAAATCGGGTGTCCCGAAAAACCGGTCCACCGAACCGAATATCTTTTTGTTTCGGTATCTGAGATAACTGATGCCTTTGGTCCCGATGATAAAATGGCCTCTAAAGGCGCCTTTCGCTTCCTCTTCCCTCTCTTCGGCCAATCGGAGAATATCCAGGTTATACGAACCGCACAAACCCATATCGGAGGTAATGACCAGGAATAGGGCCTTCTCTTCTTTGACTTTCTTTTTTTCAACCAAAGGATGTTCCAAATCCGGGTCTGCGGTGACGCACTCGTCGATCATCCCCCGAAGAGAAGCCAGGTAAGGTGTGAACCCTTTCCATAGGCGGAAGACTTTATTGACTTTCGCCGCCGCAACCATCTCCATCGCGTGGGTGATATGCTGGGTCGATTCTGTGGAGTCTATTCTTCTACGGATTGTGTGGAGCGCGCCTCTGCCCAAAACCGTATCCTCCTTATCCTGCGAATACCTTCTTAAAGGCCTTGATAGCTTCTTCTATCGTATGGGAGAGCTCTTTTGACAAATCTTTCTCTTCCACCAGTTGTTTGAGTATTTCCGGATGTCGCTCTTTGACATATCGGATAAGTTGCTCTTCGAAGGTTTTGATGCGATTTGTCGGGATCGCGTCTAAAAATCCGCGTACGCCTGAAAAGATGCTGATGACCTGCTCTTCGATAGGAATAGGGGAGTATTGGTTTTGCTTAAGCAATTCCATCAACTTTTCTCCCCGTGTCAATTGGGATCGGGTCGCTTCGTCGAGTTCGCTCGCAAACTGCGAGAAGGATTCCAGATCCCGATATTGAGCCAGATCCAGCCGAAGGGTTCCGGCGATCTTCTTCATGGCTTTAATCTGAGCGGAACCTCCGACGCGCGATACCGAAAGCCCGATATTGATCGCGGGCCTAAACCCCGCATAGAACAAACCTGACTCCAGGTAGATTTGACCGTCCGTGATCGAGATCACGTTGGTCGGAATATAAGCGGAGAGGTCATTCGCCTGGGTTTCGATGATCGGCAACGCTGTCAAAGACCCCCCTCCCAAGGACGCGTTCAACCGCGCGGCCCTTTCGAGCAATCGGGAGTGGAGATAGAAGACGTCTCCGGGATAAGCTTCCCGTCCGGGTGGCCGGCGCAGGAGCAACGACAGCTCCCGGTAAGAAGCCGCGTGTTTGGTGAGGTCGTCGTAGATGACCAACGCGTCGTCTCCTTTATACATAAAGTACTCGCCGATCGTGCATCCCGTGTAAGGTGCAATGTACAACATCGATGCCGGATCGCTCGCGGAAGCGAACACGACGGTCGTATAGTCCATCGCTCCGAACTGCTCCAACTGATCGACGATACGGGCTACCGACGCCGCTTTTTGTCCGATGGCGACGTAGATGCATTGAACCTTTTTTCCTTTTTGGTTGATGATCGTATCTAAAGCGATCGCCGTCTTTCCGGTTTGCCTGTCGCCGATGATGAGTTCCCGTTGCCCTCTGCCGATCGGTATCATCGAATCGATGGACTTTATACCCGTTTGAAGGGGCGTATTGACCGGTTGCCGATAGATGACTCCCGGCGCTTTAAATTCGATTTCACGAGATTCTTTCACGGTGATGGGTCCTTTTCCATCCAGCGGCTCGCCGAGCGGGTTTACCACGCGACCCAGCATGGCTTCTCCGACGGGTACAGAAACGATTTTCCCCGTTCGTTTCACCAGTTGTCCTTCTTTGAGGTTGAAGTATTCGCCCAAGACGACCACACCGACCGAATCTTCGTCAAGATTGAGGGCAATCCCTTTCGATCCGTTCTCGAAGAGGACCAACTCGCTGGCCTTTACTTTTTTCAACCCATATACGGTTGCGATACCATCCCCGACCTGGACGATTCGCCCCGTCTCTTCCAACTCCGCCGTCTTTTCAAAACCGGAGATTTTATCTTTTAGTATTTGAGTGATTTCGTCGGGCTTGATCTTCACTCATGTCACCTCTCTTCGGCATTTAGATGCCGCTCTGCTTTCAACAACTGAGCTTGCAACGAAAGATCCAGAATATGGTCATCCACGCTCACTTTCAAACCGCCTAAAAGTCCCGGTTGAAGAACAAACGCGAAACGGATCGGGGGCTCATATCCTTTTCTTTCAAAATATGCGGACAGTTCTTGGGATACGAAAGCCTTTTGTTCTTCGGACGGGGGGAAGGGCATATAGATCGTTCCTTCGGTACCCTTTCTTCTTTCCGCCAACAATCGCTCGAAAACTTGCGCCAAGTTGAGTAGGATCTTTTCGCGGCGTTTCTCAAACACCTCTTCAAGAAACCGTTCTAGTACCTCGCTATAACTGCTTTCCGCTCGTAACAGGGAGGTTAAAGCGGCTATTTTTTCCGGTTTAGGAACCGAAGGATTGAATAGGACCGATCGGTACCGTTCGATCGATAAAGCTTCCTGCAAAATACGCAACCCTTTTAAGGTTTGCGCAGTGTCTCCGGTCAAAAGCGCTTTGGCGTAGACCCGCAAAACTTTCGGGGAGGGGTTTTTCACCGGCCACCTCCCTCCTTGATCTTCGATAGAAAGCTTTTTAGGTAATCGTTCTGCGCTTTCTCGTCCACTTGACGTTCCAGCAGTTTGGAGGCTAAATAAACGGCTAAGCTGACGGATTTCTCGGAGATCTCTTTGAGCGCATCCTGCTTTTGGGCTTCGATCTCCTCCTGGGCCTTCTTCAGCATGTTTTCGGCTTTTTGCTTCACATCTTCTCTCTCGCGGAGGGCGTAGTCTTCGGCGGTTTTTTTGGCATTGGCCATTATCCCTTCCGCTTGAGCGATCGCGTTGTCCAAAAGCTTTTTGGCTTCCTTCTGCGAAGCCTCCGCCTCTAATTTCGCCTTTTCCGCCACATTGAAGTCTTCTTGTATCCGCTTACGCCGTTCATCGGATATTTTAAAAAACGGTTTGTAAAGGAATTTATACAAAAAGAACGCTAATAGCGCAAATTCAAGCAACATCAGAACTGAAGTCAGGTTAAACTCGAGATGAACCATCTTAACCCCCTTTCTCTCCGGTGGGTTTGCACACGCTTTTATGGAACGACCGCGCCGACGATACAGAAAAACATGGGCCGGTCACTTGTGTTTTAGGCAAAAAGGATCATAAAAGAAATCAACAAACCATATAACCCGGTTGTCTCCGCTATCGCGTCGGCGATGATCATACGAATTTGCAGGTTGCCCGCCATTTCGGGTTGCCTGGCCATGGCGTCCATGGCGTGCGCTCCGATGTTTCCTTCCCCGATTGCGGGTCCGATAGCGGCAAAACCCATACAGATTCCAGCGCCCACGTATTTCGCTGCTTGAACGATCGCTTCACTGATTTCCATACTTGCACTCTCCCTTCTCGATTTTCTATTACCGGTGTTCAGCTACGATTAATCCGCAAACGATTAAAAACCTCGAACTCTATTTCATACCTGAAAAGGTTTGCTTTCTCCTTTGCCTGCTGCAAACGCTGGATCCCGTCAATTAATTTGGGTTCCGATATAGACGATCGTAAGAACCGAAAAGATCAACGCTTGTATCAATCCGAAGAACATCCCAAAAAACCCCCACAGGAACATCGGCATAAAGAGGAATTTTAAGATATAGCTGAGGATGAAAACGAGAATTCCACCACCAAAGATGTTCCCGAATAGACGGCAGGAGTGGGAAATCGGTTTCGCGAGCTCCCCGATGACATTCATCGGAAACATGATGAATGTCGGTTCAAAAAAGGTTTTTGCCCAAGCTTTGAACCCTTTCACCTTGATGCCGAAGAGATGTGAAACGATCAATACGATTAAGGCGTAGGTTCCGTTCGTATTGAGATCGGAGGTGGGGACGTACCACGTGTCCGTAAAAATTGTTAGGTAGGTTTCTCCGTTCCGTATGGAAGCGCCGATGCCGGGCATTCCGCTTAGCAGATTCGAAGACGCGATGAACAAAAATAGCGTCATCGCGATAACGAAGACCGGTTTCACGAAACGCTTATCGCTGATCCCCTCTTCCGTGAGATCGTAGACATACTGAAGCAAATATTCCACCAGAGATTGTTTTCGGTTCGGAACGATCGAATAAGTTTTGCGAATCCCCCTGGCGACACCGATCAAAAACAGCACGATCAGCAAACCGACACCGACAGTAAGAAAGTTTACGCGGGTAAAAAAGGACCCTTCGCTGCCTGGGAAGGTATACACCCATCGGGAGCCGATTCCCGCATCCTTCAGGTCTTTCATGCCGCCCATCTCCGGCAAGGCAAGAATCCAAACCACGACGATCGCGACCACCATCGCAACGACGAAGGTTTTCTCTTTTTTACTGAGGGTCATTTTTCTTACCTCCATTTCTCAGAGCGAAGCTAAGCAATATCATTACCCATTTCACAGAAAACGTTCCGAAAAAACAGCCCAATAAGGCTTGGATGGAGAAAAACGCCGAAATGCCCATCGCGAGCGCGTCTATGGAATACCGTAAAAAATAACCCGAAACACTCGCATTCTGCTTCTTCTTCTCCATACGACGCAATTGCTCGACAAAGACCCACATCTTCATAAAAGCCGCCGCGCTGCCCGCCAAAACCCCGTAAGCAAAGGGTTGGGAGAAAAAGAAAAACCCGATTAAAAAAAGCCCGGAATTCAGATATATAATACCATAGACCGATGTTTTTAGCAAAACCCTTGTCGTCATCGGCTTTTGATTGAGCCAAGGGAAAAACGTGGCAAGAATCGGTCGGTTCAAGGCGTTCCTTTGTCTTCCCGTCGAACGTTTTCTTCTTTTGGTTCCGGTTCTAAGGGTTCGATCTTCTGAACCTCTTTCAACAGTTCCCTTATCCCTTGGTACAACCCTGAAGCGATGCCAAGGACGAGAAAAATGACGAACAAAACGCGGTTCTTAAAGGTGTGTTTATCCAGGAAGTAACCGATAACCCCCCCCACGAGGATATTCGCGATGATTGTGACCGCGAACATGTACAGAATATTGACATGGCGTAGTCCTTTGACCAGATCGGGTTTTTTATCGATATCTCGGCTCATTCCCTAAGAACCATATCGACCTCGAAGGTCTTGTCTTCATACTTCGTGATAATTTTCAAGATAACCCCGTCCACGTTCACATGGATTTCTTTACCCAGGATGACCGATGGCGGGGTGATATCAATGGGTTTTCCGATCTGTTCCATATTGGTGGCGATATTCCCGGAGATCATATTCGCGAGCTCGCCTATCGCGCTCATCGCCAAATCGTCAAGCTGGTTGTACGGCATGCCCATCATTTTTCCAACGATGTTGAGCGCCACTTGCATATCGAAGGCGTAAACGAGATTGCCGGATAAACTGCCGTTAAAACCGACGAGTGTGACCAGGTCGTATCCTTTTGCCAATTCTTTCGCGATCTGCGGTTTCTCGAACTCGATTTTCATATTAACGGCTTCCGTGAAGACTCTGACTGTGCTCTTAAGGATACTGTTGATGATACGTACATCCATTTTCATCCCTCCGTTTTTCTCTCTCGGTATTGTATCGCTTCAGCCAGATGGACGGCTTGGATAGCCTCGCTTCCTTCCAAATCGGAGATCGTTCTCGCTACTTTCAAAACTTTGTTGATCCCTCTTCCTGTCAAATGATAACGGTTGACCGCCTGCTCCAACATCTTTTCGGCATCCCCATTCAAACGACAGTATTCCTGAATCATCTTTGAATTTAAAGAAGCGTTGGTAAATCCCTTCATGCCGGTTTTCCGAAAACGTTTATTTTGAACTTCACGGGCTTTGACAACCCGTTCGCGGATTGCCTGTGACCCTTCGGAATCTTCTTTTGAAGTATACTCTTTGTAAGTTAATCGCGGGACTTCAATAACGATTTCGATCCGATCGAGTAAAGGGCCGGAAATTTTTCGATTGTAATTAACAATATCGCGGGGACTGCATGTGCAAGGCCGATCAGGATCCCCGTAATTACCGCAAGGGCACGGGTTTTGCGCCGCTACCAGCGCCACGTTTGCGGGGTAGGTCAACGTCCCTTTCGCCCGGGCGACACTCACGACTCGATCTTCAAGAGGTTGTCTGAGGGCTTCTAAAACATCTCGGCCGAATTCCGGGATTTCATCTAAAAACAAAACGCCGTTATGCGCCAAGCTCACTTCTCCCGGTCTGGAATCCATACCGCCGCCGACAATCGCGGCCCGGGAAGCCGAGTGATGGGGAGAGCGGAAAGGCCTCTGCCGGCCCAGTATCTTTGGGTTCAGCAATCCGACAATGCTATAGAGCGACGCGGTCTCCAAAAACTCCTCTTCACTAAGAGGCGGAAGCAAACCGGGCAGCCGTTTGGCCAGCATCGTCTTTCCGGAACCGGGTGGTCCTTTCATCAACACATTGTGTCCTCCGGCTGCGGCGATCTCCAAAGCCCTCTTTGCCTGAAACTGCCCGTGTATCTCCGAAAAGTCTTCCTCAACAGGCGCTTCCGGTTCCGGACAGTCATCCGTCGACGCTCGGGGAAGAGGGTTTCCGTTGAGATAAGCCAGAACCTCCCTTAGATGCGACGCCAACCGGATGTCGATATCGGGGACGAGCTTCGCTTCTTCGGCATTCTCTTGCGGAATGACGATCGTCCGAGGCTCTTTTGATTGAGACAACGCGATCAGCAAAGGCAGCATCCCCTGGACTCTTCGGAGAGCGCCGTCGAGCCCCAGTTCTCCAAAGAAAAACAATCCGGGCGGGATTTCTCTCTCCACGCCGTCCCCGCAAGCGAGAATAGAAACCGCTATCGGCAAATCCAATAAGGTTCCTTCTTTTTTCAAGTTTCCAGGAGCTAAGTTGATGACAATCCGCCCCTGCGGAATACCCAGGTTGTTACTGGCGATCGCGCTTTTAACACGTTTCTTGCTTTCTTTGATCGCGGTGTCGCCGAGCCCCACGATATCGATTTCGTGGATCACCGCCTGGGCGTCTACGAAGGACTCGACTAACACGTGCCGAGCGTGCAAACCGACCAGTACGGCGCTGTTTAGCTTTGAGAATGACGCCATCCGGACACCATTTGCGAAAAATACATGTGTATTCTGAGGTCCCCCGTCAACTCCGGGTGAAAAGCGCTGACCAATACGTTATCCTGGCGGGCCATAATCGCTTCTTGCCGATAGGTCGCCATCAGCCGTACTTCCGGGCCGATATGCCGGATCAAAGGCGCCCGGATAAAAACCGCGGGAAAGGCTTCTTTACCCAGATCGTCGATCATGATAGGGGCTTCGAAGGAATCGATCTGCCGCCCGAAAGCGTTTCTTTCCACCCAGATGTCGATTAAGCCCAAGCATCGTTGCTCAGAGTAATTCGTAACGCCTTTTGACAGCAGGATCATTCCGGCGCACGTGCCATATACAGGCATTTTCTTGCGCCCGATGAGTTCGGCCAATGGTTCAAACAAACCCGACAACGCCATCAAGCGGATCATCGTCGTACTCTCCCCGCCGGGAAAGACCAACCCGTCAACGGACTGCAGGTCGACGGGTTTTTTGACGCGCAACGTAGTTAAGTCAAGCTTCCGAAAGGCGGCTTCATGTTCTTCTATGGCCCCCTGCATAGAGAGAATACCAATGATCACCTTACCAACCTCTTTCTTGTAAATGAACCTCCAGTTCAGAAATTTCAATACCTTTCATAGCCGGGGGTAGATCTTCGCTGATCTTTGCCAACATGTCAAAATCGTTCCAGTGAAGCACCGCTTGCACAATTGCGGATGCCATCTTCGCCGGGTTTTCTGATTTGAAGATACCGGATCCGACAAAAACGCCGTCCATCCCGAGGATCATCATCAAAGCGGCATCAGCCGGTGTGGCGACTCCGCCCGCGGCGAAGTTGACAACGGGCAGCCTTCCGAGTTCTTTCACGGTTCGAATGAGGTCGAGAGGCGCGCCGGTCTCTTTCGAAACAGTGACCAACTCTTCCTCGGGCATGTTTTTCAGTTTTCGGACCTCTTCCCAAACCTGTCGCGCGTGCTTGACGGCTTCCACGACGTTCCCGGTGCCGGCTTCACCTTTCGTGCGTATCATCGCAGCTCCTTCAGCGATCCTGCGAAGCGCTTCTCCGAGGTTTCTGCAACCGCAGACGAAGGGAACCTTGAACTCGTGTTTGTTCACGTGAAAACGATCATCGGCCGGCGTGAGGACTTCCGACTCATCGATAAAATCGATGCCGACGGACTCCAGAATCCGCGCTTCCGCAATATGGCCAATTCGGCATTTCGCCATCACCGGAATACTGACCACGTCCATGATTTCTTTGATAACCTTGATACTGGCCATACGAGCTACCCCGCCGGCTTTTCGGATGTCCGCCGGTACCATGTCGAGCGCCATCACCGCGACCGCGCCGGCATCCTGAGCAATCTTCGCTTGTTGCGCATCCGTGACGTCCATAATCACGCCATTTTTGAACATATCTGCGAATCCGGTCTTAACGGTCCATGTAGACTTGCTTTCCATTCTTCAATTCCTCCTCGTTTTTTACACTTCTTTCAATCGACTATAGTCGCCCTGCCCTCTACCGTATTTGGCGCAGGGAATTCCATCCATTCTGACGATATCGGCTGTAAAATCCACTTTTTCCCGTAAAAGGGAAGAACCGACTCCATACAGGTCTACGGGTACTTCCAGCCGCTCGTAGAGTTTGATACGTTCCGCGTTGAAACCGCCGCTGACCATAATCTTCAGGTCTCCGGCCCCTATCCGGTTGAACTCGTTTCTTGCCCTCCAAACCAATTCAGGGCAGACTCCCAAAGAACGCTCATCGTGCGGGATAACCGACCAATCCCGTAAAGAGCCCGAAGTGTCAAAGCGAACGCCCCAGATCTTATGCTTTCCGGGTCCAATAATTGTCGACAAATCCTTCGTCTTGGACGAAAAGGCTTTGCCCGTCGTCTTCTCATAAAATCGCTTCAACACTTCTTTCGTCGTTCCGATACAATCGTTATCCCAGTCGACCAGGACGATCCTGTTTACTTCGGGTTCGATCCATCGATCAAAGGCTTCTGCCGCTCGATAGGTGTCCCCCATATAGCAAGCGATCAAGGCATGCGGGATAGTCCCGAGGCCCTTGCTTCCCCAATAATCCGCGTTGGCGTCTGTCGATACGCCGAAAGCGCCGGCTTTGAAAGCCGCATAACCATCTGTCGCCTGAACCCAATAATGATCGAATCGGGCGCTGAAAAGAACGACCGGTTTGCCTCCGGAAGCGGTGACAACTTTTTTTACAGCGGTCGCGGTGCTGGAGGCTCTGGCGATCACGCCTAAAAAGACGGTTTCCAGGCAGCCGAAATGGATCGGGTCGCCTTCGATTGTCATGATGATCTCGCCATCTTTCGCCATATCCCCGTCTGTCAATGCGCAGACGCGAACCTCGTCCCATTTGTCAACCCAGAGGGAATTCAATCGGTCTCTCAAAGCCCATTTCTCTTTTGTCGCGCTGTCCGCTGCCTTATGATCTCTTTCATATAACGCTTTCTGAAGGTTTCTCTCAGCCTCCAGGATATCCTCAAAGATCTTAGCGGATTTTTCCGGGTCTTGATAGTATCCGGTACAGGACTGCAGAATCGCCACCGCCTCTTCGATCCCCACGATACACGCTTCTGAACGGGGAAAAACCTGATAGAGGGCTTGATGGGCAACCCCGTCTTTTCTCAGCACATCCACATAGCGGGTGAAATATTTATCGCTGTAATAGCCGGCGCGTATACGGTCTATGGGTATTTTAAAGACGCTCGGGTCAAACCGAAGCATCCGCTTCAACCCCTTTCGCCCTTGAATAAGCGGCTACATTCTTTGGATCCGGATATACTCTTCCAAACCGACTCGGAAAACCTCGCAGGCTTTTTTTATTTTTTCGGCATTGACGACGTAGGCGATACGGATCTCCTGCTCTCCCGCGCCGGGGGTCGCATAGAACCCGTCGAGCGGTGAAACCATCGTGGTATAACCTTCAAGAGAAAAATCGGACAGCATCCACTTGACGAACTTTTCGCTGTTGTCAATCGGGAGTTTAACCGATAAATAGAAAGCTCCCTGTGGTTTTTTGAAAGCAAGTCCCGGTATCCGCGACAGTTCTTCGTATACCTTGTCCCGCCTGAGCTTGTATTCGTCTCGGACAGAGTAGATATAGTCCTCGCCTAACGAAAGCAAACCCAACGTTCCGATTTGCGCCATTGTGGGAGGGGAAAGTCGCGCTTGGGCCATTTTCATGACTTGGGCGTAAACTTCTTTGTTCTTCGTCGCGAAGACACCCACACGCGCGCCACAAGAACTGTATCGCTTTGATACACTGTCGATCAGGATAATCCGATCGCGGTATTCCGGGAACTCCAAAGCGCTGAAGGGTTGCAACCCGTCAAAGACGAATTCGCGGTAAACTTCGTCGACGATGACCATCAAATCGTATTTTTCGGCGATTCTCAATATCCTGAGCACCTCTTCTTTGGAGTAGACGGCCCCTGTGGGATTGCAGGGATTGGAAAACAGAATCGCTCGGGTTTTAGGATTGATGACTTTCTCGAAGGTTTTTTCATCCGGTACCCGGTATCCCTCTTCGGGATTGGCCGCGACCGGGGTCAAGCGCACGTTCACCATGCCGGCGAATCCTTTGTAGTTGGCATAAAAGGGCTCGATCACGATGATCTCTTCTTCGGGATCCGCGACGGCGGCGACGGCGAAGATAACGGCTTCGCTTCCACCGCTGGTGATGATGATCTCTTCGGGTTTTATCTCAGCCTGCCAGCGTTCGTAATAATTCGAAAAGGCTCTGCGCAGTTCGATCAGACCAGCGGAATGAGAGTAAGGCACAACCTCTTCCTTATAGTTGCGGATACTTTCCATAAAAACCGGCGGCGTTGGAATATCGGGTTGCCCGATATTGAGGAAGTATACGCCCGTCCCTCTTGCTTTCGCTTCTTCCGCGAAAGGAATCAATCGGCGGATCGGAGAAGCTTGCATACCGAAAACTCTCTTAGATAAATTCATCTTTCTAACCTCCCGGATGGTTCATTATTCTAACGATAGTATACCTCAACCCCTTCCGATATTCAATCTTTAGATTGAGATGTCCGGTCCGACGGCAACAAAAAAAGGCGGGTTCCCCCACCTTTTTCCGACACGTCCGCGACTTAAACTCTCCTATCGAGAATAGCTCCCAAACCCGGTTCAGAAGGCATTTTCGGCAATGTAGAAAGCATTTGTTCGCTTTGCTCGACGGCCGCATCCATGGTTTTCCTCATCACTGCAGTCTGCACTTGATTGGAAAGTTCAACGCTCTTCAGAGCCATGTAATCAGCGATAATGGGCTCCATATTCCCACCTCCTGACAAGTGCCATCCGTACTCTATCGACCAGTTTACGGAAAAACTTTATAAAGAACGCGCTGTTTTTTTGCGCTGCGCCTCTGAGTCACTGGCGCTTAAATATAGTCCAGAATATAGATTTTCGGAGGTCTGATCCCGTTGAAATAGGTCCCGTACTCAACGGTATAGGCGCCGGTGTTTTTAAAATAAACGATATCGCCGTAGGTAATGCTGGCGGGCAGATCGATCTGCTGATAGATCATATCAACGCTGTCGCAGGTGGGTCCGGCCAGCGTGAAGGTTTTCATCTCTTCATCTTCCTTGCCGTCGACAACCACTTCGTAACGGAAGTTTTCGATCGTTTCCATCAATCCGTGGAAGACACCGGCATCCAGATAGACCCATTCTTCGGTCTGTTTGCGCGAGCGCAGCAGCACGCTGGACACCATCGTCCCGATATCCCCGACCATCGATCGCCCCGGCTCGATAAAGACCTTCAGGTCGGGGACGAAATCAAAATAGGTTTCGATGGATTCGTCCACGATCTCGCCAATCTCTTCGACGCTCGGAATCGGTTTCGTATGCTGGATCGGAATACCGCCGCCGAGATTGAGCATCTGCATATGGATATTATGTTCTTCCTGCAAATAGAGAAAAATGTCGGATGCTTGCATAATCGCTTCTTTCCAACGATACTTGTTATAAGTTTGAGATCCGACGTGGAAGGAGATGCCGTATGGAATTAACCCGAGTTCTTTCGAATAGACCATGAGTTCTTTCACATGATCCATGTCTGTGCCGAATTTTTTCGAGAGGGGCCAGTCTGAATCCACAGAACTCATTTGAATCCTTCCGTAGACGCGCGACCCCGGCGCATTCCGGGCAACCTTTTCGATCTCCATTTCGCTGTCGACGGAAAAGTAATTGATTCCGAGCTTATGGGAAAAAGCGATGTCTTCTTCGCGCTTGATCGGATTGCCGAAACTCATACGGCTGGCGCTGATGTTCAAAGATAACAGTTTTTCTATCTCCCCGCGAGAGGCGACATCAAAACAGCTACCCATTTCTTTTAAGGTCTCCAAAATCGAAACGTTTGAATTCGCTTTCACCGCGTAAAATATGACAGCATTTTTAACGGATCGTTGAAGCCGCTCGTAATTCCTCTGTAAAAGGTTCAAATCAAGCACCACGAAAGGCGTCTCAAACTTGTGAGCCACCTCTCGCAACTTAGGTGTAATTTCCATTATCACTCCTCCTCAAAGTATAAATTGCGGACTATGTTAATAAAAAAACGGAAAAAAATCAATAGTGCAATAATTTTCATTGATTGTCAGAATCAGGCTGTTTTTCGTCTAATTACCAGATTCGATACAATCAACTATCGGATACAAACTGGAGGTGTTTGAATGAATCTCAAAAAGAAGGGTTTTTTGGCTTCGTTTTTGGTAGTTGTATTATTGTTGGCGCCGATTCTGGGTTTTTCGAGCGAGCCAAACGATCTGAAGATTGCCATCGGTGACGAGACCGTCGCGTTAGGATCGGAAGCGCGTTTTCTCCAACCGATCCTCGTGGCTCCCGGAACAACGATTAAGATTGAATTGCCTGCCAACGCGACAACCGGTTACGATTGGTATTACGAAGGATTATTAGACTTGCGCTATGTGAAGATAGTTTCTGAGGAATATGTTGAGCCGACGACAGACCTTGTTGGAGCCGGTGGAAAACACATTTTCGTGTTCGAAACCCAAAAAGCTTTGGGACTGACGACAATCAATCTTGCTTATTACCGAATCTGGGAAGGGATACAACCCGATACGCAGCTTCTCACGTTGCATCTCCTCATCCAATAGAAGAGACGGTGAAAGGGACGGGAAGGTTAAACGATCCCCGTCTCTTTCACCGGTGCGATGCGCTCACTAAACGATCGACATGGATAGAACTTCTTCCTGATAGCCTTCTTTCGTACAGTCTTTGTAGATTTTGATCCATCCGTCGCCTTTTTCGATACTCTCAACCTTCAACCACGTTTCAAAAACACCTGATTTGATCTCTTTCCAAGCGGTCTTTCCGAGAATCCCAAATCCGTCGGTATCGAAATGATAATCATCCATCGAAGTTAAGGTACAACGATTGTGAGTTTGAACCACGGTCACCTTCACGTAGAAGACTTCTTTCAAAGATACGCTCGTGGAAGCCACTTCAAAATAGAAATCACACGCCGCGCCAAGTGTAAAAAGACTCGCCATCAAAAGAACAAAGGTCAACAAACGTTTCATATTTTTTCCTCCTTCAGGATTTCTTTCGTTTGAGAACATTTCTGTTGCGATTTCGGGGAGACTGCGATCGATGATCGCCGGCAAGAAGAAGCGCATTCGCCGCAAATGATGCAATCTCCATCCGGATCGCCCGGTATTTCCAACGCTTGCATGCCACATTGTTTCTCGCATTGTCCGCAGCGAACGCATGAATCGTCGAGTGCGACCTTTCGAAAGCTGAAACGGCTAACAAGAGACATAATCGCTCCGTACGGACACAGGTACTTGCAGAAAGGGCGATAGGAAATGATCGACAATCCCAAAAACGCGCCAGTCAATATCCAATTCGTCAACGATCCGCCGAATGTGAACAGGTTTTTAAAGGGGGTCCAGTCGTCGGCGACATGCGCGCCCAACAGGATACGGCCAACGAGAAAAACCAGAACTCCCCACCGCGTCCATTTCAGGAACCGGTCCCACTTTTTCGGAATACGGACGGCCCATTTCTTAACGAAAAGCCACTCGCTGACGGCTCCAAAAGGGCAAACCCACCCGCAGTACACCCGACCGAATAACAAGGTGGACAGGATCGGCAAAAAGAACAGCAGAAGATAAACGGTATTGTACTTAATGAAAATATTTTGTATCGCAGAAATCGGGCAGAGCATTCCGCCTACAGCGAATCCCAGCACCGCTACATTGATCAGCAAATAAACCTTCCTGAGACGCCGGTTGGTAAAGAAGCGTTTGGACAAGAAAACTGCCACGAGTAACGACGCGCCCAGCAACAAGACCTTAACCCCGATGTGCCCGAACCAATCCTCCTGGACAGCCGCCGATGGGGGCGACGCGTACTCTGAAAATTCAAGGTCATCGGGAGGCCCAAATGCCGCAAAACCAATAACGGGTAGAGCGACCGCGGTGAGGACCATAACTATCAAAAGCTTTCTCATCATTCTCCCTCCTAATAAAGGTACAGATACTTTATCCTAAGAGGCTTAAAGCGAGCTTAAAAGTAGCTTGTAAGCGGGTAATCCTTCCCCACTCTTGAAACTCCCGAGAGGTTACTCTCGCAGTTCACGAGAGGTTCCTGTTTTATGATATGCTTCTAAGGAAATTCGTCGCAAAAAATCGAAATCAGAGCGAAAAGTTCCGGAAGAGATTTTTTTCAGTATGAGAAGGCAAGGCAGTGGGGCGGATAGAATACCGCGCTCATAGGGAGGAATAACATGCGTGACGTGATCGAAAAGATACGCGAAGAATTGATCGCTTCGGCGGATCCGGCGGCTAAGGAGAGCGGGCGAAGGTTTTTTAAAGAACCGGTTGATCTATATGGCGTTAAAACAGGAATCGTGACTAAAATCGCGAAAACCGCGTGGAAAGTCGTTAAGGAGTATGACAAACCGGAAATCTTCTCCTTATGCGAAGAGTTGTATCGTTCCGGCAAGCTGGAAGAATCGTTCGTCGTCAGCGAGTGGGGACATGCCTTCAACGCATTCACAGAAAAACAGGATTTCGACCGCTTTCTTTCTTGGATCAACCGGTATATCTCCAACTGGGCGTCCTGTGACGGGTTTTGTAATCATGCCGTAGGAGACATTCTCATGAAATATCCGGAGTTGGTCGACCGACTGTATGGATTGGCCAAAAGCGAAAACTGTTGGGCGAGAAGGGCTTCAGCCGTTTCTCTGATACTGCCTGTACGGAAAGGGCATTTTGTGCGAGAAGCCTTCATGATCAGCGATATCCTGTTGCGCGACCCGGAAGACTTGGTGCAGAAGGGGTACGGCTGGCTCCTGAAGGAAGCGAGCCGTCTCCATCAGCAAGAGGTTTTCGACTATGTTCTGAAGCACAAACAGGTCATGCCCCGAACGGCGCTGCGGTACGCGATCGAATTGATGCCGGAAGCCGTCCGGAAAGTCGCGATGGAAAAGGAGAAAGCCCCGAAGAAACCGGAAAGCTGACGTTAAGGCGCTTGATAAAAATCGCGACGACTTTAGAGGACCCTTATCGACTATATTTTCGAGGGTCGGACAGTCAAAATATGAGAAGAAACCTGAAAACTGCATTAAAAGCGAAGTTTATGGAGCTCCGACATTTATGTCGGCCTGAAAAGGCGAATGAAAAGAAAGAAGAATCAAGAGGCCCGCAAAAATACGATTCTAAGGAGATAGAACGATGGATCACGTTTATTGGTGTTTCGGACATCCTTTACTCAACGAGAAGATTGTCAAAGCGGATCAGGAGTTTCTTTTTGATCGTGACGGAAACCGGTATCTTGACCTCGAATCCGGGGTATGGTGCACTTCTCTCGGGCATAACCATCCGGCGGTGGCGACGGCCGTCCAAAAACGGTTGAACACGATTCTCCATACGGGGTTTTGCTACGCCGACCCGATTGTCGAAACCGCTGCTTCGAAGGTTTTAAGCCTCCTTGATATGGCGGATGGGAAAGCGGTGTTTCTTACTTCCGGGAGCGATGCGGTCGAGTTTGGTGTCCGAGTCGCCCAGGCAATTTGCGAAAAACAGTACCTCTTAATGCTGTCCGACTCCTATTTCGGCGCCTACGGCTCCGCCAGCAAGAAATCTTCTGAAGAATGGGTATGCTTCGATTGGCTTTCCTGCCGATCATGCCCGAACTTCGGTGCCTGCGATCCTGAATGCCCGAAGATCACGGCCTTACCCTTCGAGAAGATCGGCGGGATGCTCTTTGAACCCGGGAGCTCCTCCGGATTGATTCGTTTCATCCCGAAATCCATCCTGAGCAACTTAATCCGGAAAATCCGCCAATACGAAGGGGTCGTAATTATTAATGAAGTGACGACCGGAATCGGGAGAACCGGAAGATGGTTCGGATATCAACATTACGATCTGAAACCCGATATCGTGGCGATGGGTAAAGGTCTTGGCAACGGCTATCCCGTCAGCGTCACGGCGATGAGCCATCGTGTGATCGAACGTCTCGAAGGGATCCCGTTCAAGTACGCGCAGTCCCATCAATACGATCCACTCGGCGCGGAAGTTGCTTTGGCGGTGTTACAGACCCTCGAAAACGAAAAACTGATCGAAAAAAGCGATCAAACGGGAAAGTACCTGCTAACCCGACTGGGAACTCTCAAGGAAACATGCGGGAAGATCAAAGAAATCCGTGGTCGAGGCATGATGATCGCCATCGAATTCGATAAATCACCGTCCGGGACTTCACTGGCGGAACGCTTTTATAAAGAGCTTTACGCGCATCAGATCATCATCGGTTTGCGTCCCGGACATGATGTCTTACGATTGGATCCCTGTTTAACGATCCATCCGCAATCGATCGATACTTTTCTTGAGACGTTGACGTCGTTACTGTCCTAAACAGGGTATACGTGAAAATAAGAAAACTCATTTCGGGTTTCTCTCTACAGCTATAAAATAGTGAATTACGTCATAAGATGTATATAAAATAAGGTTACAGGGAGGAAAAGCATGTCGGATCACAACCCCTTCACGAAAGCGTTAGCTGCCGTGGGAACCGTTATTATATGGATTCCGATACTGGCTCCCCTTTTCTTAGGAATGATAAAGTTTTTTCAAAGTTTTCTATTCCTGTTTGATTACCTGATGCCTGCGGAGCTCTTCCCCGTTGCGATCGTCGGCGCGGCGATGCTCTTATGGGCGGCCTTTCGCGCGCGATCAAAACGCAAATGGATCGCGATCGGCATCGGTGTCGCGGCTGTATCGCTGGCTTCTTCTCAAATGCTGGCCGTCGCGACAGGCTTGGCAAGCGGCGCGATACCGGCAACCGGAATTTGGTTCATCTTGTGCGTGTTATTGCTTTTTGTATACACGATAGCGGTCGTGGCGATCGGTATCGCCGGAATCCTTCTGCTCAGGGAGCTCTATACGAAAGACAACCCTTAACCACATGATATGGAGCGCCGAATTGGAACGCCCGGCTTTAGTCTAATGCCGAAAAAAGAATGCTTTTAGAAGGTTATACGGTTTCGGTAAGTAAACAATTCCCGAATTATCGTGGCTTATGAAGCGCCTTTACTGGAGCGCCCAATTTTAGTTTAATACCGTAAAAATAAGAGCTTTTCTAGAAATGCCTGTTTGGAGGCCCACACCTATGTTTTTCCAATAGGTTTGACTTCCGTTAGGATTAATAAACGGTTTTGAACATTATTTTCTCGAAAAAGGGAATATGTATGGAGCGACCAACTTTAGTTTAATACCTTAATAATAAGAGCTTTTCTAGAAATGCCTGTATGGAGCGCCGAACTTGAGTTCGGCTTATTAAGCGGTTTTCAGTTATTGTCTCGATACAGGGGCGGTTTCTTATGACGAAACCCCAATCGAATCAAACCCATGCCCAACTAAAGTTGGGCGCTCCGTAAAAGGCTCATCATAAGCCACTTTATCTCGGTTCATCGTCGGTTTTCAATAACCAGATAACCCTCTATAAGCGTTCCTTATTTTTACGACATTAAACTTTAGTTGGGCATCAGGCTTTTCGTTTGCGAAAGTGTTCGGTAAGAATGTGTTTAGAAGGTTATTGCCTCAATCGAAAAGCGCTTTTCTTCAAGCGAAACCCCACTTGAATCAAAACCATGCCCAACTCAAGTTGGGCGCTCCGTCAACGGCTCATCATAAGCCGCTTTATCTCGGTTCATCGTCGGTTTTCAATAACCAGATAACCCTTTATAAGCGTTCCTTTTTTTACAGTAATGGACTTTAGTCGGGCATGATCTTTGTTTTCTAAAGGTAACCTTTCGACGGCGATGAGCCGAATTACGCTTTAGCCGGTTTCGTAAGGGTAATGTCGAAGTAAGCGCTTCGCTCTTTTACGTTCCGCTTCCTTGAGCTCATCCGTTTTGTTCTTCCCATTGGCGTAAAAAGGAGAGTTGTTCGCCCGTATGAAACCAATGTTCACCGTTTTCCATAACTGTGAGTTCGGCTTTAAAACGCGCACAAAAGGCATCAAGCGTCTCTCGTCCCGTCATAGCGTCTCTACCGCCGTAAAGTATTTTGATCAGCGACTGCCATTCACGAATCGGATTCCGTTTCGCGTAAAGCCAGTACTCCCAAGATAAGGTCGGCCCGAAGGTTGTCGGAATCGTTTTTTTAGTTTCCAATTCCGTTTCAGTGACGCAGGCTTGGGTCATCATGTCGCGGATCAGGCGCTCCATGTCCAGGATCGGAGAGACGAACAGGCTTTTCTCTACCGTTATGTCCGGAAATGCGAGAAGGCTGAACCACGCACCGATGCTGTTGGCCCTGATAGCGATCCTTTCCCAACGTGATATCAGGTATTCCCATACTATGCGCAGTTCCGGCACAACGATCCAAGGGAAGAAACGGTTCGTCTCGTTCTTGCGCTCGCCGTGTTCCGGCAAATCGACGCTCAAAACTTGCCATCCCTTTTCTAAAACGATTTCCGCGAAACCCTTCGCTTCTTCTTTATACCCGCACTGACCATGCGCGAACAGATAAACCTTTTCTGAAGGCTCGCCATAGACGATTGCCGGAACTGCCCCTATCTGTAGTAATTTATGTTTCATTGACCCATTCTCCTTACTCCGAAAGGCTCTGCCGGACTACAATCGGTAGATAAAACATAATTGAGGGCAGTAACCGGTATTATACGGCATTTTCGCGCGAAATCCCCTCTATCCTCTTATTTGGATACTAATAAAAAACCGCGAAGCAAATACGAAAAAAAACGGAATAGATACCTTAAAAATCGGAAAATGGCAAAGTTTTAGGAATGTATTCCGATAATTTTGCGATATCGATAAAAAACCGAGTATACTTTCAATAATATTGAAAAGAGATGAGCGATTGCAACGTATTGAACGAAAAGAATATCTCGACTGGTTGATGCGGTGGAAAGAACAAAGAGTCATCAAAGTAGTATCCGGGGTTCGCCGATGCGGAAAATCGACGTTACTGGCGATATTTTGCGATTACTCGCTCGAACAGGGTGCGGATACAAAACAGATTGTATCGTTTAATTTTGAAGATATCGTATATGAAAACGTGACGGAGTTCGGTCGCTGTATCAAGCGATCCATTCATCGGTGTTACCGGATAATATGAACTATATTTTCTTGATGGAATTCAACACGTCGACCGGTTCGAAAAAACCTTTGACAGTTTTTTCTTAAAAAGCTACTGCGACATATATCGCTGGTTCCAACGCTTATTTATTATCGGGCGAATTAGCAGCTCTTATATCGGGGAGATACGTCGAACTAAAGATGCTGCCCTTGAGTTTCAAAGAGTTTTGCTATGGACTGCCCAATTCAGAGCAAAAAATGTCAAAAGCGGAAAAGTTCAATCAGTACGTCGAAATTAGATCTTTTCCCTTAATCGCCCAATTCGCTGATAGAAAGCAAGAAGCGAAAGAATATCTGAGAGACGTTAGAATTTTGTATTGCTCAAAGATGTTGTTACGAGACTTAAGATCGCCGATATTCAAAATCTTGAGAACCTTGCGAATTTTTTGTTCCACGATATTGGAAACAGGGCTTCCGTAAAAAAATCGTGGATACCCTGAAATCACAGGGAAAAGGGGTAGGCCAAAAGACGGTCGAAAAGTAGGGGGCTGACAGAGAGTTTGTTGCTCTACGAAGCGCTACGTTACAATATCAAAGGGCGGCAGTGTCTGTCGGCGCAAAGCAAATACTACACAGTGGATATCGGGTTTCGGAATATTCTCTTCATAGGTAAGGAAGCGGATCACGGCCACATTCTCGAGAATATGGTCTATCTGGAACCGATCCGGCGCGGATATGAAACTTATGTCGGGCAACTGGGGAACGGGGAAGTCGATTTTGTGACACTTGCTCCGGAAGGAATGATGTATTCTCAAGTCGCTACCAATGCGCCTGATGAAAAAGTCCTTGAAAGAGAGCTTTCACCACTCAGGAAAATCCACAACAACTACCCCAAATACCTGCTAACACTCGACGAAGTTTTCGCTGAAGCAGATTATGGCGGCATCAGAAAAATCAATGCCATCGATTGGTTGCTCGGAGAATGATAGAATTTGTTGTAGGGGCTACTTATCATCTATGTGCACCAAAAGCCAGTATTCCAGCCGTGGATAGGAAAGGCAAATTGGCGGCGCCTTTATCGTTGAGCGCAATCCGAATTTACCGGTTGAACAATGGTTTCAATCAGAATTTAATGATAGGGAGGTTTCAACAATGATCAAGCGCGACTCCGATCCGGAGCATGAAGCAACTAATGAAACCGGGAAGAGTGAAATGACCGTTTATATTGGTAGTGAATATGGCCGGTTAAAAGAAGTAATCGTCGGTGAAGCAAGTGGTTTTAACCCATCGCTTCAGGCGGCATGGCTGCGGGAAGCCTTAACGGTCTTACCGGAGGCGGAACAAAAAATGACCATCCAAAATGCCGGTAAAAGTTGGGATGCCTGTATCGTCGATAGCGAAAGAGGCTTGACAGAAGCCGATCTGATCAGGGCAGAAAACGATGAGCTTGTCAATATTTTAGAAAGCCTTGGAGTCAAGGTCTACCGTCCGGCCGTGCTTAGCGAAGAGGATGTAAAAACGCGCTTTGGCAGTGAGGCGCTGATTAATGGCTATTCACAGGATTTCCCTCGCGATAACCTGATCATCATCGGCAATCATGTCATCGAAGCCAATTTGCGGACCCCGTTGCGGCGCGTCGATATAGAAGGATTCCGGACTTTGCTTTTGGAAAAATGCAATGCGCCGACGGTCAAGTGGGTGGCAATGCCGCATATGCCGCTGCTGGGCGACTATGCCGATAATACGCCGCTGCTTGAAGGCGGCGATGTGATTGTCTTAGGTAAAACGATCCTGGTTGGCAACTCGGAAAATACCGCAGTCGGCTCCAACGAAGTAGGCTACAAGTGGCTAAAAAACTATCTGGGT
>ENA-UOWO01000431-UOWO01000431.1-activated-sludge-metagenome-genome-assembly--contig:-NODE-431-length-60911-cov-17.832818_pt1 | contig 60911 bp, 45 predicted proteins | sample MGYA00238148_ERZ761564 | MGnify/ENA primary metagenome ERZ761564 (study PRJEB28885, sample SAMN05720194) | activated sludge metagenome | isolation source: Anaerobic digester | place: USA...
GACTAGCAGCAGTGCGAAGCGGAAGAATAAAGTGGAAGTGCTGACGGCTAATTAACCGATTGTGTTGACTTGAATAGCAAACCAGCGCGCCTTGCAGAAAGAGTGCGCCGTTTTTATACTTTGAAGTATTGCTACAGCCGATTTAAGCAACGATTTTATACAAAAAACACTCTTTCCGATGGCTCACAAGCATTAAAATTACCTTCTAAAATTACATTTTCAACCAATGGAACAAGGAATTGGAGATATAATGTTCTCATATTAAGAAACACCAAACCATTTTCCTCATAATGAACATCCATAAAGTAATGATCATCCGCCCATGATTCACCCTTCAGATATTTATTTAATAATCCATTGTCTTCTTTTTGGATGTAAAACCAAGGATGTTTTTTTATACCTGTCAGAGCATATTCTCTAGCTGCATCAAATCGTTTTTCAAAAACTGTTTCTGCATCATTTCCGGCAATTACTTCTATTCCAATTTTTAATAAAGTTCTTAATATCATATCAGGCCTTTTGGTCATGGCAGGGATGAATGTTAATATCTTTTGTCCAGAATAAAATGATTTTTTAAAGTAGTCGTTAGGCTCATAAATTATTTGTCCTGGTATGCCGCCAGCATGTAATTCGCCTTCCCAATACTTAAGCCAAGATCCCCTTTTCTTTTTTGTTGGAATAGATAGTAAGGTTCGCATATTTATGAATGGATAATCAGCCAATGCTTGCTGCTCAACTGATGAACCAAATTTATTTTGGCAGGCATCACAAAAAAGGCCTTCTGGTAATATTGCCCAGTCTCCGCCTCCAATTGATTCTGGTAAAATATGCTCTTTAGTATTAAAACCTAATGGATTAGTTGATAAACAAAAGATACACTTTCTCATTTTATCATATTAGAATTAAGTATGGGTTTTTAAATATAAAAAAGATTGCGGTGGGGTGAGGTTAAAATCAGACTTAAGACAAAGCGGGTGTTCATATTTCGTGGTTTTTTTTATTTTGATAGCGTAACCATTTTTACGGTTGGCAAAATATTGATAAAAATAACCTTCATCAATACCTGCGAAATGTTTTGTATTTGCCCACAATACATCTATATCATCATTGATAATAGATTCAATTTCAAATTCTCCGATTACTTTTTGTAGTGGAAATGATGCATATACCACTACTGTTTTGATATCATTATTTTTAAAGATGGCTTTACGGAACTCAAATTTTTTCGTCCCATCAAAAATCATCTCAGCGAACTCTGGTTTAATCGACAATAAAACTTTCATCACTTTTCGTTTCTTTTAGAATTAGATTAAATTGTGCCGTTGAGATAGGTTTGAAACCTCTCGGTGCATCATTCACATCAACTAGAATTTTGAGGTCAATTAGAGTTTTCATGTTTATCCTATGAGGAAAAGAATAAACATATAAAAATTTAATAACAAATGGTTTTGGTTTTTCTTTTTGATTCCACATGTCTTTCAATTCTGATTCTGGATATACACTTCCTTTCCTACATAAGGAAAGAAACTCAAATTCATCTTGAATATTGTAAATCACATCTTCTACAATACCTATTGTTGTTACTACACTTTTATAAACCCCCCCAGTTCTATAAAATATTAATAAATCGCCTGACTTTGGGTGTGGTTTGATTGCTCGTGAAACATAAACTTTATTTATTCCATTTCTATGTGGAAAATCTTCGATAAAATCCATTGGTGACTCATTGTTCAAAATGGAGTCAGGTAATAAGGATGTATGATATGATTCATAGATAGGAACTATATAAGCAGGTTGTTTTCTTGAAATATATGGATAGTTTCCTTTTAAATTTTTTAGATCAAAAGTCGGCGTAAAGAGTCTAAAATATATTCTTTCATGACCTTTAAATCCCCAAAAAACAAATCCCCATTGTTCTAATAATTCTATTAACCTTCTTTGCTCATGCCTATGGCTGAAAATTGTAACATATATTTCTTCAACTTGGAATGTAAGTGCGTTATCAAAAATAATTTTCATAAATCTTTCACCCAAACGTACGCCATTACTTATTACTTTGAAAGTGCCAACCTTTAATCGTTTTTTAGGAGAGAATGCCGGCGATATGTCTTTATAAACTTCATTTTTTCCTTCGACTTTTAAATACAAAAATGAAAGTAAAAAATTATTTTTGGTATTTTGTGTGACATACGCAATTTCATCTGATTTTTTTATGAACCATTTGTCAAAACCTGTGTAATCTTTCCTTAAGGTATCAAAAAATGGATCATTTAAATTAATCTCGGCAAAATATTTTTTACTAACATTTAAGACCTTATAATTAACTAAACTAGGGTTTTCAGAATAAGATTTTTCTAAAAAACTGTCAATTGTAAAAACCTTGTCCCCTATTCCTAACATTTGGGCCTTCTTATGGATTTTTTTATCTTCGGAGATGAAAATATCAACTCGGCCAATAAAAACTTCATTCAATAGTGTAGAATCGGTAGTATCGTTTTCACCTTTGTCAACTTTGTTTGAAACGATCGCAACCTCTTCCTGCATTGGAGAGGCGAATAGTATTTTTTCATAGCTGTCAATTTTAGTAAGAAAAGTGCTCACCACTTTTTCATCTTTATACTTTTCGATTTCAGTAATAGTTAGTGGATGTATACATTTTGTATAACCGCCGCGATCTAACCAACGAAACAAAATACCTATATCTTGATTCATGATTGAATCAGTCTCCCTGTGTATAATTATGTTCGTGTCAAGCAGTGCTTTCATACTTTATAGTGATTAAAATTCTTAAAAAGAGTTATAATGAAGAATTATTTCCATATTTCTTTTGGGGCCAAGTAAAAGTTGGCCAAATGAAATATATAATTGATATTATAATAATACCAAACGCAATAAAAATTTCTACAGGCAACTTTAACCAAACCTGAGATAAAGAGATTTCAGGGATAAATGTTTTTCTGTATGCGGGAATAAATAACAATATCCCACAAATAATATTAATTAATACCGCTAATGCAAATTGTCCTGGACCAATTCTTTCCTTTGAATAAATTGAAAAAAATGAAAACGAGTCTAATTTGTCCTTTTTATTAAAAATAACTATTAACTCATCTTTTTTTACTCTTCTGTCGCCTAAATATTTATTAAAAGATTCATATTCAAGTGTTCTTACATTTCTTAAGGATGCGCTATCAAAAAATACTATATCATATTTGTTGGGAAGGATATTAAATGAAAAACAGCTTTTTATTTCACAAAGATACTTATTGCTAAAATATTTTATCATGTCATCAGAAATATTTCTTTTTTCATTTATTTTAATATCATAAATTATTGTAGACTTACTAATTCCTTTTTTTCTAATAGATATAAATGAGAAGTTGGGTTTGATCCAGAATCGAAAATAGATATTTGGTTTGGACGCTGGGTCAAGATCAAAATAATGTTGAAGATCTACATTCAAAGAAATTATTCCTTCCATATCTTTATTAATACCAACTGGTACGATACATAGATTTTTTCTATCACTGAATCTATGTATTACTCCTGATTTGTTCATGCCACCATCCAAATAATCTGAGCCGATAATTGAATCATTGAAAATAAATCTACTATTTTCTGAGGAGCTTAATCGTTCGTATAAGTCTTTTATTTCACATGCTTTTGAAACCCATGGTATATGAATCGATAATGACAATTTGTTTGAATTGATTGAGTTTTTGTCTATCTCAAAACCGAACTCAATCAACGAACTGTTATCATTAAATTCCCAAGTGCAGATATGAAACCTTTCAATTTTGATTGGAGTATCTTTGTCAGAAAGAATGAAGAATGAATTTTCCATATGTCTTAAATTAAAATTTCAAATTTACGGCACTAAAGATCATCTGTAAAGACCATTAAGCAGATACCTTCTTTAATCTTGTAATTTTATTCCAAGTCGGCTCAGCTATAGTTCCTTTTATGCCATCATCAATATTAGAGAGCCCACGTACCATTACATAGACGCCACTTACAATTTGAATTATGTCAACTATTTCAATGGATAGATAGTTAAAGCCTTTCACTCCGAAAACACGTGTCGAAATATAAAAGCCAAATAAAAACTCAAGAATACCATAAATCAATCTAAAATTGGTTCTGAACCAAAAAAAACCGCTGCCAAATCCAAGCAATAAAATAAATGTACCCCAAATATTTAGAGTCTGATAGATAGGCCCAAAGTTATTTACAATAAGGGTTGAGGCCCCTGACAAAATTACGCCCAATACGATACCTTGTAATAGTTTCCTTCGTTGATATATGTGTATGCTCTCATTTTCTTTTAATTCTTCTATCAGAGTTGTTTTGAACGGATTTATATAATTTAAAAATTGAAATAGGTCAAATGTTTTCAACCCTTTCGCTTCCGAATAAAGCCTTACGGCTGTATCATTTGAAACTAATATCACTTCTTTCTTTTGATTTTTATACTCTTGGGTTAGCAAAACCAATTGCAAATCAACTAGTGATAATTTCCTTTCAAGAAGGTCATCTATATTTCTTTCAGGAACAGGTATATCTGAATTATCAACAATAATGAAGTTCTTATATTCTGCCTCTTTTAAATTTTGCCAAAGTTGACCAGTTAATCCCCCAAGTCTAGAAGAAACTTTATCAAGTTCATAAAATATAAATCTTGGTATAACAAGTTTATAATTTGGACTCCATCGCGTCAAAATTCCTGGATCTCGGATAAGAATATTTGTATCTAAAATAAAATACGTCATTTTAATGATGTTCTACTGCTGGGTTTAAAATTCAACCCCCCGTTCACCTTCTACCTAGAAGTGCAAACGAAGGGCTGATGTCTAAAAGTGCAAGTGTCTTCCAATGGCGGTCTACTCGGTCAAAAGTAAGAGCCCCCACTTGCATTTACAAACTTTTGACCTATTTATCCTAAATCTGACACTCAAAAGCCCAAAACACCCCTTGCAAAATTCGTCCTAATTGTCCTAACTTTACAGATCAACAAGAACCCTCCCGCACTATCAAGGCGTGGGTACAAGGCCGGCACCGGAGTGGCGTTCGGCCCTGTTTGATTTTCAGAACAAGTCTTTCTACAGGCTTTTGTATTTGGGTATCACCTCGTCGGCGTGCTAATACAGCATGATGTATATGTAACTATCACAAGCACATAGAAAACACAACCCCCCATTCCCACCAACAAAAAATGCAACTCCCTGACAAGCAGAAAGTTGCATCAAAAAAATCAGCGGAGGAGGAGAGATTCGAACTCCCGGTACCTTTCAGTACGACGGTTTTCAAGACCGCTCCATTAAACCACTCTGGCACTCCTCCGTGTGGTTCGGGCCGCAAATATAGAGGCATTTTTTTTCAATCAGCCTCAAAGCCCCTGAAAATTTTTCGCGCTGTACGGCCCGAAGCAGTGTACAGGTTAGTCAGTCGGCACGGGCATTCTGAGCACCTGCGGTATTTCGTCGCTGGCTTCCATCTGGTTGAAGAAGGTATCCAGGTAAGCCGTCATTTCCTGTGCCGAGAAGCGGGTCAGGAATTTTGAATCACAGAGATCGTAAAAGTCTTTTTTAGCGGACACCAGCATTTTGGCGGCTTTTTTAAGCGCGTCGGGTTTGAGTCCGTTCGACATCAGGAAGCGGTCTTTGACGGTTTTCAGGCCCGTTTCGGAAGCCGGACTCGAATACGGAGCGCTGACCAGACCCGAGAAATCGAAATCGTACGGGATCACGAGTATTTTGCCGGGGTTGTCGGCCGAGCGGATGAGGCGCACGTTGCGCATCATGGCGATTTCCCAGTCGGTATTGCCGATCATGTATTCGAACATGGCGACCAGGGCGGCCTGGTGCGTCATCAGGCTGTCGGCCGGGATGCCGTATTGATCCACCACCTCGCCGTTCAGGCGCGCGACGGTTTCCTCCTCGTCTTCGACCAGCATGGCCAGCATGGATTTTCTGGATTTTTCCACGTGGGTGTCGCGAATAGTGAGGCGAATCAGGCGGGCGCGAACGCTGGCGCCGGTCAGTTTTTCAAACATCCGGTAGGCCAGGTATTCCTTGACGATGAGTTGGTCGCCTTCGTCGTTATCGAAGCAGGGCAGCACCAGTTTTACGTCGTTCAGGGTGTCCAGGCCTTCTTCGCGCAGGTCTTTTTTCTTGAATTTTATTTTCAGGGGCGGGATCTCCGCCACCTTCCGGCGGTACTTTCCGCGGGGGCGTAATTCAATTCTGTAGGTTTTACCATCCGCCGTGATCAGGGTTCCGGGGAAATACTGATTCGTTTTTTTATTGGCGATGATGGTGGTGAGGTCCGTTTCCAGGGTCATTTTGGCGCCTTCCTGGACGGTCAGGCGCTCCAGAATGGAGGGCAGATCGGCAGGAGCCTGCGCAATAGCGCCGGCGGATATCAGGAAAAACAGGCAGGCAAAAAGGATATGTGCAATTGAAATTTTTAACTTCTCCATTGGTCCAGAATTTAATTCTGAATTAAAAATCGATTCTTGAGGGTTCTTGATCATAAGAGTAAAACAAATATAAAAAACGAAAAGTTCCGAACTATTATTTCGTGAACAGTCGAATTTAGAATTCGTTTCAGAATTAATGCAAAGTTAGTGCCGATTTCTGTCAAAGGTGTTAAGTTTTCGATAAAAATGGTTTTGGCATCGCTCTGCGTTCGGGGCGTTGGCAAAGATGATAAAAAAGTGTGAATTTGCCAGTAGGTATCTTTTTGGTAGCGAGGCAGCGCTTAACTTTGCAGATTATTTCATATTGCAAATCAAATTTACTTTCCATGAAGATAATCATCTCTGGGTTGGCGGTTTTTATGAGCCTCGTTTCGACGGCCATGGCCCAACAGGTTTCCAACATCTGCGGCAACACCACTGCGGATCAGATGGAACACCAGATCCCCAAAATCCTGCAATACAACAATCAGGTGCTGCTTTCCGAGCGCAACGAGGTCCAGTACGTTCCCATGCATTTTCACCTGTCGGCCGATGCCAGCGGCGAAGGACGCCACAAGGACCGTTTTGTGCTCGACCAGTTGTGCGATATGAATGAAGCCTATGCGGGTATGGATATCCGGTTTTACCTCAACCCGCACCCGACGCATGGACTGATCGACCGCTCCATCAACAGTAATACGGTGTACAACAGTCAGACAAACGAATTCTTGATGAACAGCCGCCGCCACCAAAATGCGGTGAATGTTTATGTTGTAAACGAGGTCGTTGTCGGCGGCGGCGGCGGCGGTGGAACCGTGCTTGGTTTTAACAACAACAACCGCGACTGGCTCGTGGTGCGCAAAGACCAGATCAACGGCAACGGCAACGGAACGCTGGCCCATGAAACCGGCCACTTTTTCAGCCTGGCGCACACGTTCCTGGGATACGAAAGCAACCCGTTCGACGGCGTGGACGACCCGACCTGGCCCATCGCACCGGCCATTTCACCGGGCGGTACGATAACGGAACGTGCCGACGGCTCCAATTGCCAGACTGCGGCAGATTTGGTTTGCGATACGCCCGAAGACTACAACTTCGGCTACGTTGCCAACGGATGCGATCCCTATACCGGCCTTGCCAAAGATCCGGTCGGCGCCGACGTGGACCCCATGGAGAATAACTTTATGAGTTATTTTATCGGATGTTCCAACTACCAGTTTACGGCGGGACAAACCAGTCTGGTGCTTGCCGACCGCGCTTCGAACAGCCGCAATTACCTCGACAACACTTTTGCGCCGGAAGCAACCGAAATTACGGTTCCGGACAACCTGCTCACCGCTCCAATCGGGGGTGTCAACCTTGAATTTTACGACGAAGTGATGTTGCAGTGGCAGGCCGTGCCCGGCGCTACTTATTACCTGCTGGAGTTCGATATTTCTACTTTTTTCGCTACCACGAGTTTCCAGTCTGTGATCGTACCGGCTACCAGTACTTCCCTGCTGTTTACGACGCTGCTGCCCAACCGCAACTACTACTGGAGGGTACGCCCGTTCAACGAGTATGTGACCTGCGCAGCCGCAAAAACAGGCACGTTTCACACGCCGTTTACTTCTGCCGTAAAAAGTATCGAAGGACTCAATGCCTGGAGCGTGTATCCGAATCCTGCGCAGTCGGGCGAAAAAGCCTTTGTTACCGTTCAGGCGACTAACGGTTTCAAAACCTCCGTCAGTATTGTTGATCCTGCCGGCCAAACGCTGTACGAACAACGCAATGTAGCGGTTTCGGAAGGCGAAACCACCCTCGAAATCCCGACTGCCGGTCTGGCAAACGGCATTTATTTCGTGGTGCTGACTGCGGAAAAAGGACGGGACGTAAGGAAGTTGACTGTTGTGAAATAGGGGAGGGGATTGAATCAGGATTGGAAAGATTAAAAAAGGATTTGCCAGGATTTTCGCTCGGCTCAAGCTTATTCTTTCTTCTCCACAACAACAAAAGCCAAGGGCAGCGTGTCATCCTGAGCATAGCGAAGGATCTGGTTACTCCAATGTTTGGGGAAAAACAGATCCTTCGCTATGCTCAGGATGACACGCTGCCCTTGGCTTTTGTGTATGAAATAGTGGAAGACGCGCTCCTTGCCTTTGGTATAACAAACGGCCAATAAAGGCATTTTCAATTGCCCATGAATGTGCACCAAATCCTGGCAAATCCTTTTTTAATCCTTTAAATCCTGATTCAACCTCCCCTCACACCCACTCAAAATCCTCCGCGCGCGGCGCATTTTCCATCAATTCAAAAACCTCCTGCGGCGGCACGGTGAGTTTCCGAAGGTTCGTGTCGATCCACGCCCCATCGATGTTCATAATGGCGCACACGGCGTGGTCGCTGCTGCGAATGAGTTCGTGGCGGAAGGAAAAACGGGAGGCATCGCGGCGCAGTTTCGTCACAGCCACCGTAATATATAATTCATCGCCCGGGCGCACTTCCTTGCGGAACAGGGCTTCTTCCCGAAACAGAATCGGTCCGAAATGCCGTTCGATCATTAGTTGGGTCGACAAACCGTGCGCGGTCAGGAATGCTACCCGTGCCGTAGCGGCAAAGTCGTAGTACACGGAATGGCGCAGGTGAAAATTCGGGTCGAAATCGGCCCAGCGGAGGCTAACCGGAATCTTAAACGTGTTCATCAGTGGGAGCAGAGGGTTGTTTTTTATTGTAACGAGCGCGGATAAATTCTACCACGATCGGGAGTACGGAAATGCCGATGACCGCGAAAATAACGACTTCAAAGTTGTTTTTTACAAACGGCTGCGACCCCAGGAAGTATCCTGCCAGGGTCAGTCCCGTTACCCACATGGCGCCGCCGGTCAGGCAGTAGCCGATAAAACGACCGTATTTCATTTTCCCTACGCCTGCAACAAACGGCGCGAAGGTGCGGACGATCGGTACAAAACGGGCAATAATGAGGGTGCGGCCGCCGTATTTTTCGTAAAAATCCTGGGTTTTATCGATGTACGAGCGTTTCAGGAACCAGTAATCGCGGACAAAAATCCTTTGCCCGAGGTATCTTCCGAAAAAATAATTCGTGTTGTCGCCCAGAATAGCCGCCAGAAACAGCAGTGGGATCAGCAGCCAGATGCTCAGAATGCCGGTTTTGGCCGTTATGGCGCCTGCGGCAAACAACAGGGAATCGCCCGGTAAAAAGGGGGTCACCACCAGGCCTGTTTCACAAAAAATGATCAGCGCCAGAATCAGGTAAGTACCGAGTTGGTAATCCCGCATGATATTTTCCAGGTGCACGTCGAGGTGGCGGATGATATCGATAAATTGCGTCAGCAGGTCGAGCATGGTAAGTTTCGGATAGTGTCTCGTTTAAAAGGCCGCAAAAATAAGGCTTTCCCCAGCGTAATTTTTATAAAATAGAATATTGACTTTAGGCTGGGCTGGGTTCGGCTACGCCCGTCGTAGCGTTAATTGCAATGCGGATGACGCGGATAAACGCGGATTTATATGGCCTTGCGGCCATTTTTTCAGTTTTTTACCACAGAGGCACAAAGGACACAACGCGTAGATTACACAATCCTACATAATCGAAGTGTGTGAATTATTAACTCTCATATTTTGCTGCGCTTTATTTATCTGAATGATGTGTAATCTACGCGTTGTGTCCTTTGTGCCTCTGTGGTTAAAAAACGAATGGCCGCAAGGCCATATAAATCCGCGTTTATCCGCAAAAATCCGCGTCATCCGCGTTCCAATTATTCCTACAAGCGGCGAAGCCGCCCAAAATCCCGTTAACGAAGTCACCCAAAAACGCATTCATTCTCATCATTCGTCGGACTTTATTTTCAGGTTGGGAATAAAATTTCGGAAATGCTCTAATTTGCCGCGCAAAATCACTTGCTACTTAACTGCCCTATGTCCTTTCTATCCAATATTTTCAGAAAAAAATCTGTCCCCGATGCCATTGCTGCTGCCCAGCAGGAGGAAATCCACGGCACCGGCGGCCTTGAAAAGAACCTGCGGGTGGGCGACCTCACCGCGCTGGGTATCGCCGCCATTATCGGCGCCGGCATATTCAGTACGATTGGATCGGCCAGTTACAGCGGCGGTCCGGCGGTGGTGTTTCTGTTTATTTTTACCGCAATAGCCTGCGGATTTGCCGCGTTCGCCTATGCGGAATTCGCTTCGATGTTGCCCGTTTCGGGCAGCGCATACACCTATTCCTATGTGGCTTTCGGCGAACTGGTGGCCTGGATCATCGGGTGGGCGCTGGTGATGGAATACGCCGTGGGTAATATCACAGTGGCCGTTTCCTGGTCGGGCTATTTTACCGGGCTCTGCGAAAGTGCAGGCTGGCACATACCGGCCTGGGCAACCGTCGACTACGTCAGCGCGCACGAAGGCCACACCAATGTATCGGCCATGCTGAAGGGCGGCGCCGAAATGGCCAACCTGAGCGACGCCGAACGCGAATCGTGGAGTGCCTGGGACACCGCGCCGATGCTGGGTAGTTTGCGGGTCATACTCGATATTCCTGCGATTATTATGTCGATCCTGATCACCGCACTGGTGTATGTCGGCATCAAGGAATCCAAAACGGCCGGCAACATCATGGTGGTGCTGAAACTCATCGTCGTGATGCTGGTGATCATCGTCGGCGTCGGGTACGTGGATACCGACAACTGGCACCCCTTCCTTCCCAACGGTTTCAGCGGGGTCATGGGCGGCGTTTCATCCGTGTTTTTTGCCTATATCGGTTTCGATGCCTTGTCGACCACAGCGGAAGAGTGCAAAAACCCGCAACGCGACCTGCCGCGCGCCATGGTATATTCGATCATCATTTGTACGATTTTATACATCATCATCGCCCTGGTGCTGACCGGCATGGTGAGTTATAAGGAACTGGACGTCAACGATCCGCTGGCGTACGTATTTCAAAAAATAAACCTGAAATGGTTCTCCGGTATCATTGCCGTGAGTGCCGTAGTGGCCATGGCGGGCGTGTTCCTGGTATTCCAGTTGGGCCAGCCGCGTATCTGGATGACCATGAGCCGCGACGGCCTGCTGCCCGCGCGTTTTTCGGTTATTCACCCGAAATTCCGGACGCCCGCATTCGCCACGATCATCACCGGACTTTTTGTGGTTATCCCGATGCTGTTTATTCCGAGCGATACGGTGCTCGATTTGTGCAGTATGGGTACGTTGTTCGCCTTCGTGCTGGTGTGCGCGGGAGTGCTGAAACTTCAGATAACGCCCGATGCGCCGCGTGGTAAATTCCGCACGCCGTACCTGAACGGAAAATGGATTTTCCCGTTGATGCTGGTCGGTTTGTCCGTATTCCTGTTTACAAAATTTCAAAAAGACACGACTGACTGGCTGACCAATGAACCGCAAATACGCGATGCGGCGCACCTGGTGGGTAATTTATCGGAAACGGAAGTGGGTGCTACAAAAGCCATTTTCATACAACGCGACAGCGCCGGATTTGCCCAGGCCAATGGCGATCTCGTCGAGTATCTTTCGGGTAAAAATTCGGAAGAATACGCGGAAGCCATCCGCACGATCCCTGTTTCCGACGTACACAAGTACGAATCCGGATGGGCGGTATTCCAGCATAAAATTCCCATGTGGCTGTTTATTATCACATGCCTGTGGCTGACGGTGCTGGCGTTCAAACATAACCTGTCGCTCATCCCGATGCTCGGCCTCGTATCCTGCTTTTACATGATGGCGCAAATACCCGCCAAGAGCTGGATGGGATTTTTCATCTGGCTGGCTATCGGCCTGGTGATCTATTTCGGATACGGATACAGCAACAGCAAACTGGCACGTAAAAAAGCGCAGGCAGGATGAAAAAAATAGTGGTGCTGACGGGCGCCGGCATTTCCGCTGAAAGCGGGATACGCACCTTTCGGGATGCCGACGGACTTTGGGAAGAACACCGCATTGAAGATGTGGCGACGCCCGAAGGCTGGGCGGCCAACCCGGAACTGGTGCTGCGTTTTTACAACCAGCGCCGGGCACAACTATTTGACGTTCAGCCCAATGCAGGGCACGAAGCACTTGTGGCGCTGGAAAAACATTTTGAAGTGCACGTCGTTACGCAGAATGTGGATGACCTGCACGAACGCGCCGGAAGTTCGCGGGTGCTGCATTTGCACGGCGAGTTGCGGAAAGTGCGCTCCGACCGTTACGAACACCTGGTGTATCCCTGCGAAATGGATATCCAACTGGGCGACACCTGTGAACGGGGCTATCAATTGCGGCCGCATATCGTCTGGTTTGGAGAATCGGTGCCCATGCTTGGGCCTGCAGCCGAACTGGCGGAGCAGGCCGATGTTTTCCTGATCGTCGGCACTTCGCTGCAAGTTTACCCTGCTGCCAGCCTGATGGTGTATGCCCGCCCCGACATTCCTTTTTTTTACATCGATCCCAAGCCACAGGTAAATTACCAACTGGCGGCTATGCCCAATCTGACCGTCCTGGCCGAACCGGCTACGGTGGGAGTACCCATGGTTGTTGAGATGTTGAGGGGTTGAGATTGTTGAGATTGTTGAGATTGCCCCTCAACAATCTCAACCCCTCAACAATCTCAACCCCCTCAACCACCCTCAACCACTCAACAAGACTATGAAACACATCCGCATCATTCCTTTTCTTCTTTTTTCATTCCTTTTCCTGGTCGAATGCCGGGCCCAGCCGCCGCTCAAGGAAGTGCGGCTCGACCCTCGCCACATCGTGTATTTGCTCGACAGTACAGCGGCGGCGCATTCCATCACCTATGACCGGCGCGACGGTTATTTTGAAAAAGTTACCCTGATGGAAATGTCGATCCAGATGAAAAGGGCGCTTACTGCTGCCGATACCCGCGAAAAAATGCTGCCCGATTACGTAGCGTTTTTGAAAAGCGACGTGTCGGATTACACCTACGACGAATCGAAATTCACGGCCGACGTCATCAAAAAGGTATTTGAAACCAGCGAATCGATGTCACCCGGAATTTTTCCCGACACATTGCTGCTGATCAAAACCAAAGGCCGGCATTACGGCGACGGCGTGTGGTACACCCGTGAAAACTGCATCATTATTCCGGCAAACGAACTGGCGTCTAAAAAGACCAATCCGTTTACGACCACGATGTTTCACGAATTGTTTCACGTCTATTCCCGGCTGCAACCTAAAAAAAGTGATCAGTTATACCAACTCATTGGTTTTGAAGAACTTGGCTACAGCAGCCTGCGCATTCCCAGGGCACTTTCGGAGCGGGTGCTGCACAACCCCGACGGCGTGGATTTTGCCCAGAAGATCACTCTGAAACAAGCCGACGGTACGGTCATCCAGGCTGTTCCCGTTTTGTATGCCAACCAGCCCGGCTACCAGCCGGGCAACAACGAGTTTTTCGGTTACGTAGAATTCAATCTGTTCCAGATCGAAAAGAACAGCGACGGTTCCTGGCGGGTACTCACCAAGGACGACGGTTTTACCAGTACGCTCTCCCTGGACAAGCAGCCCGATTTTTTTAACCAGATCAAGGACAACACCGGATACATCATTCACCCGGACGAAGTACTGGCCGATAACTTTTCATTCGTGATGAGCCGGAAAAAATCACCCGCACTGACGGTCAGGTTTTCCGAGGCGGGCAAAAAACTGCTGGACGATATCGAAAAAATCCTCAAGGAAAAATAATATGGCCAGGATCGTGCTCGTCGGGTCGGGCCGGGTGGCCTGGCATTTGGGTAAACGCCTCAAAGACAAAGGATTACCGGTCTCTCAGGTGCTGAGCCGCAATCCGGAGCATGCACAGGCACTGGGGGAGGCGCTGCAAACCGCCTGGTCGGGAAAGTGGTCGGACGTATTGCCCGAAGCCGACTGGCTGCTGCTGGCTGTGCGCGATGATGCCATAGGGGAGGTGGCCGCCCAATTGGCCGGGCTCGTTCCGGGCGCACTGGCGACGCACACGTCGGGCGCAACGCCCGCGGCGGTGCTGGCGCCGCATTTCAAACGATACGGCGTCTTTTACCCGCTACAGACTTTCTCGCTGGAGCGCAAACCTGTTTGGTCGAAAATCCCGTTTTGCGTAGACGCTTTTACTGCGCAGGACATCGCATTTCTGGAAAAAACAGCCTCGAAAATCGGCCACCGCGTGTACCGGGTAGATGATGCGCAGCGCGCTCAACTACACGTAGCGGCGGTATTTGCCAACAATTTTGCCAACCACTGCTTCGCTATCGCCGAAAAAATATTGCGGGAAAAGGACTTACCTTTTGAACTGCTGCATCCATTAATGGAAGAGACGCTCGCGAAAGCCCTTCAGAATTCGCCTGCCGACGTGCAAACGGGGCCTGCTGCGCGGGGCGATGCGGAAACCATGAAACGGCACCTGGTATTGCTGGAGCAGCACCCGGCCTGGCAGGACTTGTACCGGGAGATTTCGAAAAGCATCACTGATGGTGTTTAGTGTTTGGTGTTTAGTGTTTGGGGGAGGTAACGCCTGGTATTTCATGTTACCGGAGGTGTCATGCGAAGCACATCAAAATACCAAGCGTTACCTCCCCCAAACACAAAACACCAAACCCCAAACACCTACTTTGTGACGTTCTTGTGCCCATACGGGCAATGCCGGCACCCGCTTCCGCAGCACTCGCCGCGTTTCAATAAAAAATGTGCGGTAAAGACCCAACGCCCTTTATCGATGTAATAATCCAGCCCCTCTTCCAGCGGAGACGGTTTGGATGGTGGCGTATGGGCAGGATGGGTGTCCTTTTCTTTCATGATAAACGCTGAAACATTCCATTCCCGGAATGGTTTTTGTTAGTAGGAATTCGCTGTATTTCAAATGACAAGAAAGCGACAGCGGCAAGGTTTTTACAAGCAGGCTGCCAAAAGATTTGTTTCTTTGTATTTATTTTAAATCGATTTGCCATGAACCGATCCCTTTACATTCCAATTATTACGTGTTTTATTCTACTTGCAAAAATCCTTCCCGCTCAAACCGGAATTTGTAGTCAGGTGATTGCTTCCTCTGGAAAATCGACGACCGTTGGCGGACGCAGTTATGCCTACACCATCGGAGAGCCGTTCATTTTTACCTTGTCGGCCAATTCGAATAAAATAACGCAGGGTTTTCACCAGCCCGACCTTTGCCTTCCCGTACTGACCAACGACCTGGACCTAAATGCCTGGAAACTGGAAATTTATCCGAACCCGGCGACCAGTCTGATACACATCCGCTATTCCTCCGAACAGAAAGGGCAACTCAGCGCCCAGGTTTTCGACCTGCTCGGCCGTACGATCGTTCAGGACTTTCCGGTCAATAACCCCGACGATACACAAATGGACTGTACCACATGGCAGGCCGGTGTTTACCTGGTACGTTTGCAGGATTTGCGCACCCAGTCCAGCGCCACCGTCCGCATCGTCCGCTTGTAAATCAAGGAATGCTCCAACCAATATGAAACGGTCTTCTTACCCCCCGAACCGGGGTTAATCCAGTATTGAAATTCCACTTGCCGGGCCACCGGTTTATTGATGAATGTTCCAAAACTATGTTTTCAATGAAACAGCGTTTACTCTTTTTAACCCTTTTCTTCCTTTGTTTCGCGCTATCCGTTTCAGCGCAATTCACTCCACAAGGTTTTAATTATCAAAGTATTATACGAGATGGAAGCGGCAATCCGGTCACCAATCAGACGGTGGTCATGTTGTTTTCCGTCCGAAGCGGCGCCCCGAACGGACCGGTGGCCTATTCCGAAAAACAAACGGTTTCCACCAATGAATTCGGACTCATCAACCTGATCATCGGACAGGGCGGCGAACCCCTGCTCGGTGATTTCACGGGCATCAACTGGGGCGGCGGCGCCAAATACCTCACCGTATCGGTAGAAACCACGCCCAACGTTTTTAACGAGGTCGGCACCACGCAACTGATGAGCGTGCCTTATGCGCTCTACGCCCAGAATTCCGCCAACGGCGGCAGTGGCAGCGGCGATAACTGGGGCTCCCAGACCGTTCAAACCAACCCTACGCTCACAGGCGTCGGAACGGGCGGCAACCCGCTGTCTCTGGCCCAGCAAAGTGCCCAGACCGGTCAGGTACTCAAATGGAACGGCACTACCTGGGCGCCTGCCGATGATATCATTTCCAGCGGCACCAACGGGGGCACCGTTACACAAGTCAATACAGGTCCGGGCCTGACGGGCGGACCGATTACGGCCTCCGGCACCATCGGGCTTACCAATACGGGGGTAACACCCGGACCGTACGGCAGCGCTACAGAAATTCCGGTGATTACGGTGGATGCGCAGGGACGCGTAACCAATATTTTTAAAACGGTTGTACAACCCGGCACCGTAGGTATCACCGGCAGCCCCGGCCTGAACGTATCGCAAAACGGCTTCAACTTTACCCTGACCAATACGGGCGACACCAATGCCGCCGATGACCTCACCACCGGCAGCCAGGCCGACGGCGACGTAAACGGACCGTTTTCCAACCTGCAGTTGAAAGCCAATGTGGTCACCGCCAATGAGTTAGGTTCGAACTCCGTTACCACCGCCAAGATTTCGTCGTCGGCAGTAACCGCAGAAAAACTCGACGACATGGGCGCTTCGAGCGGCCAGGTATTGAAATGGAACGGTAGCGGCTGGGCGCCGGCAGCCGATCAGAGCGGCATTAATACGGTGGCTGTGAACGCCGGAACGGGTATTTCCGTATCGGGCGCTTCTCCCAACTTCACCGTTACCAATACCGGCGACACCAACGCCGGCGACGACCTTACCAACTCCAGTACTGCCAATGGCGATATTTCCGGAACGTTCAGCGCCCTGCAAATCAAAGCGGGTGTAGTAGGCACGTCCGAACTCGGCAATGGCGCCGTCACCTCGACCAAACTGGACGATATGGGCGCCGCCAGCGGCCAGGTGTTGAAATGGAACGGCTCGGCCTGGGCGCCGGCAGCCGACCAGGGCGGCAGCGTCAATATCGTAGCGGGAGAAGGCATCGACGTAACTTCTCTGGGTGGTACGTACACCATCCTGAACGCGGGCGACACCAATCCTTCCGATGACCTGACCACTGCCACAGTAGCCGACGGCGACGTGGCGGGTCCGTTCAGCAACCTGCAAATCAAAGCCGACGTAGTTACAACGGTCGAACTGGCAAACAATTCAGTGGGAACTGCCAATATTACCAACTCTGCGGTCACGTCCGCAAAAATCGACAATATGGGTGCTTCGGCAGGCCAGGTGATGAAATGGAACGGTTCTGCATGGGCCCCCGGTACCGACCTCACAGGTGGCGGCGGCGGTTCCGGCGACACCTATTCTTCCGGCACGGGTATCAACGTAACGGGATCTTCTCCCAATTTTATTATCAACAACACCGGCGATACGGATCCTTCCGACGATCTCACGACCATTTCGCAGGCAAACGGCGACGTTACAGGACCGTTCGTCAATCTGCAACTCAAATCCGACGTGGTCACTACTGCCGAACTGGCCAACAGCGCGGTGGAAACAGCCAATCTCGCCAATTCTTCTGTGACGGCCGCCAAACTGGACGACATGGGCGCAGCCACCGGCGAAGTGCTGAAATGGAACGGCTCTACCTGGGCTCCCGCTACCGACATTTCCGGTATCGGCAACTCCGGCAATACCTACACAGCCGGCGCCGGAATCAGTATCACCGGCACAGCGCCGAATCTGACCATCTCCAACTCGGGAGATCTCAGCAACACCAATGAACTGCAAACGCTGTCGCTCAATGGAGCACAACTCACCCTTTCCAACAGCGGGGGCACTGTTTCCCTGCCCGGCGGCAATACTTACACGGCCGGAACGGGTATCACCATCAGCGGTACCGCGCCCAATTTTACCATCATCAATGCCGGCGATGCAGACAAAAGCCCCACCAACGAGTTACAAACGCTGTCGGTGAATGGTACGACCCTCGACATTTCAGGTGTCAGCAGCCCGGTCGATCTGGCGCCGCTGGTGACTGCCGGCAGCATCTGGAAGCCTGCCGGAACGGGTGGCGTTCATATCTATAACTCCAACACCAACAACGTATTAATAGGCACCAATACCAGCACTTCGGGAAAATTGCAGGTGCTTACCGGCGGCGCTATCGAAGCCGCACGTTTTGTGCAAAACAATGCTGCGGGTACTGCTCCGGCTATTTTCGCACAAACCAACGGTACCGGCCCGGCAGGCTTTTTTACCTCTACCAATGGCAAGGCGCTTGTGACGGATGCCGGATTTGTAGGCATCAATAATCCCAACCCAACCTATCGGCTCGATGTACGGGGCACTGCCCGCATTTCAGGAGAAGGAGAAGCGCAATTGGTTATTGAAAACCCGACAGAAAAAATCTCATCGATTTTAATGCGGAACATCACTGATAACAGTGGCTGGCTGCTGTTGGGGAGAAGCGACGACGAAGCCTTTTTTAATATTAATTATAAAACGACAGGCGTTGGTAACAAAAGCCTGTTCTCGGCCAATCTTCTTGGAGACATCGACCTCGGCGACAGCATGTCCACTAATAATACCGGTTTGATCAGAGCCAACCACGGTGCAAACGGCGGGTTTATGATTAACAACGCGCCCAATCAAAAGAACTGGACCTTCCGTGTGAACGGATCGAACGGCAGTCTTCAGATGTACAACAACCAGTTGGGTAATGCGCTGCCGGCCGGCACCTTTTCCATTGCCGGTTTGTACGTTCCTTCCGACCGCCGTCTGAAAAAAGACATTATCGGTCTGCCAGGCAGCACGCTGGATAAAATCATGCGGATCAAGCCTGTTGCATACCGTTATCAGGTGGAACTGGAGTCGGCGCCGCTTACGATCGGATTTCTGGCACAGGATGTGCAGGAGGAATTCCCGGAACTGGTAGCCAAGAACGGCGATTATTTGTCGCTCAACTATGCCGGATTCGGCGTACTGGCCATAAAAGCCATTCAGGAACAGCAAACCGAGATTGACAAACTGAAAAAAGAAAACGAGGCGTTGAAACAGCAAATGGAATCTGTGGAAGCGCGTTTGCAGCGGCTGGAGAAAAATCTTCCGGCTCCTAAAAATTAAAATATCATTGAACGGACATGCTCTAAAGCCACAGAATCGAAATAACTGATTCTGTGGCTTTTATATTTGCACCGTAAATAATCAACCTCCGATAATGCAATTGCTCCCTAAAAATTGGCTTTGGGTATTTTTTCTGCTCCTCCGCGGCATATCGCTTCATGCCATGACGGGCGTTCCGGATACGGTATTTTTCACCCTTCGCGACACATTCTGCACCTACCAGGCCCTTGTGGTCGGCGGGGAAATTTTCAGCCCCGACCGGCCTTCAGGCGTGATAATACTACCCGGGGCGGCGGTTGACGGCTCGGACAGCCTCATTACCGTGCAACTCACTTTTTTGCAACGACCTGAAACGACCATCGCTCAAAATCTCTGCGCAGGAGATACACTGTATGTGAATGGAACAGCGTACCACGATCATTTTTACCTGGGAGAAGAAATCGTAACCGGCGGCGCTGCCAACGGCTGCGACAGCCTTATTCACGTGGCGCTTACGTTTTTGCCGGTACAAAGCACCTTCCAGTCCACCATTTGTGAGGGCGATACCATTTACATAAACAACCATGCCTACCACGCCCTGCACCGGAGTGGGGAAGAAATTATCGAAAATGGTGCTTCCGCCGGCTGTGACAGCATTATTCAGGTAAATCTTGACGTGCTGGTGCCTCCTTTCAGCGAAATAAAAGACACGCTTTGTCCCGGCGAATCCCTTACCATCAATGGTAACCGCTACGATGAAAACAACCGCGCGGGTTTCGAAATCCTGGAAGGCGCGGCCGCTTCCGGCTGCGATTCGCTGGTGACGATCAGCCTGGCATTCCGGCAGATCTATTTTAATGCAGGCGAGGATCAGACCATTGCCAAAGGCGATATTGTTTGTATCGAACCGGATTACGGGTTCACACCTGTCGCGGTGAGTTGGTCGCCCGCGCCTCCCTGCGATGACCCGCAATGCCCCACTTTTTGTTTTCAGCCGCTGCAAACCATTCAATTTCAGGTGAGCGCTACCGATTCCTATGGCTGCATCCTGACGGACGATATCGGCGTAAATGTTAACACGGATAATAAAACCTACGCGCCTACGGTGTTTTCGCCGAGCGCGAAGTGGCCGAACAACCGCTTTTTCCTCAGTGCCGACCGGGGCACAGCCCGCATCGTACGCATGTTTGTTGCCGACCGCTGGGGAGAGGTCATGTACGACAAATCAGATTTCCTGCCCGACCTGCCGGACGAAGGCTGGGACGGCATGTTCCGGGGGCAGGTAGCGCCGGTAGCCACGTATATGTTTTACGCCGAAATGGAACGTATCGACGGCACTACCTATCTTAAAACGGGTACCGTAACCCTGGTGCGTTAGAGGTCACCGGCGTTTTACATTTTGATGAATCGTTTGACAGAGGTGCGTGCTCCAGACTGAAGTTGTAGCATATACAAACCGGGTGGTAAACCTTTCAAACGAATAATACCGTCATCGGCAAGGCGATTGGATTGTTTTACAGTGCCTTGAATATCAATGATTTCAAAGTGCAGGCCGGCCAGGTTCGGTTGTCCGATCCGTATTTCATCGATAGCAGGATTGGGAAAGATCGAGAAGGGCAGGGGAGCGGTTGAATGGATGACCGGCGTCAGTTGAATGGTCCGCTCGATGGCTGCCAGCAGGGAATATGTTTCAAGATCGCTGCAAACGTCTTCCGCCAGTTCCCATATCATGATGCCCGAAGTCTGCTCCAGAGCCAGCCGGGTTTTTGCAACGATGGTTGGAATGCCGTTGTAATAAAGTTGTCCCACCTGATCCAGTTGCGCATAAGCCGTGTCCATCGCAACAATCTCCCTGTAATCCAGGCCCTGCACCGGATTGGCGCCAAAATCATAACCATAAAACGGCACGCCCAGCGTCTGCCGGCTACCGGTCAACCCCTGATCATTCCAGTATTGCAGGCATTGTTCCGCCCACCAGAATGGCGAATGCGGGCCGGCGTTGGCCGGCGCCCAGGGGCCTGTGAGGTCGTATACCATGAGGTTCACCCAGTCGAAGGCCGCCAGTGCTTCCTGCGTGATTTCCGGGTAGCGGTAAGAACCGGGTAATGCGGCCGTCATCGGAAAACCGGCCAGTTGCAGGCTGTCTTTCAGGGCCAGCACGAAAGGACTGTACTGGTCATTGACGTATTGCCATTCGAGGTCGATATCAACGCCATCCAGGTCGTGATCGATCAAATACTGTACAATTTTACCAATGTAAGTGCCGCGCTGACCTGGTTGCATCCAGAAATTCCACGCATTTTCCCAGTCGGGCTGAAGGTAGCCGCCTGCCAGCGACACAAAAACCTGTACACCGTGTGCATGTGCTGCGGCTATAACCGGGTCAGGATCGGCGCCGTCGACGTGCAGGTCGCCGTTGATGTCTGGGTTGGCAAAAGCGAGGTTGACGTGTGTGAGCCGGTCCCAGGATACTTCGCAGGCGCCTGTATTCCACATGGCCAGGTAGCCGACTACTTTAAATTCCTGGGTAAATACGGTCGATGCCGTCAGCAGGAAAAGGGACAGCAGAGTGGTTGTTTTCATAAAACGGGTTGAAAAAAGTACTATTAAGAGTCTATCCGAAAACCTCATTGGGCCTGAAAAGCCCATCTTTGAAAATCATACTTCGTTAAATTTTCAGCCCGTAGGTTCCGGCTACGAACCGAAAATTTGCCTTGTCTGATTTCAAAATCCGGCCTTTTCAGCCTCCAATGAGGTTTTCGGATAGGCTCTAAAGATAGAAATCCTTTTAAATATTTATTGATTATCCGGTTTCAGGAACCTTTCAAATCATCGGATGACTCAGAGTCATCCGATGATTTGAAAGGTTCCTGAAACCGGATAATCAATAAATATTAACAGATGTGCTTGTTTTTCAAAATTATTTCTAACCTTGTGATACAAATTCGAATTGTAATTAGGGGTTTTAACATATTAACCGAATAACTTAAAGCATTTCAAAATGGAACCTGCAACGCAAGCAAATCAGGAATACGTTCCTGCAGAATCCGGTTTGTCAAAAGAACAACACGGTGTCATCTTTCAGCGCGGCCTGAAATGGCTGGCGATCGGAGTCTTTTTGATGGCTATCAGTTTTGCCATCAACTTTTTACTTTTCCAGTCGGATCAATCTTTCCATGTACCCATGTACGTGATGACGTCCGCCGGTTTGATCTGCATTGTTAAAAGCATGGCCGACATACTCGGATTCTGATCGCCGCCCCGCTTGCTTGCATAGAACAATAAAAAAAATGCGGTAGATGAGTATTGCTCATTTACCGCATTTTTTTGCCGGTTTTTTTGAGGATTTGACTGTCAACGAATCATTATCCTCAACTCCTCAACTCTATTGTTTCCCGGGAAGCACTTTTTCCTCGCGTTCGATGGTAATGCTGGTAGGGCCGGAAATGATCTTGAATTCCGTACGGCGGTTCAACTGATGTTGTTCTTCCGTGCATTCCACGCCGTTGGTACAGCCGTTCTGCGGTTGTTTTTCGCCATAACCCTTGGCCACGATGCGGTCGGCGGCAATACCTTTTGCAACGATCCAGGTTTTGGCGCTTTCCGCACGTTTTTGCGAAAGTGATTCGTTGTAGGAATCCTGACCGCGGGAGTCGGTGTGAGAAGACAACTCGATCTTCATATCCGGGTATTTTTTCAGCAGATCCGTCAGGTATTGCAGATCGGGCTCGGCATCCGGGCGGATATCCCATTTGTCGTAGTCGTAGAGGATATTGTCGAGGCGGATCGGCTCGTTCGTTTTAACGATACGCGTTTCCGGCTCTTTGCGGATCACGTGCAGGGTAAGCGTTTTTTCCACGTCCTTGCTTTTCTTCACACCTACCGTATTGAACGTTACGCTGTCGGATTTGTAGCCTTCGCGCGTTGCAATAACGAGGTATGATTTCTCCGGTTGCAGTTCGAAGGTGAAATCGTTGGCGGCGGTGTTGGTTTTGGAAGCCACGTTGGACGGATTTTTATCCGAAACATCGACCACTTGTACCGTCGTACCGGTCAGCGGCTGGTTCTCTTTTTCACCTTTGCGCTTGTAACGGAACGTTTTGGCCATCAGGTTCACTTTCACCCGTTCGACTTCCCAGGCATAAATATCGTCGCAGCAGGTTTTGCTTTTCAGGTTGTTCGGGCCGGGACGGTTGCTGACGAAGAAACCGCTCATGCCGTCCGGCGTTTGGGTGTAGTAAATATCGTCTACACTGGAATTTACGCCCAGGGGCATAATTTTCGGCTCGCTCCAGTTGGAACCGTTCCACTGGCTTTCAAACACGTCGAGTCCACCCATCGTCGGGCGGCCGTCGGTGCTGTAGTAGAGTTTGCCGTCGCGGTAGAACGGGCTGCTTTCTTCACCGACGGTATTGATGACTTCGCCGAGGTTGACAGGCAGGCCGAACACACCTTCCGATTTTTTAGGTGCGTAGTAAATGTCGTAACCACCTTTGCCACCCGGCATATTGGCTACAAAAAACAGCACTTTTTCACCGAAAAGTTCGCCTTCGCAGGGGTGTTTGGCAATGTAGTCGCCGTTGACGCCGGTCACTTCATTGGCGCCGCTCCAGCCGTCGGAGCCTTTGGCGCTGAAATAGATTTTGCTTTCAGCGAGCGTCTGCCCTTTTTCAGCCAGCAAAGCGCGGGTGAAATACATGGTTTTGCCGTCAGGCGTAACACTCACGTTGCCTTGCTGCCAGCCTTCCCGGTTGATCTCGGTGCCCAGTGCGGTAGGTGCACCGTATTCTTTTCCGCTTTTGGCGGCAGTGTATACTTTCATGTACCAGTCTTCACTTTTTCCGTCGGGCGCCACTACTTCCTTGGCTTGCATGGACGTGTAGTAGAGTTCGCCGCCGCTGAAGGCCGGAGATGCTTCCGTTTGCGGGCTATTGGCTTTTTTGCCCAGGTTGTTCACCAGGAGGTTGTCCGGTTGTTTCGCTTTTTTGGCGATTTCGCAACCGGCCATTTCGCGTTTGGCCGCCTGTACCAGCGCAGGATCCTGGCCGGCATCGATGTATTGTTTGAACATATCGGCTGCCTCGGCGTATTTGCCATTGCGTTTCATCGACATGGCATACCAGAATTTCTGTTCGGTATATTCCTGTTTGCGGTCGCGGGTAACGATGCGGGAGTAAGCGCGTTCGGCTTTTTCGTAATCGCGGAGCGTGTACTCCAGTTCCGCAACTTTTACGGCAATGGCTTTGTCCTTGCTTTCATCATACACCTTTCCGTACAGGTCGAGCGCCTCGTAAGGATTGCCATTCTCTTCGGCTTCCTTGGCCGACTTTAAATTCGTTTCGGGTGTAGAACGGTTGATAGGTTGTGCGCGGAGCATCCAACCGGACAATACCGTCAGTAAAAAGAGGATGGGAAGTTTTTTCATGATATGCTGTGGGCCGGGCCCGGGGAATGTTTAAAGTATTGATATTCAGAGAGTCAGTTGAGGATTTGAGGATTTGAGGATGCGAGGATTTGATTTCAGATACTCAAATCCTCAGATACTCAAATACTCAAATCCTCAAACATTCAATTCCTCATTAGAAACGCGGGCAAAGCACCTTCGGTTTAATGATGGCAGGTTTGTAAATTTTGATGATATAGTTGGCTGCCAGTTCAAAACCGCCGCGGTAGCGGCTCACCGTGTTCAGGTTGGAGACGTTGATGTCGTAAGCCAGGCCCACATTCAGGGCTTTGTAACGCATGCCGACGATGGCCTGCATGGCGTCGCGCATACGGTAGCCGAGTCCGAAATTGAGGGTAATGTCTTTTTCTTTATCGAACAGGTAGCCGGCCATGCCCTGCAGCAGAATTTCCTGTGCCGCTTTCTGGGTCTGGAACAAAAACGCCGGATTGATGCTGAAACGGTCCGTCAGTTTTGCATTGAACTGTCCGTGCAATACGGCCCGGCGGTATACGACCTGGTTGCCGCCGCCGCCACCGGTTCCGCCGGTAGTACCGAGCAACGAATAATTCGGCTGGGTGAGGTGCAACATCGAGAACCCGATGTTAAAGTCCATCATTTTGTTCAATTTGGACGTCAATACGACACCGGCGTCAATGTCGGTGTATTTGTCGTCCGTATTGGTTTCGCTTTCGCCGGATTGTCCGCTCTGGTAGCCATGGTTCGCTCCGTTGGGATTGGTGGAGTTGGTATAGCCGCGTTCGAAGAAGAACTTGCCGTTGTCCACTTTTCGTTGTTCGCCACCATAGGCGGCGCCGATGGAAATAACGGTATTGGCTCTTTTATCGACCGCCAGGTGATAAGTGGCGCCGATTTTCGATCCGGTATGCGCCAGACCACCCTGGCCTGCCTTGTCGGAAAAGAAGGAAAGGCCTACGCCGACCCAGTCATTCCGGCGAAAACCGCGGATAATCGGTGCGTCCACATAAATGCCAGGCGTTTTATACTGCGCATTCTTGACGGAAGGGTCGATATCCTTCTGGTTGATGACACTGCGAAACTGGTCGCGGTAAATACCGCCGATCCGAACAGTACCTTCAAATTTGCCGGCCATAGCCGGGTTTAATGTCATGGGCGACATGTAAAACTGGGTAAAGTGGATGTCCTGCGCCGAGAGGCTTCCCAGGAAAAGGACAACGGCAAAAAGGCTTAGTAGTTTTCTAACGTACATATCGGAATGTTTTGTAAAAAGGGTCAGTGCTCTGAATCCTGTCAAATTTGGGAGGCAAATTAGGGCAAAATTGTAAATACCAACCTACGTCCTGCCCTTGAATTTGTTAAAAACCCTGATTTGGTATTTTGCTGTCATTTTTTGGGGGCATTCAGGCTGTTCAAACGGGCTGCAACAGCCTCGTTGGGTATGTCGTTCATGCAGGAAAAATGGCCTTTGGGGCATTTGGCAAAGCCTATTTTCGAACAAGGGCGGCAAGATAACCCATTGACTTCAAAAGACGTGTTGTCGTCTGCTCCGGTTGGGTAAAAGGGATACATGCCGAACTCCGGAACCGTATTTCCCCACACGGAAACGATTGGTTTGCGGAAAGCGGCCGCAATATGCATCAATCCGGTGTCGTGGGTGAGCACCCGGGCTGCATCGCGCACCACGGAGGCGGATTCGTACAAACTGAGTTGTCCGCACAGATCGATGACGTGCGCGCCGGCTGCCAGTGCTACCCGGCGGCCCATGTCCGCTTCACTTTTTCCTCCCAATAGCACTACCGGATGATCCAGGCGGCGACAAATGTCCACCATTTTTTCTTCCGGCAGGCGTTTGGTGGCGTGTGTGGCGCCCATAACAAAGGCCGTGTAAGGTCCTGCGGGTATGTGCTGCGCCTGTGCGCTGTTTTGCCAGCCGGTCCCTTCCGGAATAAAAAAATCCAGCCCCAGCCCGTCGTACTGTACTCCGAGCGGTGCTACGGCTGCCATGTAGCGGTCGACGATGTGCGTATCCGGCAGGCGGTTAATTTTGAGGTTGACCAGCAGCCATTTTTCAAAATTCAGTTTGTCGAAGGTATAACTGGTCCTGCCGAGGTTCCATTTCACCTGCATACTGCGCAGGTTCCGGTGCAGGTCGATCACGACGTCGTATTGTTCGGCTTTCAGTGCGGGTAGCACTTCCGATACGTTTTTTTGAAAGGTAAAAACGCGGTCTATGTACGGATTGGCTTCCACCACGGAGCGAAATGCTTCCTTGCAAAGGAAATGTACCGTCGCGCCGGTCTGATTTTTCAAACAGCGAACGACGGGCGTCGTCAGTACGATATCGCCGATGGAAGAAAAACGCAGAACGAGGACCTTCAAAACAGAAGTGAGAAGTGAGAAGTGAGAAATGCCGGGTTAACGGAATGCTTTTTTTCGAAAAGCGGTCATCTGCTCGGGACTACCGAGCAAAACCAATTTCAGAGCGGGCGACAAATGTAGCGTATGGGGCGGATTGAGTTCGTATTGCCCGTCGGCAAGCCGCGCTGCAACGATGGCCACCGATGCAATTTCGTTTAGTTTGCTGTTCAGGATGGTTTCGTTCTGGTAGGCCGGCTGCAACTGGGCAACTTCGATTTCTTCAAACACCACATTGCTGGGCCCCATATTGGAAAGCAGGTTGAAAAACTCGACCAGGTCGGGCTGATTGACCAGGTTAGCCATGTAAAATCCGCCGATGCGCTCGGGAATTACGGTATGATCGGCGCCGGCCCTGCGAATCTTGATCTCGTCGGCTACGCCGTTGGCCCGGCTGATGATGCGCAGCGCCGGGTTGATCTGCCGGGCCGACAGGGTGATAAACAGATTGTCGGCATCGTCGGGCAGGGTGATAACAATGGCTGCGGCCCTTTGTATACCCGCTTCCGCCAGGGTTTCATCGAGCGTGGCGTCGCCTTCCACAAACAGGTAATTCGTTTCCGATCGCAAAAAATCAATTTTGGAAGGTGTGTTTTCAACCACCACGAAGGGCAGGTTCTGTTTCGTCAGTTCCTGCGTCACTTCGATGGCATGCCGGCCGAACCCGCACACGATGGTGTGTTTCTGGATATTCTCAATCTGTTTATTCATGCGAAAATCATAAATAAGTCTGTGGAAACCGCCTTCGGCAAACAAACCCGTGATCGTGGAAATGGCGTAAGCGAACAAACCTACGTTGAACAAAATCAGGAAGGTGGTAAATACCTTGCCGGGTACGCTAAGCGGGTGCACTTCGCCGAATCCGACGGACGCCAGTGTGATGACAGCCATATAATAGGCGTCGAACCACGGGTAATTTTCAATCAGCACATAACCCACCGTACCTGCCAGGATAGAAGACAGCATCAGTATTACAGCCGTGAGCAGCCGCCGCAGTATTAGTGCTATCCTTTTATGACGCTGGCTGTTGGCCTCCTTTTTGACGGGAAGGCCTAAAAATACCAGGACGAAATGGAGAAAATTTCCGGGTTGCACGGGTTGGATGGTTGTTTATGGTTTATGGGTTTATGGTTTATGGGTTTATAGGTTTATGGGTTTATAGGTTTATGGTTTATGGGTTTATGGGTTTATGGGTTTATGGTTTATGGTTTATGGGTTTATGGGTTTATGGTAACTTGCCCGGAATAACGGAAAATGGCAAGGATTACCGAGTGCACAGATATAAACCTATAAACTTATAAACAATAAACCTATAAACCCATAAACCTATAAACCCATAAACCTCATTTATTCGTCAGCACCAAATACTCCCAAGGTTTCAGCGTCAGTTGCATATCTTTTGTTACCTGCACGGTGCTGGCGCCGAAAACGCTCAGGTAAGCGCCGGCGGCCTGCTCGTCGGGGTTGAGGGTAACGGACTGGGAGCGGTTGGACAGGTTCACCACGACAACCACCTTGTCGCCGTCTTTTTCACGCGTAAATGCATATACTTCAGTGTCGCGGTCGGTCGGTATTTTTTTTAGTTTTCCGCCGTTCTTTCCGGCCCAAACCGCTTTGTTGCTGTGTTTCAGCACGGAAAGGTTTTGAAAAAAGGCCGTTTTACCGTAATCTTTCCATTTAACGGGATCTTTTTCAAAAAAAGCAAGCCGCTGAGCGAGGCCGTCCTCCTGCCCGTTGTACAGCATCGGGATACCCTGCCAGGTAAACATCAGTACATTAAAAGCATCGGCGGCATCGCCGTAGAGTTCTTTTTCGTAACCCGACCAGGTATTTTCGTCATGGTTTTGTGTGAAATACAGCTGGTAATAATCCTGAGGGTAGTAGTCGCCCAGGAAATTCAGCAAAGTATCCAGCGAAGTCGCATTCTGCTTGCCCGAAGCGATGTCTTTGGTAATGTCTTTCCATTTCCAGCCGTAATTGGCGTTGAAACAGGATTTGAAATGCCCCGGCTCGTCCTGCCATTCCGCCAGCATAAACATCTGTTTGACCGAATCCAGTGCAGGCCGCGCTTCGGCCCAGAAATCATTGGGCACCAGGCCTGCCATGTCTACCCTAAAACCGTCGATATCAGCCGTTTTAATCCAGTATTTCATCGCATCGATCATGGCCCGGCGGGTGCCGGGCTGCTTGTAATCCAGGTCGCAGATGTCCGACCAGTCGGCAATGGGTTCGCCGTGTTCGTTGATGGGATTGGTCAGGTTGCCGTTGATGCGCGTGTAATATTCCGGGTGGTCTTTCAGCCACACGGCATCCCAGGAAGTGTGGTTTGGCACCCAGTCGAGTATGACTTTCAGCCCGATTTTATGCGCTTCGCCGATCAGTTTTTTCAGGTCGTCTACCGTTCCGTAATCCGGATTCACGGCATAATAATCGCGTACGGAATACGGGCTTCCCAGGGAGCCTTTCCGCTTTTCCAACCCGATGGGATGAATGGGCATCAGCCAGAGCACGTCGACGCCGAGGGCGCGGAGGCGTGGCAACTGTGCTTCCACGCCGGCAAAATTACCTGCTGCCGAAAACTGCCTGATGTTGCATTCGTACAGCACCGCACTGCGCGCCCATTCCGGTTCAGTGGGGCGGCCGTTGCCGGACTTTGACGGAGTTTGTTGCACTTGTGTAGGATTTTGCTGACAGGAGTACAGGAAAAGGAGCAGAAAAAAAATACCGGAATTCTTCATAATTTCAGGGATGCGGAAAATGGTTGATTGGTTGTGGGGGAGGCATTCGAGGATATGAGTATCTGAGGATACGAGTATTTGAGTTGTCGCATCCTCGCATCCTCAGATACTCAGATACTCAAATCCTCAAAAAATCAATTCGCCGGCAACTGATTCTGCATATCGAGCCGAACCTGTATACCCGTCAGATTAATAGCGGTATTTCCGATTAGAATCATACGAAAGCCGCGTTCCTTGATATTCCAGGAGTTGTTAAAATAGGGGTCGGTGCAAGAGAGGTAGAGCACAAAATTTTCTTCGTCGAAAGCCCAGTGGCCGGTTTCCATCACCTTGTTTTTAATGATGATATCGAAGGTCTGGTCATCCTTGAATTTGAGCCATTTCGGACGAAACTGCTTGTAAATAGTCGTGTCGGTGGGCTGAATAGCCGTAACCGGGTTCCAGTAACCCGAAGACATGAATGCGCGGCGGCTGGTGCTGGGCCGGGGCATCTTGTCCCATGGAACATCGACGTGCGGCGGCGGTTCGCTGAACTGAATCCGATTCGTGGAATCCGCGCCTTCGCCCATGATTTTGAGCACTTTACCGTTAGACGGGGCAGGAGTAGCCACTGCTGCAACAGGCGCCTCCGTGGCTTCGGTTTTTTTGAAATTCTTGCAGGTCATGTATACCACCGCGAGTAAAACGATGCCGATCAGGATATTGACTTTCATCAACAAAAAAGTATGAAATTGAACGAATAATTGAGTTGATCCGCGATTTGGAGCGGGCTGTTGGTTTCGGTTATTCCGCATCTGCCATCGTCAGAGACGCTCCTTTGTACACCAGGTCGAGAATGTCGGCAAGGTGGCAGTCTGCAAAGCCGGGAATCACCCGTTCGGCATCCGGCAGGTATTCCGCCTTGCCGATACCGATGATGTGAAACCCGCCGTTCAGGGCCGCCTGAACGCCCAGTACGGCGTCGTCGAACACGATGCACTCGGAAGGCGCCATATTCAGCGCAGTAGCAGCGAGTAAAAAACACTCCGGGTGCGGCTTGGATTTCCGGGCGGCGCTTCCGTCCAGGATCACATCGAAATACGGTTCCAGGTGGGTGGATTTCAATACGGTGCGTGCATTGCGGGAAGCCGACGACAGCGCGGTTTTGCCACCGCTGCGGCGTACTTCATCCAGAAAAGACAGGACGCCGGGAAACACTTCATCGGGTGTCATATTGGCTACCAATGCCTGGTACCAGTTGTTTTTTACATCGGCCCAATGCAGTTTCTCTGCTTCCGTCATGTATAATCCTCCCCATTCCAGGATTTTTTCCAAACTTTCCATCCGGCTGAGGCTGCGCAATTGTTCGTGTTGTTCAATCGGAAAATCTACACCCATTTCATCGGCCAGTCGTCTCCACGCTATGTAATGGTATTTGGCAGTATCTACGATCACTCCATCGAGGTTGAAAATAAATCCCTTCGTTTTTTCTGATAAATCCGTCATGTCTGCAGTGTTGATTCAATTCGGCGGCGAAGTTATGTCAAATTTGAGGCTTTAGCCCAAATATCGCAGCAACAGAAATAAACCTACATTTGCCCGAAAGTAGTATATTCTATCGGCGGTTTCTTTTCTGTTTCGGGGCAAAAGCCCTGCCATTTTTAAAAATTTGAGGATACATGGAACATCCGCACAACGAGGACAGCCCTTCGAAACAAATAGACGTCTGGTCGCGCACTATCGTTGCCCTTACCCTCGGCATACTGGTGGGCGCCATCGTTGCGCTGGAGGGCCTGAACACGCTGGAAAAGTACCTGCCGTACCTGGTGGTGGGTTTTGTAACCCTGATCCTGATCGGGGCTACCATATCCTTTTACATCGTTCAAAACAAGGAGAAGGTACTTAAAAGGCTGTTTGGCGTATCCAACGCCGATCTGCACCAGGTGAAAGGGCTGGCACAAACGCTGTTCCTGAACATCTGGGGCAAGGAATATAAAACAGCCCAGACGACCTTCAACGCCCTGTTTGCAAAGGTATTCGCCTGGTATTCCTGGATGAATTTCCGCCGCTGGATCCTCACGATCTTTCAAATGCTGTTCGTGGGTTTCGGTGGTTTGCTCGGAACACTGCTGCTGTACAACCAGAATAAACTGCTCACCCAGCAAAATGAACTGCTGATCCGCCAGAACCTGCGCCTCGACCAACAAACGTACCTACAGGAAGCCGAGCGCCGCAGCGCACTCATCCTGCTGATGGGCAACCTGCTCGACGCACTCGACCACGAACTCAAGGAGGACATCGGCCAGAAGAACGTACGGGACCTGTCGCCGCAACTCGTGGGCCGCATTATTGCCCTGAGCAGCGGCCTGAAACCCTACCGGTACCTGGAGGGCGATTCGCTGATTTCAAAGGAAATCAGCCCGGAACGTGGACAATTACTGCTTTCCATCCTGAGCAGCGAGGTGGACAACGGCTCCCTGAAACGGATTTTTCAGTCGGCCGACTTTTCCTTTTCCGAACTTCAAGGCGCCGCACTGGCGGGTGAATTTCTGGAAGGTATCAATCTGCGGGAGGCCGACCTGAGCAAGGCCAACCTCAACGGCGCGCACCTCATGGGCGCCGACCTCGACAAGGCCGATTTGAGCGGGGCGATTCTAGCCGGCGCTGACCTGCGCAAAGCCAACCTGAGTGAAACCGACCTGCGCGAAACGTACATCACCGAAGTCGATTTTCGCGGCGCTTCCCTGTACGGCGCCGATTTGCGCGGTGTGGATTTGACCGATTCGGACCTTCGGCGGTCGTTCTTACGGGAAGCACTGCTCGACAGTGCAGCGGTTCCTGATTTTCAATGGCTGAAGGAGTCGGCGCTCCAGCAGCGCGACTCGATCGTCGGGCTGCAATATCTCAACGACTATTATTACCTGGATTCTGTAGAGATCGATCCGGGCAATTTCGAGTATATTTTGTTGCGGAAAATGGGTAACCCGGACAGCCTCCGGCAAGGCAAACAGGACAGTACGCTCAAATAATACTTTTACGATCCTTCAGATTCAGCCGCAATACAGCCGCAATATCTTCGCTCAGAAAGCGGTCGAAAATGGCGGATCTTTTCAGGGCCATCCAGCACAGGCCGATGGAAAATGCACATACGATAAACCATTCGTAATAGCCGGCATGCCACCATTTGGCAAGGCTGAACAAGCCCGCAATAAGGCCGACGGCTGCCAGGTTTTGGGAAAATGCGCGCAGGGCATACCAGCGTTCGAGGATCGAAATGTGCTTTCCGCCGTATTCCCGGATGTAGGCCCAGTCGTCCTGTACCTTTCCAGGGCTATTCTTTCCGACTTTTTTGTGTACATACAAATCGTACAGCGATGATCCGAACGCATGCAGCATAAAACCGGTGATGTAAGCCGGAAAAAGGGAAAAAAGCAGTCCCTTCTGATCGACCTTGCCCAAGAGGTCCGGAATGTCGCCGATGCAGGCCACGTGCGCGTCCACACCGATCCACAACACCATCAGCAGCACCGAGCCCGGCACGAGGTAGCCGAGGATGTCGAAGAAGTCGATTCTTATTTTGTCCATGGGGCAAAGATGGGGATTCGGTGGAAAGTATGGTGTTTGTTTTGTTAGAAGCCGCCCCCGGCAATTTTCAGTATATTTTGCTGAGAGAAAGCCGGAGGCGGATGGTAATGAAGCGGTAGAAAAGGTATTAATAGTGTCTCGTGCGGATTGTATTGAGTTTCTTGAGCCACGGGTCCAAATGATCTTCGTGCACACGTGTAAAACTATGATCAAAAATTTCTATGTAGTCGGTGTCACCCCTCATCCATACTTCCATAAGATCCAAAAATTGTGATCTGGAGTAATTATTCTCTCTTGCGTACCTAACCCTGTCGAAAATTTCATTGTGGGCTTTGCCTGATCCAATGGTTTTGTACTGCTCATTGTATCCCATTTCCTGTAGCCCAATGCCGAAATCCGATTTATTATTGTAATGGATTGATCTTCCATGTACTACTTCATCCCCCCAATCACAAATGTCATTTAATGGGTCGACTACCTGGAAAATGGTCTCACCTGTCGGGTGAGAAAAAATCTGTATATCATCCAGTTTTATACCTAATTCGCGTAGGTCATACCACGATGCTACCGGCATCATTTCATGTTTTCCACCTGGCCGTAAAATGCTTTTCATTTTTTGGTGATTGCTCCAAAGGAGTTCATCAAATTCTGCACGTCTACAACTTAAATCATTAAACCTTCTTCTGAATTCTACCATGGCCTTTCTGTTTTCGGCCTTCACAGCACCTTCGGCCGTAGTAGGCAACATATTCATTAAAGCTTTGGTAGTGGTTTTTTCAAATTCTGTTTTTGCTATCCTCTCTTCTTTGATTGTTGCATCAAAAACAGCATCAAAAGGTATCTTCCCCGTTGGGTCCGTACTATTCACCGGGTCATTCTCCACATACGCATACGGCGTTGCCGGATTTGACCCTGCGGGGTCGGGCGAGAGGAACATTTTACTGAACGGATCATACATTCTCGCCCGGAAGTAATGCAGCCGGCTTTCGCGGTCGTATTCCTGTCCGGTGTAGATGTAGTTAAACAGGCCGCTGAACTTCGAATCGTCCATATTGAGCAGGCCATACTCGTCTGTGGCATAGTACTCGTCCACGGCGCGCGTGGCCCGGTTGACGAGTTGTTTGGCAGAGCCCAGCCGGTCTTTCAATACAAACCAGGAGTTGGTGGTATATCGATCGTTCAGGGTCATTACTTCTATGCCGTTCGGGCCCCAGATGTAGTATTTAACCGTATCTCGCGTGCCTCCTGTGATAATTTCCATCATGGGGTCGCCGTTGGTATTGCGCAGGTAGGTTGTATTCTGGCTTTTTTGCAGCGCGCTGCCGTAATACCATTTTACCTGTTTTTGCAGGCGCATGCCCAGGTTGTCGTAATGGAAAGAAACATAGGTGCTGTCGTTTTCAGTGTCGCGTTTGGACAGGCTGCTCAGTTGGCCGAATAAATTCCAGTCGTATCGCTTCCAGTACTGATACGCCACAGAACCGGGATGGCCTTTCAACACGGAAATATTGCGGTGTTTCCACTGTTGAAGGTTCACATTTCCGTTTTTGTTGTATTGGACAAACAGGGTATCGTACAAAAAGTAATTGAAATACGAATAGGTCGAATATTCCGAGTAAGCCATGTAATTAGGCCTGTTGTGGCTGTCGGAAATTTTGTATTGATAACAGGCGCCGGCGTATTGTTCGTCCTTGAAAGACAAAAATTCCAGTTGTTTGCCGAAATTACGCAGCGCAAGGTTACCGTTTAGGTCATACACCAGGGTATCCCGCAGATAGGCGTCTACAATGTCGCCCACGACACTGGAGAGGAAGGATTCATTGGCATAACTGCTGTAATAACTTTCCAGGTTGCCGTAGTCGTTGTACAAATACCCTTGTTCCAGTGAACTGGCAGGGTTGCCCGTGGCAGGCACGTAGGTAGAACTGGCTACATTGCCATTGTAATACGTTTGTCCCCATAGGTCGGACCACCAGTCTGTCAGGAAGTTATAATCCTGCTGCTCGGAAAACATGGAAAAGGAATAATTGACTTTGGGCCACAGGCCGCCCCACCACGTCCAATGCAATCCGGGTAAACGCAGCGTGTCGCCATAGCCGGAGTAGTTTTTCCAGCCGGGAGCATTGTACCAGTGCCAAACGGGCAGTACATGCTGGTTGGTTTGCATCAGTTTCTCATGGTACAGGCTGCCATCCGGGTTCCACTCGTAGGAGGCATAGGCATTGGCAGTGGTCTGATCGCCGATGTTGGACATATTCCCGACGTAGTCGTACGTGTAGGAAACCTTGAAGGGGCTGTTGTTCCATACAGGATACTGAATCAGTTTGATATTGCCCGATACATCGTACTGATACTGAGTGGTATAGGTGCCCGGACTGACGGTCCCGGAGATGAGTTGGGCTGTCTGTATCAGGTTGCCGTTCAGGTCGTAGGTAAATGTCACCGAATTGGCTACGGTATTGCTCTCATACGACTCTGTTCGGGTCAGTTGCCCGCGATATGGCGCCAGGTAGACATGCGTTCCCTCACTCCCGTCATAGTAATATTTGGACTGTACCGTGGTGCCGGTGTTGGGGTAAGACGGATCGGCGGCATGCTGTTGTAGTGTCGTTTGATTCCAGATGCCGGAAAAAATACCTTTTTCTATGGCACGCCCCCAACGGTCGTATTTGTAATAGGTAATCGAGTTACCCATTTCTGCCGTCCGGGAAAAACGCAGGCGGCCCATAATATCATACACCATTTTGGTCGTGTCCGACTCCGGGGCGGTCCTGACCGTCATGTTGCCATTGAAATCGTAACCGTAGGTCAGAATATGTTCGGGCTTGGTATGTTTGGGCGTATTGGCCAGCGGAAGTTTGATCTGAATCTGCTGTTGCAGCGGATTGTAAAACTTGCTGGTGATGGCCTGTTCTTTCTGCACATTGTCTGTACTTTTTCGGAAGTGCTTGCGCACCAGCCCCAATACATCCATACCGATAATAAAAGGCGCTGCTTCCGGATCGACAATAATTTGAGCCAGGTCGAGGGAGTACTTGATGGCGGAAAAAATCTGTTCTTCGTGGGTGTATGCCCAGCGTTCGGCTTTTTCGACGTCCGATTGTTTGCGCAAGGCGAAGTCAGCACCCGGCTTGAACAGCATTTTCAACTGTGTATTGGGCGATGTATTCCAGACACAGCGCCAGTACATGTATTTTTGATCGTCATCGCCATTGGAAACGTAGTTTTTTGCCTGCTGCACATCACCCAGCATTTTGCCGGTGCTCCAGTCGAAACTGCTGATAAAACCGGTTTGAAAAACGGGCCACTTCCCTGTCAGCAGCACTTTTTTCGTTTGCAAAACCGGCCTGAACATCAGGTCGTACTGCGTTTCCTGTACAATCAGGTCATTGCCATTTACCTGGACTTCCTGGATGATATTGTTCAGGCCATCCATGAATTTGCCACTGATTTCCGGCGCGTTCAAGATACATAAATTGTTGAAAGAAAGGCTGTTACTACCGCTTACCCTGGTATAGAAAAGGCTCAAATTGGAACTGGTGGAGCCGGTATAATTAAACGTATTGGGAATATACTGACCATTGAACCAGATGTGTACGTGGTTTTGCTGGAACAAAACCATCACCTGATACGCCGGATTTGAAAGTTGGGTCGTGTAAGTAAGGGTACTGAGCGTGGTTTGGGTGCTGCCATTGTAAAGGGAAAGGGTTACCTGATCCTGTCCGTTACTTCGGGCGATACGGGTCGTAAATTTGTAGTTACCTACTGAAAATCCATTTTCCAGGGTTGAATTACCGCTAAAAACGGGCAAAAACTGGTAAGAAACGCCAAAATTACTCCAGTCCGTCGGGTTCCATAGGCTTGGCATTCGCGCCGTATTGGTATTGTTCATATACATGCCATTCAAACTGAACTGCGCATACGATGCATTCGTCATAGTCCATCCATTCTGATCCGCCTCGTCATTGAATGCAAAGTAGTGCCCGCCATCCCGAGTTTCAATACTGAACGAACTATTGGGAATCAACGGATTATACTGCCCCGGTGCGGATGGGTTCATGGCCGACATGAAGTCGGCCTGGAACGATAGCGGTACTTTCCCCGGCCCAATGGTTGCATACTGCTCTCCTTTCCAGTTGTACAGGAACCGCATATCGACGCCGTTGTCATTCAGAATGGATTTCAATTGGTAATCCTCCATGTCATAAACGGACCCTGAAAAGGTGGATGTGGCGGGTAATAAACGAATGTCATCGAAGTAAACACTGGAAGTAGTGGCACCCTCCAGTTGGATTTTGATCTGGGTAATGCCCGGCGGAACGGTAAATGTGCGCTGTGCGGATTGCCAGTAGCTGGCAGTACCCGTCGGTGGCGTCATGGTTTGGCTGACGATGGTGGTACTACCCGTAACTGTCAATCTGATAGAACCCGTTGTAGCCAGGTACTGGAAAGAAATGGAGTAAGTATTACCGGGTGTTTCCCCCTGATTAAAAGGAATAGTAAAATAGGTGGTACCCTGGCTGGATGTTTCGCCTGAAAATGCATAAACAGCCGAGGCAGTAGCATGCAATGAAGGTGGAGGTGTTTCATACGGCTCAAAGCCATAATAAACTGAGTTGGCTGGAGTAGCATCGCTGAATGTAGCCGTGACGACCGGCGCCCTGTTCCACTTCTTATGCCATGCATCCTCTATTTCGGGCATGCTATATTGTTGCCAGGAAATCAGGGAGTCTGCCGATCGTGTCTGATAGGTGCGCCCATAGGCATCGATAGCCATTATTTCATTGGTCTTCAGCCATGAAGCGGCATCGGGTGTCTGACGATTCAGGTGCCGCACGGCGGAGTATATCGTCGATGTGCTCATCTGTACTTTTGGTACATAGGAGGCGGTATTCAGCCATAAAGCGCCCAGGTTGCTACTACCTGTCGGTGTCATACTCGTCCAGGCGTTCAAAATGGCGGTATAGGTAACCCAGTCATCACTGACTCCTGTGGAATAACTGCTGACTGTTGCGGTTACTTCGTCGAGCATGTGCAAGCCGGTGCGACCCAGCGCCGGATAAATTGAATCCGCGTAGATATACGTGTCCAGGTAAAGAACTTCCTGGTAAGTGCCGTCCGTATTTTCCAGATCGCGCGTGGTATGTTCGCTGACGACACGCCCGTCAGATTTTCTGTTGTAGGTCTTGAACTCTCTGGCCACCCCTTGCTTAATGCTATAGTTGCGGTACAAAAACGGCAGCGGCATATTTCCGGCATGGGCATCGGCGCCGGCAATCAAGAACGACTCTATCGATTCCAGTTCCTGATTGGCCTGTGTAAAAGAAGCGCCGTGGTAAGACAAGCCCAGGTACATGGTGTTTGTCACCTGCGTAGCGGGCAGTGTGGCCCCCACATTTTTATCCAGAAAAACGACTTTCAGGTCGTCGATGAAAAATTCGTTGATGTTTTTTCCACCGCCGGCGTTTAAAACTTCTATGGTAAAATCAAAGTCGTCGTGGGTGCTCGCCACATTGAACCACTTGTTGAACCGCAGATAGTGTTGGTCGGTGTAATAACTGCCATTTACGGTAATGGTGGTGTCCCAATTTACAGAGCCGACATTTGCAGAAACAGAGAATTGTAAACCGGAAAACTGCGCACTACTGTAGTTAAAAGAAAGCAATACCTGATTGGTGCTGGAAGGTATATTCAGGTCTGAATCAGGCGATACCCGGGAGTAATGCCCATCGCAGGCGCTCAGGCCCAAAGCACCCGAACCATTGTAGGCTACCTGACGCGAATCGTCGCTCACTGTAGGTGTCGGTTTGCAGGAACTGGAATGATCCAGGTTCAGCCAGTCGGCATAGTTTTCTCCCGGCTCAAACCCTGTTTTGTACACACCCCGCACCTGTTCATCCGGATAAAGCGTGTAATAATCGTCTGGAACATGCACCAGATCCGTCAAACTACCGCCATTAAAATAATGGTATATAATCCTGCCATTCAGCGTATTATGCGACCCGGAGACGCTCACATCATCCATGTAAAAATCATAATGGTTGAGCGAACGACCGCCTACAATTTTAAAATCGAAGGAGACGGCATTGGCTGGCACGGCCTGTACAATTTCCACGGGTACCCAGTTGCCATAATTGTCGGAATCTATTTCGCGACTTCCTCCCGCCGAGCCATTGTTGATCGCTTTACCACGACTATCGTAAAACGTAATCGTCCAAAGGAATTCCACATCCAGACGGTCGTGGGTTTGAAAAAGATAGAAAGCAACCCGTACCGAATCTTCAGAGCCTGTCATGGCCACGGGCGTGCCGGCACTGGTATTTTCATACGAATGGAACGCCTTTTTATTGAGCGGAAAAACCCTGGAATGAATGGTATTGTCTTCCACCAGCCCGTCGAACAAGTAACTTTTGGATCCCGAAAGTGCATAGTCGGAAGAAACATAATCCCGGTCCAGGTCTCTGAAAACCGGTTCACTTGCAGGGTTTTCAAAACTGGTACTTTGGTCGCCGATAAACTCATACATCTGATTTCCACCCGGAACGATTTCACATTCATTGAAATGCAGGTATTTATGATCGGAAGATGCCCGGGCGCCGGCATATTTCAGGCTGATAGGGCTGTATTGTTGTTGTGTCTGGTTGTTCAGGTTAAAAGTGGTGCCTGAAAAAGTATTGACGCCCGTAACAATTTGATATTGTCTGAACTGAACCGGAAGCAGGGTGTAACGATACTCCACAGCCCCGCCTTGAGGCGCCTGCATACTTTCCAGCGCCCCCGGGTAGTTGGTGTTGTTGTAGCGGAAATATACAGACGGTGCTGCCTGTTGATACTGTGCGGTAGTGTAGGGCGGCGGCGCTACATTTTGCAGGTAAGTTACCGTCGACAACTGGGTATAACTGGTGCCCGGGAAGCTTGCTCCGTAAGCGAACTGCATTTGTGTCTGCGGATACTGCATACCTACGCTGGTGGAAACGATCACATTTTCAAGCGCCGATATACGCCCCGAGCCGTCATACGTGAAGTTCCAGGTGTTCAGGTCGGTCGTTTGTATTTGCTGCAGGCTGCCGTTTGTGTAGGTGAATTGAATGGAATCCCGCCCTTGCGTTTCCCTGATCAGATTCAGGTTCCATAAGTACCCTGGCTGGTTGTTATCGAGGTGATCGATAGCGGGAGTAGTAAAACGATACTGGGTGCCCTTTTCACTGACGAGTTGCCAGGTTCGGCTACCCGTTTGCTGTTGCAAACTACCCATCGTAATGCTCCAGAGATGGTAACTGCCGGACGCCGCATACTGCACGCTGGTACTGGTCTGGCTCAGTTTTTTCAAAGGATACGTCTGATAACCGTCGAGCAGGTAATAAGTGGTATCCACCGCATTGTATGCTATTTTGGGGTAATCCATCAGTTTCCAACCCAGGCCGCCGAGGGCATTTTGGGTGAACAAAGGTGTGACGCCTGCGCCCCGGGAATTGTAAAATGCATTGAGCGAATAACCCAGAATGGGCCCGCTCACTTCCATCAAATTGAAGGTCAGGTTAACGTCGCCGGTAAACAGGTTGACGTTTTTATAATTGTCGCCTGAATACAGGTTGGGAATCGGATAAGTCTGATCCGGATGCACGGTAACCGAAGGAGTGGGCAGAATTTGAGCCTGAACGGCTACCGCATCCACTCCTTCACAGCCGTGGGCCTCATCATAACTGGATACGTAATAGGTTGTTGTTGAGCGCAATACAGGCGTTGTATAGGTTCGGCCGGTACCCAGCAAGGTCGTTTTTGATGCACTGGAGTACCAGTGGCAGGTAGTAGCGCCGTTTCCGGGCCATGCCTCCAGGGTCACCGTCGAGGCTCCATATCGTTGCTGATCCCAGGTAGAGGGCGCTCCGATTACAGGGCTTACCGTAACAGTCACAGGGCTCCTTGCGGTACTTTCACAATGACCGGCGGGATTGGCAGACGATACAAAAAACGTTTGTGTAGCGCTCGCGTTTGGTAAAGTCACAACAGTATCGGTATACACCGGCGTGCCGCCATCCATACTCGTGTACCAATAGCAGGTGGTCGCATGGGCGCCGGGGCGGGCGTGTAGTGTGGCCGGGCCGGGCACGCACAACAACGCGTCGGTGGTAACAGGAGCCGCAGTAACCGGATCGATGGTAACAGTAACGCTTGTTCTGGCAGCGCTTTCGCAAGCCGTAGCCGTATTGTAGGTACTTACGTGCCAGGATTTGGTTTGTTGCACCATGCCCGTATTGTATGTGTTGCTCTGCGCCAGCACGCTGCTGCTACTGGTGTGATCGTACCACCTGCAAATATTGCCGTTGAGGCCCGGCGTAGCCGACAGTTCGAATGCCTGCGGCTGACAGGCGCTCTGTCCCTGTGCTGTCGGTGCTGCCGGCACAGGATTGATCGTAACGTTTGCAATACCGGAAGTCGTGCCGGTACAACCACCAGCGGACGCATAGGAATAAACCCTGTAATAAGTCGTTGCGGCAGGCGGCGGTGCAGGGGTATAAGAAGTGCCACTAGATACGTAATGCCCCATATTATCGTACCAGGTACAAGTATTGGCGCCGGAGGCCGGTGTGGCGGTCAGGGTAACCGACTGGCCCAAACACGCTGTAGCATTGTTGGTCTGAGGTGCGGGAAGATCGGGGAGCGCATTTATTTCTAAAATATTGGAGGTTACGACGCCTCTTGAAGTGGTCGCAACGACTTTGTATTGTCCGGATTGAGTAACGGTATATTCCTGCTCACGTGCATAGGAAATTACGCTGTTGTTTCGATACCACTGAAAGGTTGTCGCTGCCGGATAGGTGTATGCCTTTAAAGTAGTGGTGCCGCCCGAACAAATGGTGTCATTTCCTTGATTATCAATATAAGCCACTACATCGGAGCCCGGTAAGGTGACCGTACCTTCCGATGAAAAACTACCTGCCTGACTGGCCGGGTTCTGCGCCTGTACAGCCCAGTGGTAGGTGCCGGATGCCAGCCCCTTCAAATATAGTTTATGGTTATGGCCCGCATTGCCATCGTTTACAACCTGCCGGGAGCCGGTGGCCATCGCGGACATAGGGCTTACTATATCGATGCCGCCGGTGCTCGTTCCTGTACGTACATTAAAAGTTGTACCATCCAGATTGCTGCCCCAGCCGGTTGGATTATCCCAGGTCAACAGAACATCATTGCCGAGTTTGTACGCCATCATCCCGCCTGGAGTGGCTGGAAGCGTTGCGGCCGTCGACTGGTTAAACATTAAGGGATAACTCCTTCCCGCTCCAATCAGATCGGGCTTATGGTCGCCATTGCAATCGCCCGCTTCCAAAAAAACACCATCAAGCGATTGAGTAAGTGTGAATTGATTCACGCCTGTTTGTAGATATACGCCTCCGCCATTCTGACCCATACTGGCGATATCTGCCTTGCCGTCGCCATTGAAATCACTCCACACCAGATTACCCGGATAATTTTGCGTAGGCGACACGTTTATCGCAAGAAAAGTACCATCGTGCTGGTTGCGGTTCACTTGAAACACCAGCCCGTTGGCGCTGTGGCCCTGCAATGCGAGGTCGAGATATCCGTCGTTGTCAAAATCTTTCCAGGCAGCATACCCGGCCGTTACACCGGTCAGTCCCGCATTGATATTTGTAAAAGTGCCATTGCCATTGTTTTTATAAATGGCTGTAACACTCTCATCTCCCTGCATACCGTTTGCAACTTGTGTGGTTTGTCCACAAATCAATACATCGGGGTCGCCGTCGTTGTCGTAATCGCCCCATTTTGCATTACCATAGTTCAGTATAGGTAAACTGGTGGTCACAGACGTAAAGGTATTGTTCCCGTCATTGCGATACAGCAAGGTGCTGACCGTACTGGAAGTATAGTTGCCGCTGACTCCGGTGACCAACAAATCCGGGTCGCCATCATTGTCGTAGTCGGCCCAGTCCATGCCTCCGTATTGCAGCGGCGAAAGTTCTATGGGCGCAGCAAAAGTGCCATTGCCCTGATTGCGATAGATTTGCAGATGGGCGACTCTCGTAGTGTTCAAAGAGGCGACATAGACATATTCCCCCATTATGGCAATATCCAGAAACCCGTCCCGATTGTAGTCGACCCAGGCAATCGCTCCATTAGTCAGACCGGTAAACGAGTTGGCTGTATTTAAGGTAAATGTGCCCGTACCATTGTTTCTATACAGGCTGGTAAAAGAAGATTGACTACCGTTGTTGGAACCGCCGGTATAGTTTCCCAGGCCCCCAACCAATACATCCAGGTCGCCATCATTGTCATAATCGCCGAAAGCACCTTGCGAGACCGGGCCCGGCAGGCCGAAAATACAATTATTACAGGTTGAAAATCCGGAGGTTTGAGCCTCCACAGGAATAAAAGCAAAACAGAAAGCAGATAAGGTGGAAAAAATGAAACGAAGCAACATAACTGTTGAATTAGAGTATGAACAAATGAGGTGGGATGACCCGAAGCAATAAAATGGCCCTTCTGTATAGGTAGCATACCAGTACAGAAAACAGGTGTGGTGAGTGTTGTGGAATAAAAAATAGAGTAGCCAACCGGGAATTACCCGGTCACGTGAGCGCTCGTAAATGGAGGAAGAAGATATAAAACACGACAAAGGTCTTTGTCATATGACCTCCTGGGAAGTTATATGACAAAGACCTCTAATGAATTAAATGATAAGCGTGTCGTACATCACTAATTGATTACGGCACCAAAGTAGGACTAACTTGCTTAAAATAAAAAGAATATACTATTATTTTTTAACATTATAGTTGACGTTACCGGTCAGCCTCTATCGCTGCCCACTCCGCCAGTTTCCCGTCGATCACCGCACCTGTTTTTTCCATGAGCACTGTTGCATCTCTTTCCAGCAAGGGCTCTCCAAAATGGAGCCGTACCGGCAATTCTTTTTTGCCGAACACCCGGATAAAATGCGCAATAAACGATTCATTACCCACCCAGGCGTCCGATTTGTCCGGATAACTGATCGCCACCGGAATTACCCCGACACCCAGTTCTGCTGCCGTCTGAAATGCGCCGGGACGCAACGGAAGCATCCGCGGCTGATCCGAAGTAGTACCTTCCGGGTAAATAAGCACCGGTTTCCCTTCCGAAAGCGCTTTCCGGATAGCCGCACGGGTATCGGCCCTGCTTTCTTTGTTTTCGCGGGTGACGAATAAAATGCCGGTCACTTTTACCCCGAAACCGAACAGGGGCCATTTGGATACCTCCGCTTTGGCGACCGGCAAAAACGCCACTACCCGCGCTTTCACCACCGGATCGATGTAACTCTGGTGGTTGCAGATATAGAGGTAGTTGCCGTCGCGGGCAACCCCCGTTTGTTCCACCCGTACCTTCAGGAATCGCACCAGCGCCGCCGCTATACGCTGCCGGCGGCGGATGGCCCACATGACGTCTTTTTTTAAAATGGCGACTCCGATGGCAATTGGAATGAGGTGCAACGAAATGATCGTTGCCATGCCCAGCAGGCGGTAATACGTTCTTATTTGCGACATGTTAGCCGTGTCTTTGCAGGTTTTCGATAGTAGATGCGGGCAGGTCGTTCATATCCAGGATCATGAAGCCGTCCAGGCAGTCTGAAAAATTGGGATCCAGGTTGAAGCCGATAAACCGCGCATTCTGCCGGAGGTATTGCCGCAGCAAAACCGGGAGGCGGGCGCCTTTCGTTTCCACGCCCTCTATAAATTTGTCCAGTGTAGCCAGGTCGCCGGCCATACTTTCGATCAGCCGGCTGATGTCCACGTCTTTTTCCGATTCCACCTTGAATGGCGTACGGGGGCTCAGGTGCGCTGCCAGTGATTCATTGTAATAGTTTTGTTCGAGAAAGCCGACCATGAGTCCGCGTGCAAGGTCGGAAAACTGCCGGCTGATGCTCACCGGGCCCAAAATATAACGATACTGCGGATGCTGCAACAGGAAAGCCAGAATACCTTTCCACAGCAAAAACAACGGCAGGGGCTTGCGCTGGTATGCTTCCACAATATAGGAGCGACCGAGTTCCAGCGCCTGGCCCAGAATCGGAAAAAAGCCTTCCCGAATATGAAAAAGGGAAGAAATGTAAAACCCGTCCACGCCATATTTGGGAAAAATCTCTTCGCCGCAGCCCAGCCTATACCCGCCGGCAATACACTCCGCCGTTTTATCCCAGATGATCAGTTGGCGGTAATACGCGTCGAATTCGTCGAGGTCGCGGCTGCGGCCCGTTCCTTCGCCCACGCTGCGGAAGGTCACCTCGCGCAGGCGACCGATTTCCAGCAACACGTTCGGAATGTGTGCGCTTCCGGCTACGAACACTTCGTAATTCGATTGTTCGAACGTCAGGTGTTGCCGGCGCAGGAATGCTATTTCTGCGGTCAACAGGCTGTGTTCAACCGGTAGCGCAACCGGCTCGGGAGCGGGTTTTTGCAGTATGCGGGGGGGAGTACATTCTGAGTTTACCATGAGGCTATGATGAACTGGACATTCGTTAACTTGACTTAGAGATCTTAAGTCAGTTGTTTTTTATACGCCAGGTATTGTTGCAATTGAGACCGTCCTTCCTGGAGGGTAGCCACCGGCACCCCGCGTTTCCGGTTGGCCTGACTCACCTCGAAAATCAGTCGCCAGTGCCGCCAGAAATCCCGGTATGCCCGCCAGGCGCCCACGGAAGGGTCGTACACGTGCGCGGGTTCGCCCAGTACGCCGTTGAGTTCCATCACTTTGATCCTGCCGTTTTTCAGGGCGTTCATGTCCTCGCATTTGAGATCGAAACGCCCGTAGTGGATGCCGCTGATTTGCCGGCAAATACCTTCGAAGGCCTGCAAGAGGTGCGCGTCGATGTGGTGGTTTCCGTTCAGGAACTTGGTTCCCAGGCAGTGGTTGCCGATAGCGCCCAATGGCAGCACTTGTCCGTCCGGCAGTATTTCTTCCAGTTTTGCGCCGTATTCCTGTTCGAGGCGTTCCTGTTGAAACGCCGCCCGTGCGTTTTTCAGGATTAGTTCGCGCACTCTGCTTTTACCGTCGCCTGTCACATGCAGGAATTCCTTGATACAAACCGACGTCACTTCGAAACGGCTTTCTCCGCCCGGAAACAGGATATACAACACGCTTGCCTCCAGGGGCAGCACGATCAACTCCTGCAAAATAAAGGGAACGGGGTAGCGCGCCAGGTGCGCTTTCAGTTCGGCCTCCGAGCGGATTTTTTTCACCAGAAAGCCGCGCTCGCCCACATCCGGTTTGGCGATTACAGGAAAATCCAGGCCGTTTTGCCGCATGGCTTCCACTATTGCTTCCGGACTCATTTCCGGCGTGGCAAGCACCATTTTCGGCAAAATATGCTCTGGCAGCCGTTTGAGAATATCGTGTTTGGATTCGCCCATGGCGCCACCCAGCGGAATAACGGGATTGGCGGCGCTGAAAAAAAGCGGGTGCCGCGCCTTCATCGCAAACCACAGGTAAAAGCCCGCGACAGGCAAATTGCTCAGCCACATGGGCAGGTATTCCCAGGTGGTCCAGCGTACCCAGGCCCGTTTTAGTTTTGAATAGGTCATTAGAGCATGTTAAGATTTCCATTGCCGGGCTGCAAACGGAAAATTTTATTTCAAGCCTTCGTTAAATTTTTCGCCGGATCGCCCGCATCCGACTGCAAAATTTGCCTTGCCTGAAACAAAATTTTCCTGTTTTCGCCTCGGCATGGAAATCTTAACATGCTCTTAGCCGCTCAAAGGTGAGCGCCACGAGGCGCTTTTTCACATCGGAGGGCAATTTATGTAAAAAAAGGTCAAGGTCCGGACAACTACCAGAACAAATTCACTAAAATTTTACACGCCAGCAGGAAAAAAATGACCGCGATAAACCGGTTGATATAGCGCGCAATCTCTGCCGAACGTTCCACCACCCGCTGGGCGGCCCAGGCATACAAACCGAGCGCCGACAAGGTGCCGAGCCCTACGCCAATGGAAAAGAAATACACGGAAAAAGGGCTTTCCGGCCACCAGCCGCTCACTTTCAGCCAGCCGCAATAGGCAAACCAGTAAGGGAGCGCCATCATGTTGAACAGGCTCACGAGCATACCTTTACCGAATTGCCGCCACGGCGACACCTGGGTAATGGCCTCCGTTCGGGGCTGCGGAACCGGCGCCCAAAAAAGGAGATAAGTACCCACGCTGAGAAATACCGCCAGCGCGGCCCATTGAAAATACAGTCCGACCGAAGGGTGCGCCAGCAGCCAGACTGCCGCTGCGCTGGCCAGCCAGGCCTGCCCCGACTCCACCACACTTGCCCCGGACGCTGCCCACAAGGCCGGTTTGATACCTTTTTGAATAGAGGTCTGCGCGATCAGCAGGCTGATGAAACCGGGCGGGAGCGAACCGATCAGACTTAAAAACAAACCCGCAAAAAGTAATGTCATGAGGAAAACCTATTTTCGTTCCGAAATTCGGGCAACATTACGCTGATTCAATCAGAATAGATGAAACGCAAACTTTTTTTCTTCGCATTTGTCGTGGCGGCATACACTTGCTTCGATTAATCTGCCATATTAATTATTTTTCCACAATAACCGATTCTCCACTGCTGTGATCCCGGCAGGTCCATTGCCAGTGTTCTTTGAGGCGCATCTTGCCGTCTTCGCCCCATTCGGGGTAAGAGGTGCAGCGACCGGTCATCATTTCTCCGGCTTTATTGAGGTGGTGGTACACAAATTCGAGCCGTTCGTCGTCGATCACTTTTCCCAGTAAATGGCCTTTGACGATCTCGCCGCCTGCGTAGTCAGCGAACACCAGATCATCCGTTTGGTGGTAGTGAAAGATGGTCTCGGCTGAAACTTCTCCGTTACCGGAGTTGGTCAGGGTGGTAAAAAAACGATTGTCGAGATTGATTTTCATAGTTGATCTCCATGTTTAAAACTCCAGCATCAATTGTTCTCCCGGGCCCACCTGCTCCCGTTGCTGCTCTTCCCGCTCCTTGCGCAGGTTGGAAACGCCCAGCCCCAGCAGCCGCACCTTGCGCTGGATCGCTTCAGTGTCTTCCAGCAGCGGAGCGGCCAACGCGATCATTTCTTCCGCTTTATCGATGTCGTGGTCGAGGGTTTTGGAACGTGTGACGATGCGAAAATCCGCATACCGCACCTTGAGCGTCAGCGTCCTGCCCGGATTGTCGGCACGTTCGATGCGGCGTTGCAGGTCGTCGGCCAGCAGGGCGATCTGTTCCATCATTTCTTCCGTGGTGCCGAGGTCGGTGTTGAATGTTTCTTCCGTGCTGAGCGATTTCCGGATGGAATGGCTTTGCACCGCCCGGTCGTCGATGCCGCGCACGATGTTGTAATAAAACCGGCCGACCTTGCCGAAGCGCCGCACCAGGTCGTGCAGCGCGTGCTGTTTCAGGTCGTGGCCGTTGAAAATGCCCATTTTGTGCATTTTGGCGGTCGTCGCTTTTCCGATGCCGTGAAATTTTTCCACCTCCAGTTTTTCCAGAAATGCTTCCGCTTCATGGGGCAGTATGGTGGCCATTCCGTTGGGTTTGTTGAGATCGGAGGCTATTTTAGCCAAAAATTTGCAGTAAGAAACGCCTGCGGAGGCAGTCAGGTGGGTGGTTTCGAAAATGCGCCGCCGCAATTCGCGGGCGATGATCGTAGCGGAAGGCGGACCGAGTTTCGGATTGGTCACGTCGAGATACGCCTCGTCCAGCGACAGCGGTTCCACCTGGTCGGTGTATTCCAGGAACAAGGCCCGGATTTGCTGCGACACCTCCTTGTATTTTTCAAAATTGGGCCGCGTAAACACCAGGTGCGGGCACAATTGCCGCGCTTTGGCGCCCGACATGGCGGAACGCACGCCGAATTTTCGCGCTTCGTAACTGGCCGCCGCCACCACACCCCGCGGGCCGCCGCCGCCCACCGCCAGTGGGATACCGCGCAGTTCGGGGTTGTCCCGCTGCTCCACGGAGGCGTAAAAAGCATCCATATCGATGTGGATGATCTTGCGCATGTTACCAGTAAAGTGTCAGCAAAAAGAAACTGCCGGCCAGCATGCCCAGCGCCGCGCCGCAAAGCACTTCTTTGAGCGTGTGCCGTAGGAGCACGATCCTCGACCAGCCCAGAATGACGGTGAAAAGCAGGACGGCCACCGCAATCACCGCATTTAACGGATATATCAGAAACGCCAGATAGACGGTAAAACCCACATGCAGCGAGGTTTTCAGGTAAATATTTACCACCTGCGACATTACAAACAGCACCAGCGCGAACAACACCGCCAGTTGCATCGACCGGCTCTGATGCGTGAAATGCAAAATCAGCGTGACGCCGGCCAGGAGCAGGGTAGGGAGGAGGTACCAGGATTGCCGCTGTTTCCGGTTGGATATGTCGTAATTCGTGTATTCTCCTTTCTGTACGCCCCGGTAAGATTTGATGACAATGGGCACTACAATGCCGCCCAGGATGATCAGGGTGCCGAATACAGCATTTCGGGTGCTTTCCGTTTGGAACAAAGCGATCACCGAAAACACGGAAATGGTGAGCAGAGGGTTGCCGAAAGTAGAGATGTAATGCGCGACTTTTGGATTCATAAGCATAATTTCGGGGAAAGATAACGGCTTTGCGGATAAAGCACCCCCCGCATGCTTATTACAAATCTTCCTGCGGGTATTTTGAAAAGTCGCCGCAACCCGTATCTTTGCGCCCGCTATACGGTGCCGGCTCCGTAGTTCAACGGATAGAATATAAGTTTCCGGAACTTAAGATAGTGGTTCGATTCCACTCGGGGCTACATAGCAATCCCATATCGTGTTGATTTTAAACATGGTATGGGATTTTTATTGTGTTTTATGTCATCGCCCGAAGATGCACTTGCAGTCTTTAAACTCCGATGCGCAAAGACACATGAAAAAATCTCCATTAGCAGTGACGCTGGGCGTTTCAGGCCTGGTCGCCCTTCTCGTTACGTATCTGGTAACGTCCTGGTATGTCGATCAGGATACGCGCATTGTATTTCTCATTTCATTTTTTTGTACGGCGCTGCTGATTTGGGTGGGGCGTATGGTAAGGGTTCGTAAAAATTGAAGACTGCTGCCAGTACGTCTGCGCGTGGTGTTTTTTTCAACACCACGCGCGGCGCCTGAGATGGGTTGAGAATAGAAGATAGACTTGGTAAGGCAGAATACTGCTTCTTTACCGCTTACCGCCCCCGCGCCCGCCTTCGTAAAAGCCCTGGTTGGCGCCTTTCTGATCGCCGAGGCCCCGACTACCACCGCCTTTGCTGTCTTCGCTGCGATCGTCATTTTTGTTGGCGCCATCACCGCCTTCCAGGAAGGGTTGCTTTTGCGGCTTGGGGCCGCCGCGTTGTTTTTTGCTTCGGGCAGGAGGGGCAACTACTTTATCTTTTTCGTTTTTCATGGCGCAAGATTTAAAAGGTGAAAATTGCTTTTTTAAAAAACATGAAAAATAGACGCCACTTTAAAAAAGCATAAATAATACATAATCAAGTAATTAAGGCGGAATTTATTGCTCAAATGGTGCTGAAACGGCCCCCTTACCCCGGGTGTCATCCTGAGCACAGCAGGCATGATTCTGCACTATACTCGGGCAGTCGCCATGGAGCGCGATCTTGCGGAAGTAATGCTCAGTCGCGTACATTTATGCATAGTACGTACCTTATCATAACCCACTTTCAACGGACAAACCATGTATTTAAAAAACATTCTCTTTCTAATGATCGCCCTGACGATTGCACATGCAGGGTTTGCCCAGGACAAAAAGAACAGATTGTCTGAAATAATGACGGCCTATCATGACTACAATATGTTTGACGGGGCGGTACTGGTGGCTGAAAACGGGAAAATTATTTACCAGGACGCTTTCGGCCTGGCCAATCGGGAATGGAATATTCCGAACCGGACCGATACAAAGTTCATGATCGGCTCTGTTTCAAAGCCTTTGACTGCTATGTTGGTACTCATACAGGTACAAAAAGGCCTGATTCATTTAGACAGCACCGTGGGTGATTATTTACCCGAATTTAAAAACAAGCCTGCCGAAAAAGTAACCGTCAGACAATTACTGAATCATACCTCCGGCCTGCCCAATTATGATATTATCAAAGACTTTTTTCCAAGAATAAGTCGCCGGAATTTCACCAGGGAAGAATATATGCGGGTATTTATAGACGCTTCGCTTGCCTTTACTCCCGGCGCCCATTATGCCTACAGCAGCTGGGGGTATTTTACTTTGGGTTATATCATGGAAAGGGTTACCCAAAAATCGTACGCCCAACTCATGTTTGACGATATTTTTAATAAACTGGACATGGATCATTCCGGCTCTTATTATCACACCCAGATCGTGCCCAACCGGGCTACCGGTTATGATTACAGTTTTGGCGGTTATACGTCCTCGGATTTCAGAGACCAGTCGAATACGATGGGAACCGGTGATCTCTATTCCACCGTAGAGGACCTTTTCAAATTTCATATGGCTTTGGCCGACAACACTTTATTGAACAAAGAACTGACGGCTGAAATGTTTACGCCCGGTATAGAACTGGCCCAGTACGGGTATGGCTGGTTTAATAAACAGTTTAAATATACAAGTACGGATAGTGTGGCTTCCAATTTTCACCTGGGCATGACCGACGGATTTATTTCTTTTATTCGCAGAATCCCATCTACCAAAAGTGTAGTGGTCATCCTTTGTAATAGTTCGCCCACCGATTTTTTTGGCATCACCACCAATTTATACAAAGTATTGTATGACAAGCCGGTTACGTTGAAGCAGCCTGTGCACAAAAAAATGGAGACGTACATCGAACAAATGGGCGCTGAAAAAGCGTTGGCCGAATATAAAAAAATGAAAGCCGATTCGGCACATTACTATATCGACTGGATATCCATGAATTTCATTGCACAGCAGTTGCTTACATTAAAAAGATATGAGGACGCCAAAGTGATTTCGGAAAACAATGTGCATGAGTTTCCGAACAAGGATTTAATTCTGGTTACGATGGCCAATATTTACCTGGCACTAAATAAAAAGGAAGCCGCTATTGAATTTTATAAAAAAGCGCTGCAAATAACGCCGATGTATGAAGAAGCGAAAAACAGGTTAAAGGAGTTAGGCGGGAAATAGGTGTCATTCTGGAGTGCAGCGATGGAATGGCACCAGAACCTGATCTGTGCGTGGAATGTCCGGCCATTTGCCTGAACGGTATTGAAAAGAAGGAATACCCGCCGGGCTGTAAACCGCCCGCAACAAAGCAGAAATTTTGCCACCCGTTACCGTTTCACGCTGCACGGGTTAAGGATCATTTATAAAAATATATGTTTTAAATGTTTGTATTTAACTATATTTTAAAACAAATAGGTTTTAATTGCGCCGTCAAATCATAACAATGAGAAACTATGCGAACGGAAAAGCAGAATGCTGCCTGGTCCGTCCTTCGGTTATTTAGTGTCTCCAAAACCAGTGAAATTTTTATAATCCGGGTTGCCGGCCATGTTGCTGCCGGCTTTCCTTCCCCTGCCGAAGATTTTTTTGAAGGTCCGATCGACCTTCGTGCCGAACTGATTCCGAATCCCGACGCTTCATTTATTGTAAAAGTGCTGGGCAACTCCATGCAGGACGCGCAGATCAGCGACGGCGACGTGCTGATCATTGACCGCTCCGTGCGGCCTACGAACGGCTGCATTGCAGTTTGCTTCCTCAACGGCGAATTCACGGTGAAACGGCTGGAAATCCGTGGGAAACTGGTTCGCCTGTTGCCGTCGAATCCGGCGTTTCAGCCGATCGACCTGGCCGAAGGCGACGAACTCACCGTTTGGGGCGTGGTGACCTACGTGATTAAAAAACCGGTGTGACATGGTAGGACTATTGGATATCAACAGTTTTTACGTGTCGTGCGAACGGCTGTTCGCGCCCGGACTGAACGGCCGGCCGGTGGTAGTACTCTCGAACAATGACGGGTTCGTGATATCGCGGTCGAACGAAGCGAAAGCGCTCGGTATCCGTATGGGCGCTGCGGTGTTCGAGATCAGGGACCTCGTTCGAAAGGAAGGTGTAAAAGTTTTTTCGAGCAATTACCCTTTGTACGGCGACCTGTCGGCCCGGGTGATGAATACGATCAGGCGCTACGCACCGGCGACGGAAGTGTACAGCATCGACGAGGCGTTCATGGATTTTTCGGGTATGCAGTGGTTCGACCTGCAAAAACTTGCCCTGAAGATCCGGAAAGCCGTGCTGAGGGAACAAGGCCTGCCCTGTTGCATAGGTGTAAGTGAAACCAAGGTGCTGGCCAAACTCGCCAACCGGCTCGCCAAGAAGGACCTGCAGGGGCCCGGCGTGCGCCTGCTTCCGAGCGCCACGTGCGCGCTGGATCTGGACCGCGTGCCGGTTGGAGACATCTGGGGCATCGGCGGCCGGTACGCGGCCTTTCTGGAAAGCCACGGGATCAAAACCGCTTACGAATTTACCCAGGTGCCCGGCCCATGGGTTCGGAAGCACCTGACTGTCGTCGGGCTCCGGATTCAGATGGAACTACAGGGCATTCCCTGTATTCCGTTCGAATCCGTTCCCGAGCAAAAGCAAACCACCGGTTCTTCGCGCACGTTCAAAATCTGCCTGACCACGCAAACCGAATTGAGCGAGGCCCTGGCCGATTTCGCGGCGCGCGCCGGCGAGAAAATCCGCAAGCAAAACAGCGCGGCGTCGATTCTGACGGCTTCCATCGAAACGGACCATTTCCGGAAGGATCAGCCGCAGTACGGCCGGTCGTTTTCGGTGTCGTTTACTACGCCGACGAATTCAACGATTCTGCTGGCAAAGGCAAGCCGGTACGCTCTGGAAAGGATTTTCAGGGACGGATACCCGTACAAGCGGGCTTCGGTGATGCTGTCGGGGCTGGTGCCGCAGGAAAGTGTTTTGCCCACGCTTTTTGACGGGACGGATCACGACAAGCACCGGCGTTTGATGCTGGCCATGGATGCGGTGAACGGCCGGTTCGGGAGAAATGCCGTGCGGACGGCCGGGCAGACGGCGGGCGGGGTGGCGAAGTTGACGCATCAGGGAGCGCTGTCGGCGGGGTTTACGACGCGGTGGGGGGAGGTGCTACAGGTGAAGACACACTGTTGCAGCGTTATTTTTTCCAGACATTATTGACAAATTTCAGTTTGCTGATTGAAATAGTAACGCCGGCTCCGTTTTCGTCACCATTGCTATCTTCATTTTGTACATCCGGTTTGCAGGCCGGTCAGGATAAAAAATCTTCAATGAAAAACCGCATGTTGCAATACATACGCTCCCGCTCCAGCCAGATACCCCAATACTGCCCAACCCATAATACGCCTCAAATACCAGAAGAAGTCGATTTTTTCCATGCCCATCGCCGCTACTCCCGCTGCCGATCCGATAATCAGGGCACTGCCGCCTGTACCGGCGCAATAGGCCAGGAATTCCCAAAAGTAGTGATCGGTCGGATATTGCTCCAGGCTATACATGCCCTGTGCAGCGGCTACCAAAGGCACGTTATCCACGATAGCCGACAGGAAGCCGATAATGATACCGATAGCAGTGATATTACCTACGGTTCTGTCGAGCCATTCCGCTACAATTGTAAGTACACCTGCACTTTGTAAAGCGGAAATAGCAACCAGTATGCCCAGAAAAAACAAAATGCTCGGCGTATCAATTTTCCGCAAGGCGTGATTTACAGACAATACGCCCTTTTCCGCTTCATCCTTCCCACTGTGCAGCATTTCCGTTACCATCCATAAAATACCCACGCAAAGCAACATACCCATGAATGGTGGCAAATGTGTAACGGTCTTGAACACCGGCACAAATAACAATGCGCCAATACCGAACCCAAATACCAGGTTCTTATCTGACGTCCGCGTGGCGGGCAGGATTCTTTCAGGCGCTACCGGCGTGCCGATCTTGCCTTTCAGGCGCAAACTCAACAAGGCCAGCGGGACAATCAGACAAACAATACTTGGAAGCAGCAGCATTTTCACAATATTCAAAGCCGAAATCTGTCCGCCTATCCACAGCATCGTCGTGGTGACGTCGCCCAATGGCGACCACGCTCCACCGGCATTGGCGGCGACCACTACCATACCGGCAAAAAGCAGGCGGTCTTCCCGGTCGTCGATCAGTTTCCGCAGGAGAGACACCATGACAATGGTTGTGGTGAGGTTGTCCAGCACGGCAGACAGGAAAAATGTAATCCAGCAGATCAGCCACAACAGGCGCCGTTTGTCGGTTGTACGAATCCGTTCCGTGATCAGGTCGAACCCGTCGTGCGCATCGATCAGTTCAACAATGACCATCGCGCCCAGCAGAAAAAACAGAATACCGCTTATTTCGCCTAAATGTGTCTCCAGATCATGTAATGCCGTTTCGTGTTCGGGAACAGTCAGTATCCATACAGTCCAGCACAACACACCGGCGACCAGCGCGCTGGCGGCTTTATTGATGTGGATAGAATGTTCCAGGGTAATGGCCAGGTAGCCGACGATGAAAATCAGGATAATGAGCCAGATCATAACAGAGAATTAGGTGAAGAAAAATCGAACACGCTCGTAACAATACTTATTACAAAGTTTGCTTCCCTTGCAACAGCTACTTTCAAAGGTATGTTCGCTCTAAGTCAGCAAAATGCATTTTGCTGACTTTCGTCAGGTTTTCACTCCCTGGTCATCCCGATCTTTGTAGTTCGTCGACTCAGACGAATTTTCAGAACCTAAATTTTCGATATGTTTATAGGAAAGATGATCGGACTCGCTTCGATACTGATATTTTCGGGCTTTGTGCTAAATGCCCAACAGCATGATGCATTCTTTACAGCCCTGTATACGGAGCAATGGGAAAAAGCGGTCACCATTCAGGAAAAGGTAGTCAAAACTGCTCCCAACGAATGGTTGAACCGGATGTATCTGGCAGATGCTTATAATGCTGCAAGTCGGCCGCTCGACGCCAGATCGACTTTACTGGAGGCTGCCCGGTACAATGATAAAACCGCCTATACCTACATACTTGAAGGGCGGATCGCAATGACGGAAGACCGTATGGAAGACGCCATTGCGTTGTTTGCCAAAGCCGCTAAAAGCGGCCGGAAAGATGCCGTAGTGCATCGCCTGATCGGCGAATCCTGGCTGTATGGCAGGCACCGTGATCTTAACCGGGTCGAAGATGCCCTGTTGGAAGCGCGGAAGCGTGATGCGAACGATTTCCAGACGCAAATGGATCTGGGATATTACTACCTGGTTGCGACGAAAGGAGGGGAAGCACTGACATATTTCGACCAGGCACAGGCTATTCTTCCGAAGAGCCCACTGCCCGCGCTGATATCTGCATTCACGTATAAGAGTGCTCAACTCCCCGAAAAACAACTGGAATTTCTGGACAAGGCGCTGGCTTTAAATCCGACTCTTGAAGAAGCGATCCGGCAAAAAGCGGAGTTGTTTTACTACAATAAGCGGGACTATAACCAGGCTGCCGCTACGTATGCACGTTTGCTGGAAATCAATCCGAATACGGCCATCGAAGATAAAATGGCGTACGTGAACAGTCTCTTTCTGACTAAAAAGTACGATGAAACCATCACCTGGGTAGAAAAGATCATCAGCGAAGATGGAAGTCGCAACTATCTGCGTCGCCTGGCAGCATATTCCAAATATGAAACCGGCGACTACGCTACCGGAAAATCGATTCTGGACGACTACTTTACCCGTGTCGACAGTTCGAAGATCATTCCGGAAGACTACGAATATTACGCCCGTTTCCTGCAACAGGACAAGCAGGATTCTCTGGCTTCCGTCTATTACGAAAAAGCAGTTCAACTGGACCCCACACGCTGGGAGTTGTATGCTGATATCGGTGCAATGCGGTACAAAAACGCAGATTACCAGGGCGCAATAGAAGCGTATGATAAACGGCTGGATTCCCTGGAGACGCGAACAGCCCTCGATTATTATCAATTGGGCGTGGCACTTTATATGCTGCGGGATTCGGGCGCTTACGAACGCGCTGCCGAACAGTTCGTCAAGGTAAGTGAAATCGTGCCTGATAAAACGACCGGCTGGTTGATGCTGGCGAAAACTTTATCCAAACTGGAGCCCGATGTGGAGAAAAATCCGGAAAACACTGCTGCATTCGGACGGGCCAGGGATGCGTTCGAGCACTTTGTCGCTATTGCGGAGTTAAAGCCGGACGAGTATAAAAAAGACCTGATCGCTGCTTACGAATACCTGGCTTATTACCATCTTCTGAACAAATCTCCTGAAACGGTGACCTTGTTTCAGCAGAAACTGCTCGAACTCGATCCTGAAAATCAGATAGCAGGCGATTTGGAAGACTGGTTAAAATCAGCGCCGGAAGAGGATTAATGCTGAAATCACAAAATGCCCTGAAATCCGGAATCTATACCCGGCGAGAGCCCCGCCTTTTCCCACAAAACAGCGGGTTTTTCCAGGATAATTTTCCGGCCTTTCACGGTAATCGCTCCGGATTCCTTCAAGACTTTCAACTGTCGGATAAGGCTTTCCGGAGCGGTACCGATATACGCGGCCAGGTTCTCTCTTGTAAAATTGAGTACCCCGGTGGCGTGTGGAAGTTCCCTGAATTTTTCGTCGAGGACCAGCAGTGCGAGCGCCACCCGTTCACTGACCGGTTTCTGCGCAAATACACTCATTTTATTGACGAACAGACGAAATTCGTGCCCTAAATAATAAAAAAATGCGGCATTCATTTCGGGCGATTCGCGCAGGTGATGTTCGAAATACCGGCGTGGAATACAGTCGACCATACAATCTTCGATGGTTTCCACGTATACCGGACTGTTTTCATCGCATACGATAGACCGGTATCCGAAAAATTCGTCTTTCCCCAAAAAATAAATGATCAGTTCCGATCCGTTCTTGTCGATGATAAACACTTTCAGGCGGCCTTTACGAATAATATACAAACCTCTCGGATGGCTGCCTTCACTGTAAATGATTGTTTTTTTGGCATAGGATTGCGATATGCTGACCGCATTCAATGCATCCCACACCGCAGGCGGCAGGATTTCCCAGAATGGCTGGGGTTTAAAAAAGAAGTTGCGGAGTTCGGATGGCATCTTTTATTGCGTCGGCGCGGTAACAGATTTTTGAGTGGAATAAGGGCTAAAATCAGAGGGGTAATTTCTGCGAATCTTCCTGGCTGGCATATTCTCCGGGCGGATCGGGCAGTGTTTTCACGACAGAATGCTGTAATGAAATAACCGAAGAAGCGGAATACAAGCCCATCCCTGAACCGGAGAACGTGTAATCTATCAGCGTAAGTTTTACCGTGCCGTCAATCGACAACTCGATATAATTGCCGTAGCGGATCAGTTTGAACCAGATGGAATGGTTCTGGGGGATGCCGAACGTGGCGGTCTGGATATTGTAAAAAATAAAATTTTCCCGGCTGTTCAAAGGATTGAACCCCCACGTACGGATATTGGCGATACCGGTGGAAAGGTCGAAAGAAATAAAGTAACCGTTTCCTTCCGGGTCTATGTCGGTCACCAATCCGAGTTTTCCAAGTCCTTCCACTGTCAGCATGCCTTCCCAGATAAAACTGGCCGAGGGTTTTTCAAAACAAAAAATCTCGTAGCCGCTTCTGGTTCCGCAGGTCCATTTGTCCGGCGCTATGTGACACGATGCCGTCGGATTGCCGAATACGCTTGTCAAGGTGCCCATTTGCTCCTGCCGGAGCGTTTGTTTGACCATTTGTTCCCAGCGGTAATAACTTTTCAGCAACAGCCTTCCCGCCTCGTCGGTCACCAGTTCTTTCGGCGGCGGCAGTACCCGCAGTGTATTCACATTTCCGTGGGCATAAAAAAAGTGATAGACGAGCAGGTGCTGCCCGTCCTGTGCCGTACGGGCGGCATAATTTCCCTGTGGCAACAGCACATCGGCATCGAAAGACTGGTATTCTCCAAGAAAATCCGATGCCACCCAATACCGCACTTTTATGTCTTCCCGGATAGAGCCCAGCAAATAAAACCGCCCGTTCAACTCGAACAGGCACGGACATTCGATGTCGTCGTAGGCCATCGGGTACAGCAGCGGCGGCATAAGTTCGTAAGCGTGTTCGGTTAATTTAACAAGCCCGACGCAACCTCTCCTGGAAATGGGCCCGGTCGTCGTACGGGTAGCGATCAGAAGATATACGTCCCCGCCGTATTCGAACCGGAACGGGTCGCGAAAACTCAGCCAGGTTCTCGGATTGGTTTTACTGGTTTCATAATAAATCCCCTTGGGCTCGATGGGGAAAATGTTTTTCGGGTTTTTCGTCCAGTCTGTCAGGTTCGTCGATTCGGCAAAACCTACCCTGGAAATCACACCCCGGTCTTTTCGTTGCAGGCCGGTATAGTACATTTCGAACTTGCCGTCCACTTCGCATACATGCATGGTCCAGAGCATATCGTCGTCCCATTCGCCGGGATGCCCGACGAACAAAGCGTTGTTCACCCTTTTCCATGAAATGCCGTCTCTGGATACGGCATGGGCGATATAATCATGATTGGGAATAATCAAATGATACAAATGATACACCCCTTTGTGAATAATGACGGTGATATCGCCGATTTCCCAATCACTGAATCCTGATCCTGAATACATAATAGTCAAATTAAAACACCGGCGGTGAATGCACGCGCCGAATCAACTCTTTCTTCCTAAACAGAACCGTTTTTCCATTATTTTGTTAATTTTGTTTGCCCGGCGTCCTCCTGAACGCCCTGCGCTGCCAGGTTGGTGCATATGCCTCCACGCGCATGGATCTTGTTATCCACATGATTTTTTCCAAATTTTAGTAATGCACGGCCTCCCGCTGCGTGGGGTCAAAAAACGCATTTATATGAAAAAAGGTTATTACATTCAATTATTTAGCCCACACGGGCTTATACGATTCAAAGACCCCGAAATTGGCAGAGACAGGGATACGGGCGGACAGGTAAAGTATGTCCTGGAATTGCTCGAATCCCTTTCCATGCACCCTGAGGTGCGGAAAGTGGATCTTTTTACCCGCAGAATAGTCGACAAACGCGTTTCCGTTTCCTACGAAAAAGAAGTCGAGGTGGTGAATGAAAAAGCGCGGATCATCCGTGTGCAGTGTGGCGGACAGGTGTATCGCTCGAAAGAAACACTGTGGGATTTTCTGGAAGAATTCGTTGACAAAACCATTCGTTTTATTGACCAGGAAGACGACTTTCCGGACG
>ENA-UOWO01000433-UOWO01000433.1-activated-sludge-metagenome-genome-assembly--contig:-NODE-433-length-60828-cov-7.837757_pt1 | contig 60828 bp, 53 predicted proteins | sample MGYA00238148_ERZ761564 | MGnify/ENA primary metagenome ERZ761564 (study PRJEB28885, sample SAMN05720194) | activated sludge metagenome | isolation source: Anaerobic digester | place: USA...
ACCATGATGCCCCCGATAATGCATCAGCGGAAGATGGGGCTAATTATCCGCTTACATCAAAACGGCTACCGTTGCCGATATCGTGAACTCGATCCGTTCTGACGATCACAAGATCACGATCGAACGCTTACAGGGCTTTCTTGCGGCTGGGCAGAAGGATATATACGACCGCGAGAAGAAGGAACGCCCTGGGGTCACGTGGTCGGGCACGTTCGATACACGTTGTAATGCTGGGCTGTTGAACCATTCGGGGCTGATCGTGATCGACCTGGACAAGCTGGGCGAAAGGCTTCCCGCCGTCCGGGCTGCGCTCGTAGCTGATCCAGCCGTTGCCGTGCTGTTCGTCAGTCCATCAGGCGCCGGGCTAAAGATCGTTTTCGCGGTCGATAATGCGGCTGATCACGGGTGGGCGTGGCGGGCCGTGGCCGATCGGGTGAAGGATATCGCGGGTGTCGGTGCCGACGAGTCAGGGAAGGACATACCCAGGCTGTGCTACATGAGCTATGATCCTGACTGTTATTTCAACCCTGATCCTGTGCCGGTCGTGATACCGGCAAAACCGGAACCGCCGAAGATCGAGCGGGTGAAGCCGGCGACGACGACGAGCGGAACCAGGACGGAAAAGTATTGCCGTGCCGCTCTTGAAAGGGCCTGCGAGGCGATACGGGCGACAGCTTACGCCGGCGGTGCTCACGATACGCTTTTGAAAGAGTCACACGCGATCGGCGGCTTGCTTCACCTTGGTGCTTACTCTTTCGACGAAGCGCACAACGCGATCATTGAAGCCGCGTTGCCGGTCGGGTTTCCTGAAGGCGAAGCCGCACGGGTGGCGAGGGACGGCCTTACCGTGGGTCAGACGAAGCCACGCGCAATTCCCGATGATGCTGTGGATGCAAACAAGACGATACGCGACTTGGCGAAGCTGGGCAGCGTTGAGTATGAGCAGCAGCGGCAGGCAGCGGCGGCGGCGCTCAACGTCCGGGTATCTGCTCTCGACAAGATGGTCGAGGGCACTCGAAAAGCGGCTGATGAAGCGAAGAAATGTTCACTGTTCAAAGAGGTTGATCCATGGCCCGAGGTGGTGAACGGGGTCGATGTTCTCGATGAGCTGTTGTCGATCTTCCGGCGATATGTAATAGCCGATATCGAAACGCTTCATGCCGGTGTTTTGTGGGCAGCGTTCACGTGGTTCATCGATCACGCGACCGTTGCGCCGATGTTCCTGATCACTGCACCGGAAAAGGGGTGCGGCAAGTCGGTTTTCCTGTCCGCGATCGGGAAGGTAGTTCGAAAGCCGCTTCCCAGCTCCAACATATCCCCTGCGGCAGTGTTTCGGGCGATCGAAAAATGGGGGCCTACTCTTCTCGTCGATGAGTGCGACACGTTCGTAAGAGACAATGAGCCGCTTCGTGGGCTGCTGAACTCTGGACATATTCGGGATATCGCCTTTGTTCTTCGCACAGAGGGCGAAGCCTTTGAACCAACACGGTTCTCGACCTGGGGCTGTAAAGCACTTGCAGGCATCGGAGGCATGCCCGAAACGATCATGTCACGCTCGATCATTGCGACAATGCGCCGAAAGGCGGCAGGTGAACGGGTGGAAAGCCTGCGCCGTGCGGATCCAGAAGTATTCGAGGGCGTGACTCGTCGCCTTGCCCGCTGGGCCGCCGATGCCGGCGTGACGTTCGAGAAACATCGACCTCTGAACGACGAACTGACGAACCGGGCGGCCGACAATTGGGAACCGCTGTATAGCGTTGCCGATATTGCCGGCGGTGAATGGCCGATGCTGGCACGAGCGGCAGCCCGGCGGCTGGCAGGGATCGAGAATGACGCGCCAAGTCTGAACGAGGAACTGTTACAGGACATCCGTGAGGTGTTCGAGGAAAGGCAAGCTGTCAGACTGTCCACAAAGGACTTGTTGAACGCGCTGAATGCTGACGATATGCGACCGTGGGGAACGCACAACCGCGGTCTGCCGATGAAGCCGCGCCAATTGGCGAAACGTCTTGAGGGCTTCGGGATCCATCCAAAAATGTTACGAATTGGCGGCAGCGCCCCGGCTCGTGGCTACGACATCCAAGACTTCCGCGACACCTTCACGCGTTATCTCTCGAACAAGGGTAAAATATCCGTAACAACGATACAACCCAGTGCTGAAGCCTGTTCCGGCGGGTTTTCAAACGTAACAGCCGCCGAAGGTGTTACAGACAAAAAAGCACCGGAACCAGCTTCCATTCTCGATTGTAACAGTGTTACGGATAAAACAGGTGTTTTCGGGGAAGAGGGGGTATCGGCAGCGGAAGACGGCGGGTGTTTCGTATGACGTTTGCCGAACTGCTTGCCAAGATCCAGGACGCAGGGATCACGATCGCCATCGACAACCTGCGGCTGCGGCTCGATCCGACACCATGCGTCGAACTGCTCGAACTGATCCGGGCACACAAGCTGGAGCTGATGGCGTATTCCGTCGCCACACTGACGGCGAACCTCCCCGAAGATCCGGCGCTCCGGTCGGAAGTGCATCGACTTCTGGACACGGCGGATGAACTCGACCGGGCCGGCGATGAGCCGGGCATGGTTCGCATACTGGACGATATAGCACGACTCGTCAGGAACTCGACGGCCGCACGGGAAGCCGGGGAAGCCCCTCGAACTGGTCGGGTAGGCAAAGATGAGGCGACGGCCGGCACGACCTCACCACGGGCATCTAATGCGAAAAGCTGACACGACGGCGGAAAGCCTGATCCTGTGCGGCTGTGCGCCGTCCGATCATGCCGAACTCGTGACCGAACGCGCGGCAATTCTCGAATATGACGGCGGCATGACCAGGGCGACGGCGGTACGTGAAGCTGTGGCAGAGGTGGGGCCGTGTTTCGTGTGCGGCGGCGGTCGGTTCTGGGTAAGCCGCTGGGGCGTGATCGTGTGCGAACGGTGCCATCCGCCGGCCGATCCGAAGCTGATCGAAAGGAACATCACGGCGAATGTATAACGATGAGGAACTGATGATCTTGTTCTGGGGCTTGTTTCCCTTGGTAGCACTATGGTTTCGGCTGGGATAATTGCGCCCTATAAAAAGAGAGGACGGTATGACATGGCAAGACCGAGGCGGGAATTTACTGACCAGGAACGCGAACAGGTAGAACGGCTTGCATCATTCGCGTTGACCGACGACAAGATAGCGGCGGTGCTGGGATGCAGCGAACGGACGTTGCAGAACAGGTGCAAGCGCGAACTCGCGAAAGGCCGGTTGACCTCGAACATCAACGTGATGAAGACGCTGTATGAACTCGCCATGAAGGGCAACACGGCGGCGTGCATCTTCTGGTTGAAGTGCCGGGCAGGGTGGCGCGAAAACGGCGAACCTGAAAAGGCTGATCTTCCTACCATCAAGATCGAGATCGAACGTATCGCGCAACAGCTCTACCACGAACGATAACCCGATCGGGCCGAAGCGCTCACACCATCCGCGTGTGGGTGCTTTTGCTATACAGCGGCCGCCATCCTCATTCATTCTCTCGTTGATCTCCACCGCCGGGCCGGTCGGCTCTATCGCGCCGTCCGATCCGGCTTGTGTCTGCTTGTGCGGAACCTCTCGAGCTGATCGACGCGAGGAACCCGGACGGGGCCGGGGCGGACGTGCGGAACCCGTCAGGGTGAAGCCGTGCCGACTCGGAGCCGGTAGGGGTGAATGGGCCGCGATGCCGGCGGCTGATCCGGTGCCGGCCGGTTCCTGTCCGCCGTCGTGGTAAGCCGATGCTGCTCTTTGAGAAGTAAAGGAATGGCGGCCGTCGTGTGTGGTATCCTCGTCTTGGTGATGCTTTGCGCCGTTCGCTCGAAGGCGGCACCGTTGCTTTTTGGGGGTAACTTTGGGGGTAACTGATCGAGACCCGAAAAATATTTCCCTGTGCCGATGCTGGTTTGAGGGGCCGAATGTGTTAGACGCCCTGCGCATCGGAGAGTCGCATCACAAGCGGCTCTCCGATTTTGTTTTCCGGCATTGTATCAGAAATATATCAAATTTCCGGACATGGGAGGCTGCGCCCGGCCTGAACGGGATCCGGCTTCGGGGGCTGGAGAAAATCCGCGGTAACTTTTTGCCGGAACCCGGGTAATATCTTTGCGAAGTCTGAATTTCGAGGATTCGGGGAGGGTGTCATGAACGTTCATGCGCTGTTGAGGGGCGGTCTCGCTGCCCTGGCGGTTCTCGTTCTGTGTACGGGGGCGTTTGCCCAGGCGGATATGCTCTCGACACTCGAGAGCCACGAGCCGGTCAAGACGCAGGCCGCGGCGCCGTCGCAGAGCGCGAGCAGCGTCGCCACCGGGACGGCGAAGGCGGCCGTTTCCAGTGACGTGTTCGCGAAGTTCTTCGAGCGCATCAATGCGCTGTTTGCCAAGCTCAACTCGCTTGCCGGCCGTGTCAACGAGCTGATGGACCGCCTCGCCAAGGCGAAGGCGCGTAACGCGGTTCCCGTCAAGGCTGCAAGCAGCTCCACATCGGGATCCAAGGCGTCGAGCTCTTCGTCTGCCTCCTCGTCCGGCAGCGGCGAGTCTGCGGCGCTGAACGCCTGGAAGGGCGGCAAGCTGTCCCCGGAAAAATTCTGCGCCCTGCTCGGCCCCGTCGCTGCCGCCTCGTTCCGCGCCACCGGCGTTCCGGCCTCGGTCACGCTTGCCCAGGCCGCTCTCGAGACCGGCTGGGGCTCCTCGACGATCGGCAGCGCCAAGAACCTGTTCGGCATCAAGGGAACCGGCCCCGCCGGCTCCGTGACCGTTCCGACCAAGGAGTGCTACAACGGCAGATGGGTGACGATCAATGACAAGTTCCGCAAATACAACACCTGGAAGGAATCCATCGACGATCACGCCCGTTTGATCAGCGGAAACGCCCGGTACAAGAACTGCATGAAATACAGCAACAACCCCGACCAGTTCGCCCGCGAAGTGCATAAGGCCGGCTACGCGACCGATCCGGGGTATGCCAGCAAGCTGATCTCGATCATGAAGGCCAACAACCTGTACAAATACGACAAGTGATCGTCCGAAACGCAGGAGAACGACGATGAAAAACCTGTTGAATGCGGTGTGTGTGTGTCTGCTCTGCTCCCTTCTTTCGACGGCGAGCTACGGCGTCGAGCTGGCGAACGCGACCGGAAAACTCATCCCGGCATCGCCGGACGTGAAAGTCCTCAAGACCCGCGATGCCGATGCGATCCGCCTGACGATCCAGGATGCCGCCGGAACGAATCTGTTTCAGAGCGAGGTGCTCGGTTCCGAGGAAAAGCTGTTCACGCTCGATGGAAAGCCGACCTCGCTCGCCCTGCGCGACCTGACCGGTGACGGCGTGCCCGAGGTCGTCACTTCGGCCTTCTACGGCCCTCGCGCCAGCGGTCTCTACGTCTTCACCTGGGATGCCGCCGCGAAGAAGTTCGTGCCGGTGCCCTGCACCTATCCGAAATTCGATCTGACGCGCGATCTGCTCGTTTCCGACGTCCAGCGGGACGACGGTTCGGATATGGTGATCGGTGCCGACAATGCCGTGACGATGCTCGGCCTCGTTTACCCGGAAAAGGAAGGCGATGAGCCGACGAAGGCCGCCTACACCTTCACGTTCGAAAAGGACCGGTTCGTCCATCGCAACACCGAGCCCATTCCCACGAAATAGCGCCTTCTGTACGATGCGCGGGGCGAACGGCGTGCCGTTCGCCCCGCTGTATTTATGCGAGTATTGTCTTCGACGGTGTTTGTCGTGACGACGCGTCGGAATCAGGCCTGGAGATGGTCGAACAGGACCGTCGAGAGATACCGCTCGCCCGAGTCGGGAAGAATGACGACGATCGTCTTGCCGGTGAACGCTTCTTCCCGGGCCAGGCGAAGCGCCGCGACCACGGCGGCCCCGCACGAGATGCCGGACAGGATGCCCTCTTCCCGCGCCAGGCGTCGCGCCATCTCGATCGACTCGTCTCCCGTGACCCGCTCGACGCGGTCGATGAGCGACAGATCGAGGATCTCGGGAAGGAAGCCGGCGCCGATGCCCTGGATCTTGTGTGGGGAGGGCTTCAGGGGCTCCCCGGCGAGGTGTTGCGTCAGAATTGGGCTTTCGGCGGGCTCGACCGCCACCGAGAAGAGTTGATGTTCGAGGCGTTTCTTGAAATACCGGGAGATCCCCGTGATGGTGCCGCCCGTGCCGACGCCGGCCACCACCGCGTCGATGACGCCGTCGGTGTCGGTCCAGATTTCGGGCCCGGTCGTGTGCTCGTGGACGAGCGGATTCGCGGGATTGCGGAACTGCTGGGGCAGGAACCACCGGCCGGGGTCCGAGGCGGCGATCGTCTCGGCTTTCTTCACGGCTCCGGTCATGCCCTCTGCTCCCGGGGTCAGCACGATCGTCGCGCCGAAAGCTGCCAGCACCTTGCGTCGCTCGATGCTCATCGTGTCCGGCATCGTCAGGGTGAGCTTGTAGCCGCGCGCGGCGGCGGTGTAGGCGAGAGCGATGCCGGTGTTGCCGCTCGTGGGCTCGACGATCTCGATCCCAGGGCGGAGAACGCCGCTCTGCTCGGCCTCGACCACCATCGCGGCGCCCACCCGGCATTTGACCGAATACGCCGGGTTCCGGCCCTCGATCTTCGCCAGCACCGTGGCCCTGCAGCCCGCCGTCACGCGGTTTAGCCGCACCAGCGGCGTGTTTCCGATCGACTGGGAGTTTTCCAGGTAGATACGAGGCATGATCCCTTCTCCTCTCGGGAATGACCCGGCAACGGGCCTGTTTTGCGAAAAATATAGCACGAATCGCCCCGCCGTGTGACACCCCTGTCTTCCGCCGATCGCCGCGGGCAGCCGCCGGAAACACGACCGCGAAAAACAGCTTCATCACAGAGAATACAGTGGACTCAGAGAATGCACGGTGGACCGGAATATTCACTGTGCGGCCTTTGTGGTTTTCGCCTCCTCTGTTGTGAGGAGCGTTTTCTTCCGTCTTCTCTTCTGAAATTCATGTGGTTTTCAACGGAGGATCTCTGTGGCCCGTGACCTATCTCGTGTCCTTCGCGGGGGATACGGTTTTCGTGCTTCTGCCTCTCCGGGAGCTTGCCGGACGGCTTGCCTCGGCTGCGAGATCCATGTATGCTGGGCTGCGTGAGACTCTCTGAGTCGTGCCATCCGGACGTCGGTGAAAATGATGTGAATATAAAATATGCAGATATAATACTAATAAATATGATGACGTGGGCGGGCCGCGGCTTCGACGGGCCACGACCGGGGATGTCCGTCGCGATCGCCGCGGACCGGATCGTCCGGATCGGTGAGCCGATCGACGTTCTTGCCCTGCGGGGGCCCGCGACCGAGGTGATCGATCTGCGGGGCGGCCTGCTGCTGCCGGGCTTCCGGGATGCGCACCTGCACCCGATGATGGGGGCGATCGACCTCGTCGAGTGCCGGCTGTCGGGGCCTCCCGGCCCTGTCGGATACCAGAGTCAGGTGCGCGCCTACGCCGTCGCCCATCCCGGGAGGCCGTTCATCCGGGGAAGCGGCTGGCTGTATGCCGCGTTCCCGAAAGAGGGGCCGAGCCGGAATCTGCTCGATGCCGTCGTTCCCGACCGGCCCGTCTTTCTCAAGGCGATCGACGGCCACTCCGGCTGGGTGAACACGGCCGCGTTGAGGCTGGCCGGCATCACGCGCGATACGCCGGAGCCCGTCGGCGGCTCGATCCAGCGCGATCCGGAAACGGGCGAGCCGACCGGCTTCCTCCGCGAGTGGCCGGCGATGGGCATGGTGACCAGTCAGCTCCCGAAGCCCGGCCTGGATGAGTATCTCGAAGGGGCCCGGATGTTCCTGGCCCAGGCGGCCCGGTTCGGCATCACGGCCGTTCACGACGCGATGGGCAAGCCGCCGTTCCTCGCGACCTGGGAGCGGCTCGACCAGCTCGGCGAGCTGACGCTCCACGTGACCGCCTCCCAGTTCGGCAACCCCGAGCTCGGCCCGGAGCACATCGAAGAGCTGCTCGAAATCCGCCGGACCTGGAAATCACCGCTGCGCCGCATCGGCCCAGCAAAGATCTCGCTCGACGGCGTCGTCGAAGGCCGGACGGCACTGCTGCTGGAGCCGTATGCCGATGCCCCGGAAACCTGTGGCGAGGCGATGTGGGATGCCTCCGACGTGAAGCGGCTCGTCTCGGGGCTCGATGCGGCCGGCTTCCAGACGCATTTTCATGCCGTCGGGGATGCGGCGGTGCGGCTGGCACTCGATGCCCTCGAGGCCGCCCGTGCGGCGAATGGCGCGCGTGATGCCCGGCACATGATCGCCCATGCCGACCTCGTCGATGAACGGGATCTGGCCCGCTTCGCGGCGCTCGGCGTGATTGCCAATCTCCAGCCTGCCTGGTACTACCGCGACTCCAACTATGAAGGCGTCGCCCTGCCGTGTCTCGGCCGGGTGCGCGCCGAACGCCAGTTTGCCCTCCGCGCGCTGCGCGATGCCGGCGCGCCTCTGGCGTTTTCCAGCGACTGGCCGTTCGGGGGCGACATGCTGACCTTCAACCCTCTCGACGGCATCGAAACCGCCATCACGCGCCGCGGCATCGGCCGGCAGACGGACGAGCCGTTCGTCCCGGAGCAGGCGGTGGATCTCGAGACGATGCTCGACGGCTTCACGCGCGGCGCGGCGTTTGCCGATTTCGACGACGAGGCCGGGGTGATCGCGGAAGGGAAGCGGGCCGATCTGGCGGTGCTGGATCGCGATCTGTTCGCGGTGCCGGCCGAGCGGATCCACGAGGCCCGCTGTCTGCTGACCGTCGCCGCGGGCCGCATCACGTGGCGCGGCGCGGCTCTGTAAGTATTTCAGGAGGTATGGTGCCATGACGAGCGGCTATAGAAATCGGGATGACGATCCCGTCGAGTTCGTCCTCATTCGCCACGGGGAGACCCGGTGGAACCTCGAAAACCGCATGCAGGGCCACAGCGACAGCCCGCTCACCGACAAGGGGCTCCGCCAGGCGAACGCCATCGCCGACCGCCTTTCCCGGGAAAAGTTGGATGCCCTCTACAGCAGCGACCTCGGCCGCGCCTGGCAGACGGTGCAGCCGATCGCCATAGGCACCGGCCTCCAGCCCATCGCGGCCCCGGGCTGGCGCGAACGGAACCTCGGCATTTTCGAGGGAATCGAGGCGGCCGAGCTGCCGAACCGGTATCCAGACGAATGGGCGCGGTTCATGACCTGGGACCCGGTCTACCGGATGCCTGACGGCGAAAGCAGCGAGGATCTGCGCGACCGGATCGAGGCGACGGCCAACGAGTTCGGCCGCCGGCATGGGGGCATGCGGATCGGCATCGTCACCCATGGCGGGGTGCTCGACATGGTCATGCGCATCGCCCTCGGCCTGCCGCTCGATCAGAAGCGCTCCTACTCGCTGTTCAACGCCAGCCTCAACTCCTTCACCTGGCGCAACGGAAGCTGGCGGCTGAACACCTGGGGCGATATCCGCCACCTCGCCGACGCCGGCACCGGCGACAACGAATCGGTGGCCGCAAAAAGCCTCTGACCCAAGGCAAGCCTGAGCGTTCATCGAGCGGGAGTCTCTCCCGCCAGCCCAAGGAGTTGCCGCTTGTTCTGCCTCGTTCCAGACGGCTGCTGCCCCCGGGCTCGGACCGTGTATAATGTACAAACATGCCGGTTGACGGCCGGAATTTTCTTTTGCAGGGGAATACGATGAACAGACTCTGTGGCTCTCTTGTTGCGCTCGTTTTCGCCGCGGCGCCTGTCTTTGCCGGCGCACCATCGCATCCGCCCGCTTCGGCACCCAAGCCGCCGGCACAGGAAACGCCCGCGCCGAACCCGCTTCCCGCGCCCGTGATCGACCTGACGGCGGTGGGCCGCGACCGGCTCGCGCTGCCCGGCGTTTCCGACGCGCTGCTGGGCGCTCTCGCGTATCTCGAGAACACCCAGATCCGCAACCGGCCGGGCAAGGGCCATGCCGCCGTCGACGCCTCGGACGAAGGCGACGGCTGCCGCGACGAGATCATGCTGAATCTGCCGTTCGCCGAGTTGAAGGTGTTCGATGCCCCGCCCGTGATCAAGGCCCGCAACAGGGCGGGGGAGTGGGCGAGCTACGTGCATTTCCTGCCGAAGAAAACCGGCCTGATGGGCCGCACGCTCGTCTCGGTGCAGGATTCGAACCTGTTCATGACGGCGTTCGTCGGCTATCCGCTGTTCCTGTTCGACGAGAGTTTCCTGCCGGCCGAACGCCGATCGATCGCGCCGATGCTTGAGCTCGCCCTCCAGAACGTGCTGAGTTTCAAGCGCGGCGATGCCTACAACTTCTGGGCCGTGCTGCCCGGCGTCGACGGGGCCGCGCCCCGGACGGGGCCATTCAATATACCTGTTGCTCTTGTTCGCACGATGGGAAAGATGTTCCTCAACCCGAACTATGCGAACTTTTTCGCGATGCTGACCAAGGGCCAGAAGGCTCCGCCGCCCCACTGGGTCGCTGCCTGCCTCGACCGGGCGCAGAACCCGACCGGTGCCGATGCGTTGTTCAATATCCCCAACGACGCCGACGACACCTCGGTGGCGGTCTGTTTCCAGGCCATGTATGCGAAGCGATATCCGGAAAAGGCCCTCCAGCCTGATTTTGCGGCGCTGGCAAAGGTGGCCTCGTTCCGGGATGCCGGCCGCGACCGCGATGACGGCCGCGATGTCTGGCGCGGCAAGGACACCGGCGCATTTCTGACCTGGCTGAAAGATGAGCGACAGCCCGCGTTCGCAACTCCCGAGACGGGCGTCATGCCGCTGGCCGTGAACAACGTCGATGCCGTGGTGAACGCGAACGCCGCCTTCGCCCTCGCGATGACGAAGCACCGCCGCACCGCCGGCTACCGCGCCGCCGTGAACCTGCTGGCGAAGGCCATCGAGGCGAAGGCCTGGCCGGATGCAGGCCTCTACTACCCGCAGAACATGATCTTCCCGTATGCCGCGACGCGGGCCTGGCGCGACGGCGGAGCCCGGTCGCCGGCTCTCGATGCGGCGATGCCGACGCTGCTGCGCCAGCTCCTCGACGAGCAGGATGCCTGGGCCCGCATGCAGCCGCTCCACCCGGGCGCCTTCCCGGGCGGGGAAGACCGCAGTTGCGAGCTCTCGACAGCGCTCGGCCTGACCGCGCTGCTCAACATCGGCCGCTCGACCGCCGAACAGGCCGGCCTCGCCGGCCGGTACGATGCCGCCGTGCTCAAGGCCGTCTCTTATCTGCTGCGCCAGCGCCGTCAGGCCCCGGAGGTCTACCCGACCACGGCGGCGCGGTTCCCCGGCGTCATTCCGAACTACTGGGAGTCGGGCCTCTTCTTCGCCGCCTCCTTCTGGGACCTCGCCCACTGGCGTTCCCAGGCCTTCACTGTCTCGATGGTTGCCGAGGCCCTCGCGAAGTATGTCCTGGCCTATGACCACGCCCAGACTGGGTTCGGCACCCGCCGCCTGTATCTGGAAGACGCTGCCGGCCGCCTGCGCATCTCCCTGACCGAGCCGCAGGCGTCCTCCCTGCCGTCGTCCCCGAAACCGAAGCAGAGCGGCAAGGGAAAGACGCCGGCGCAGGATCCCGGGGACGGCGGCATGATTCCTTCCACGGATGCCTATTGAACATGTTTCTGTAGGGGCGGGTTTCAAACCCGCCCGAGGCACGCAATTTATATATATGGAGATATAGCATGCCGACCCGTGAACCCGTCCTTCCCGTTGCCGCAGCCGTGAACCTCGTCGAGTTCGTCGATTACGCCGGCGGATCGGTGGTCAGCAAGACCCTCGTCGACAAGAAGATCGGCACCGTGACCCTCTTCTCGTTCGACCAGGGCCAGGGTCTGTCCGAGCATACCGCCCCGTTCGACGCGATCGTCCAGATCATCGACGGGGAGGCCCTGATCATGATCGACGGCACCCCGCACGCCGTGCGGGCCGGGGAGATGATCCTCATGCCGGCGAATCGTCCCCACGCGCTGCGGGCCGAGAAACGGTTCAAGATGCTTCTGACCATGATCCGGTCGAACTGAAGCACCGATCTGCGGGGCGCCAGGCAACGCGATGACGGAAACTCTGTGGACCTTTCTGATCGTCGATTATGTGCTTCTTGCGCTGTTTTCCTGGGTCGCCACCGACCATATCGACCTGCTTCGGCAGCCCGGCGTGGTCCGGCTCTATCAGCCGGGCATTTCCGAGCTGACCACATCGGAAAATATTCTCCTGTTCATGGCCCTCGCGGGCGCCGCGGCGATGTTCTGGATCGGCCCGCGGAACGAGGAACGCGAGATTCCCCCCGTCACGAGGCATCTGGCGGCCCTTTTCTCGGTGCTGGCCGTGCCCGTGCGGCTGATGACGGACGGGCTGATCGACCTCGATACAGCCTTCCCTGCGTTCATCCTTTTTTTCAGCATCCTGATCCTCTACTCGCTCGGCCGAAGCTGCATTTCGGGGATATCAGCACCGGGGTGGCGCGACACGGCCGCTGTCGCCGCCCTTTTGGCCATGGGTTTCTGGATGACCGAACCCTGGACCAGCCCCTCGAGAAAGCTGCGGCACGCCATCGCTGCGGGGGATGCCGCGCGGTTTGCGACCCTGGCCCGGACCTTTCCGACCCATCTCCAGTCTGGCACGGGGCTCCTTGACGATGCCCTTCGCCGGCCCGATCGCGGGATCATCGAAACGATCGTCGCGGCAGGGCACCGCACGATTCCGACCACCATCGGGGAACGCGCGATCTTCCGTTCGGAGCATCTCGGGATTCTCGAGTTCCTGCACGCCCGCGGGGTGAAACTGACCAGCGACGAACTGTTCCGCGAAGCGATCCGCCTTGCCGCCCGCTCCGGCCCGATGGAAACAGTCGGGAGCTATCCCGTGCTGGCCTGGATGATACGGATTCGCCGCGATGTCCCGGCGGAGTCCCGCAAACCTGCGAGCCCGTTTTCCCGGGACGGCTGGCAGAATCCGGTCGCCATCGCCGCCGCGGCAGGCAACGCCGATCTCATGGCATTCCTCGTCGGCCAGGGCTTTGCCATCGACGAGGAGGTGTTTCAGGCCCTCGCCCGGAACCAGCATGCGAACGAGCCGGAAATTCAGCCTCTGCTGATCACCTCGGGGTTCGTTTCCGCCCCGGCCACCGGAACGGCGGCGTCGGCGGGAGCCACCCTTCCGACGCCCGTTCCGGCCCCGGACGGACTCGATCTCATTCTTTGGAGCGGGTCGGACGTGAAGGAATGGCGCGAACGGCAGAACAATATCTTTCACTATCTCGCCCGGGAATGGCGGGCCCGTGATCCCAGAAACTCCTTTCCACAGGTGGATTTCGAGAGGGTGTTCGCCGATGCCGTAGCCCGCAGGATCGATCTCGAGGTGAAGAACCTCGATGGCCTGACCCCTCTCTGGGTGGCCGTCCGCTCGAACAACTTCCGGGCGGCCGTCCGGCTTCTCGGGGCGGGGGCGGATCCGACCGTCCGGGACGCCGACGGGATGACGATGCGGGAGTTCTGTCTGAAGAACGACCTCCGCCTCCTGGCCGACCTCGTCGGGAAGCCTCGACAGCCGAGGGAATGATATATATGAAAGCGTATAAAATACTCGTCATTCTTGCGGGGTTCTTCCTGGCTGCCGCGGCGGTTCATGCTCTGAGGCCCACCCAAAGTGAAACGGCCGAGCGCCGCTGCCAGGATCTCGTGTGGGAGCTTGGCCGCCGGCTCGAAAAACTGGGAGACTCCGAACTGGAACGCCTGGCCGGGGCGCGTCGGGGGGCGCTTCCCATCGATGCAAAGGTGCTGACCCACCTCATGGCGCGGGACTCCTCGCCCCAGGACGAAACGCTCTACGACGAGATTCCGCGGATGGAGGCGGGGATCTCCCACTGCCGGTATTTCTGTGTCTTCAACCTCGACCTGCCGAAAGACGAGTCGCGGCTCTTCCTGCTGGACACGAGCCATGGGGTGCATTACGACGCTCTCCGGACCAGGTTCGACACGAAGAGCCCGCGGGTCCTGTTCCGCAACGTGTGCAAGCTGATGGAAACTCCCGAAGCCTACGAAACCGCCTCCGCCAGCTTCCTTGCCGAGACGGAGCGGGAGAAAAAGCGCACCCTCGCCCGCGCCCAGGATACCGGGATCATCTGGTATCTGGCCCGCTTCTGGTATCTCCTTCTGTTGGCCGGGGTTCTCGACTTCCTGGTGTTCGATCTCGGGGCGATGAAAAACGAGAGGACCGCGGTGAAACTCTATCTGCTGGGGCTGTATCTGGCGGGCATCGCCATCTCCCTTTCCATCGTGATGATTCATTTCACGGGGGTGCCGCTGCCCGATGTGCGTTCCTACATCCTCGCAGGCCCGGACGCCTGCCCCAAAGAGATCCGCCTGCTGGGCGATGTCATCCTGGCCATCTCGTTCGCGTGGTGGCCGGTTTCCGTCGTGGCCGTGTTTCTCGCCGGAAAATACGGCAGCTCCCCGCTGATTCCGCTTGCCTACGTGATCGCCGCGCCCATGGGCCTGGCCATGTCCGAAAGCCCGTTCGGCGGCACGCAGAAAGTCGCGTTTCCGGTCGTGGGAATCGGGCTCGTATTCTTCTACGGCATCTATATCAAACTGGCCTACAAAAGCGGCGGCAAGAAGGACGACTCGCCATCCCCGGAAGCGAAGGGCCTCGATTGACAATTCCTGTGGTATTCCGTATCCTGTCGCACCGGTTTTCGGAAGGTGCCTGCCGGTGTCATCCGGAAAGCGAGTTCGGTGCAAACAAGAGTACAGAAGGTGACAACCCTTTCGGTATCCTGTGTGCGAATGGCAAAACAAGCCTTTCTGCTTGTTCTGGCCTGCGGATTCAGCCTCGAAAGCCGGGCCCTCGACCTCGCGGGCCTGCTCGATGCGGCGGACCAGCGGAACCTGGGGCTGCGCATATCCCGGCTCGCCGCCGAAGAACAGGCCCTCGATGAGAAACGGGCGGCAAACCTCCTCGTTCCGGATGTGACGGGCCAGGTTGCGCATCAGCGCCAGGTCTACGTCGACTCGACACCCTCGGCGTTTTTCGGGGCCCAGTATCACGCGAACCTGCTTTCGCTGCTGGTGGCCCAGGCATACCCGGGTCTCGGAAAGATGCCGGCGCTGCAGAAGGAGATTGCCGCACTCCGGAGCCGCCTCCGCCGCCTCGATGTCGACCGGGCCTCCTCGGCTTTGCGCGGCCGGATCGTCACGCTGTTCTTCGATCTGCTCGAGGAACAACAGCTCGCACAGGTCGACGAGATCAATATTTTCCTGCTCGGCAAGCTGCTCGAGGTGGCCCGGATCAACCAGGAGGTCGGTCTCGCGCTTCCCAACGACATTCTGCGCATCGAGACCCAGAAGGCGAATATCGAATCCTCGCTCACCAGCCGGAAAGCGCAGCAGGAACGGTACCGGCTCGATCTGGCCTACCTGCTCGACCTGCCTCCTGCCTCCCTGACGGTCGATCTACCTCCCGGTATCATCTTCCCGCTCGAAACTCCCGCCCTGGAAGCGTTCGAGCGGGCCATGTTCGAGAAGGATGCCGACCTGGAGCTCGCGCGGCTCGACACCGACCTGTTCCGTCGCCTCCGGCGCTCGGCAGGCCTTGCGGAACAGCCCACGATTTCCGTGGGTGGCAAATATAATGTGACGAATACCAGCATCGGGACGACGAACCTCGCCCGCGACTACGCCGTCCAGGTGGCGGTCGATTTCCCCGTGTTCGATGCCGGGGATCTGAAAAACGAGACGAAGCGGGCCGAGAAGGCCGTCGACCGGGCGGATCTCGCCCTGGCGGATCTGTCGCGTGCCAAGCGGACGGCCCTGCTGAAGGCTCTGACCGAGTACGGCGAGATGGCCCCGAAACTCCAGTTTGCCGCGAAAGCGCTCGAACAGAGCCGCGAGAACATGCGGATGGTCATGACGCGGTATCAGCACGGGGATGCCGCGATCGTCGAGCTGATCGACGCCCAGATCACGATGAGCGAGGCGGCCCAGAACTCGGTCCGCATCCACCGGGACGAGCGGGTGCGACTCGCGGCTCTCTACGAGCTCGCTCGCGATCTCGACCGGCAGCGGCACCTCGACCGGGGTGCCGAGAATACCCGGGTGCTCGAGCTCCCCGACGGCATCGATCTCGGGGAGACCGCCGCAACAGCAGCCCAGGCCCTTCCGCGCGGCAATCCGCTCGAGTCATTTGAAGAGACCCTTTCCGAGGCGCTTCGGTTCGGCGACGTGACACCCGCCGCCGTCATCCGGAAACTGACCGATCTTGCCGGCCGGCTCGATCGCGTCGGCTCCGGCGGATTCTGAACGGGGGAACAGATGAATCAGATGCTTCGCCGACTGCTGTTCGTGCTTGTCATGAGCGGTAGTGCGTTTCCGGTGTTCGCGCTGGCGCCGGTCACGGTTGCCACGTCCCTCGTCAAAACCGGTCCGATCCGCGAGTCCATCGCGTTTTCGGGGCAGGTGAAGCCGTTCGAGGAGGCCTGGATCACCACCGACGTGACCGGGCGGGTGGCGAAGATCCTCGTCGAGAACGGCCAGCCGGTCAAGGCCGGCGCCCCGGTGGTTCTGCTCGATGCCGACCGGCTGCGGATTGCCGTGCGGATGTCCGAAGCCGGGCTCGGACGGGCCGAGGCCGAACTGAAGGAAAAGAAGAAGGATTTCGAACGCCGCTCGATCCTGATGGAAAAGAAAGTGCTCAACGAGAAGGCGTTCGACGAGGCCGAAGCCGAGGCAGCGAAAGCCGGGATCACCGTGCAGAGCCAGAAAGCGGCTCTCGATCTCGACCGGCTGAACCTGGAGCGGGCGACGATCCGGGCCCCGATCGGCGGCTTCTTCGCCAGTCGCGACGTGTTCCTCAACCAGAGTGTCTCCCCGGGCATGCGGCTGGGAAAAGTGATCGACATCGGTCGCGTGTATATCGACGTCAAGGTTCCGGAAAACCAGATCAATCGCATCACCATCGGCCAGAAGGCGTCGGTCAACGGCTCCCACACCGGCTCGGTCGCCTTCATCGATCCCTACGGAGACGAGTCGCGCTCGTTCCTCGTCCGCATCCTCGTCGATAATGCCGATCTGAAGCTGAAGCCGAACATGTTCGTGACCGGCCAGATCGTCCTGAAGGAGCTGGCGGATGTCCCGCTGATTCCGATCGATGCGCTGACCGGCCCCGCCGACGCGCCCGTGATCTATATCATTAGAAATAACAAGGCGGTCCGCCTGCCGGTCACCCCGATCGCCCGCGAGAAGGACTGGTGCGCCGCCCGGGAGGTCGAACCCGGTGAGACGATCGTGACGGTCGGGGCCGAAAACCTCGCGGATGGCACCCCGGTGACGGTGGCGGCTTCCCCCGAGGCGCCTTCTGCCGGGGTCGCGACGGCGGCGGCAACCCCCGCTGCGGCCCGCTGAGCGCCGGGAGCGGCTTCCTATGGATCTTCCGCGCTTCTCCGTCGAACGCCCCATCACGGTCAGCATGGTTATGGTCTGCGCCATGCTCCTCGGCCTCGGTGCCCTGTACGGCCTGAGCGTCGATCTGTTCCCGAACATCGATTTCCCCCTCGCGTTCATCGAAACCCCCTATCCGGGCGTCGATCCGGCCGAGATGGAGAACATCGTCACGCGCAAGATCGAAGAGGAGGTGAACACGGTCGAGAACATCAAGCGTGTCACTTCCTACTCGTTCGAGGGCTACTCCTGGATCATGATCGAGTTCAACTGGGGAACCGACATCGATCTTGCCGCCGTCGACCTGCGCGAGAAAGTGGATATCGCCAAGCGCAAGCTGCCCCGCGACATCGAGCAGGTGACGGTCGCCAAGCTGGATATCAACGCCCAGGCCGTGTTGAACGTCTCGATGGGCGGCGAATTCGATCTGAAGACCCTGCGTCGCATCGCTGACAAGGAGGTCAAGCCGGCGTTCGAGCGTGTTCCTGGCGTGGCCAACGTCGAGGTGTTCGGCGGTCTCGAACGCGAGATCCGGGTGAAGGTGAACCCTGACCGCCTGAAGGCTTTCCGGCTCACGATCAACGACGTGATCGGCGCCGTCACGCGCGACAACCAGAACACCCCGGTCGGCAACATCACCGAGGGCAACTTCAAGTATCTCGTCCGCTCCGAGGGCGAGGTGCGCACCCCGCGCGACCTCGGCGGCATCGTCGTCAAAAACGTCGATGGCCGGCCCGTCTACCTGTCCGAGATCGCCCGCGTCGAGGACGGGTACAAGGAAATCGAGTCGATCTCCCGGTTGAACGGGAAACCGGCCGTCACGCTGTCGCTCAAAAAAGAGGCCGGGGCGAACCCCGTCGAGATCTCGGATGCCGTCAAGAAACTGCTGCCGAAGCTCGAGGAGCAATACAAAAATAAAATAAAATTATCTATAGGAAACGACAGTTCCGAGTTCATCCGCGACTCGATCCAGATGGTCAAGGACAACGCGACGACCGGTGCCGTGCTTGCGATCATCGTGCTGTTCCTGTTTCTCAAGAATGTGCGCTCGACCTTCATCATCGGTATCGGCATCCCCCTGGCCGTCGTCAGCACCTTCGCGATGATGATGCTCAAGAAGGGCATGACCCTCAACCTGATGACCCTTGGCGGCCTGGCGCTGGGCATCGGCATGATCGTCGACAACTCGGTCGTCGTTCTCGAAAACATCTACCGTCTGCTCGTCGAACGCGGCGAGAAGGACCGCAAGGAGATCGCGATCGAAGGCGCGAACGAGATGTATCTTGCCATCCTGGCCTCGACGCTCACCACGGTCGTCGTGTTCGTCCCGATCGCGTTCGTCCCCGGCGTCGTCGGAGAGATCTTCGCCAACATGTCTGCGACCATCGTCTATTCGCTGCTGGCATCGCTCGTCGTGGCCATCACGGTCGTGCCTCTGCTGTGCGCCTACGGATTGAAGATCGGGAAGAAGCCGCGGGAGCCGCTGATGGATCTGCTCAAGCGGTTCTACGCCGCTTTGTTGGGCTGGATCCTCGCCCGGGCCTGGCGGCGGTGGGCCTACTTCTTCCTGATGTTCTTCGTGTTCTGGAAATCCTTCGCCTTCATGCCGCCGCTCGAGTTCTTCCCGAAGATGGACCGGGGCACGTTCGTGCTGCATTTCGAGGCCCCCGAGGGCACCTCGGTCGAGAAGATCGATGGTATTGCAAAAGCTATGGAAGATAAGCTCCGGCCCGTCCCCGAGATCGAGAAGCTCATCACCAACCTGAAGCTCGGCGAGGGGGACATCACCGTCGTGCTCCTGCCCAAGGAGAAGCGCACCCGCACCACCAACGACGTCGTCCGTGAGCTGCGGCCGGTGATCGCCGGCATTCCCGGGCCGCGCACGTTTGCTTTCAACGAGCCGAAGATGGGCGGCCCGGAAGGCGGCAAGGCCGTTCAGATCGAGGTCAGCGGCGACGAGTTTCGCGTCGTCGAGGCGCTTTGCCTCGAGATCGCCGAGAAGATCAAGGGCGTTCCCGGCCTCAAGGATCTCGACAGCGGTGTCAAGGCCGGCCGGCCCGAGATCAAGGTCGAGTTCGACCGCACCCGCCTCGGCGATCTCAAGCTCGATCTCGGCACCGTCGCCGGCATGGTCCGTTCCTATGTCTACGGCACGATCGCCGGCCAGTATAAGGAAGACAACGAGGAATACGATATCCGCGTCGAAGCCGCCGACGACGTGAAGAACCGCATCGACGCCTTCCGTCGTCTCGAAGTGAACGTGGACGAGTCGACGAGCATCAACCTGGCCCAGGTCGCGACCGTCTATGAGGGACGCGGCTACACACGCATCGAACGCAAAAATCTCAAACGCATCGTCAAGGTCCAGGCGGACATCGAGAACCGGCCCCTCCAGGCCGTCATCCAGGACGTCGCGAAGATCCTGAAGGAGGTGAAGCTGCCGCCGGGCTGCGAGATCTCCTTCGGCGGCGACGAGGAGGAGCGCGTTGAGGCGTTCCGCAACCTCGGCATTGCCCTCTTCGCCTCGGTGCTGCTCGTCTACATGATCATGGCCAGCCAGTTCGAGTCGCTTGCCTACCCGTTCATCATCATGTTCACGATCCCGCTCTCAATCATCGGCGTCATCCTCTTCCTCAACCTCTACGGCTTCGCGTTCTCGATCACGGCCATGATCGGCGTCATCATGCTCGCGGGGATCGCCGTCAACAACGGCATCATCCTGATCGACAACATCATCGAACGCCGAAAGGCGCACGAGATCAGCCGGGAACAGGCCGCGCTCGAGTCCGGCATCGTCCGCATCCGCCCGATCCTGATGACGGTTCTCACGACGATTCTCGGCATGCTGCCCCTTTCATTCGGCATCGGGGCCGGTGCCGACTTCTACCAGCCGCTTGCGATCACGGTCATCGGCGGCTTCCTCGTCTCGACGGTGTTGACCCTGACCTACGTTCCCGTCGTGTACTGTATCGTGGACGGGATCGTCACGTCGGTGAAATCCTTCCTGGGCCGGTTCGTCTGACCCCAGCCGGTCGTGCTGCCAGGGGAGGATCCTTCTGAAGCTGCCTTGAGACGCGGATCTTGCAAATGACGGGGATGCCAGGATATAATCCGGGCATCATGCATATCCCGGATGGATTTCTCGATCTGAAAACGGCGGCGGCGACCGGCGCTCTCGCCGCGATCGGCCTGTATGCAGGGCGGCGCGCCACGACGCCGGCCGGTTCGGACACCGGAGCGCGGCGCGCCTCCCTGCTTGGCATGGCTGCGGCGTTCGTCTTCGCGGCCCAGATGATCAACTTCCCCGTCGTGGGCGGAACGAGCGGCCATCTGATCGGCGGCGTGCTGATCGCGATCCTGCTCGGCCCTCTGGCGGCCGTCACGGTGATGACCGCGGTGGTTCTCGTCCAGTGCCTGCTGTTCGCCGACGGCGGCATCACGGCGCTCGGAGCGAACCTGTTCAACATGGCACTCGTCGCACCGCTGGGCGGTCACCTCGTCTGGGTGCTGCTGCAGCGGATCGGCTCCATCGCCCGGAACGATGCGGCATCGGCCGTCGCGGCCGGAATCGCCGGTTGGGCGGGAACGATGCTCGCGGCACTCACGTGCGCCGGCCAACTCGCCGTTTCCGGCATGGCTCCCTGGGGCCTCGTCGTGCCGGCAATGGCCGGAATCCATGCTTTTATCGGGTTGGGAGAGGGGATTGTCACCGGCCTCGTCGTCCACTCGATCCGGCGCCGGAAGATGCTGGCTCCGGCAGCGGCCGGATTCGATAAGGGCCGCGCGTCGGGGTTGCTCGGCGTCGGGTTCGTCACTCTGGCCGGTGTTGCCCTGTTCGCTTCCCCCTGGGCCTGTGCCTGGCCGGACGGCCTCGAGGCCGTTGCGGGCCGTCTCGGGTTCGAGGCGCGCGCGCTCGAGCCCGTGGTGGCCGGGATCTGCCCCGATTATGCGGTTCCCGCACTCGGTTCAGCCTGGGGAACGATTGCTGCCGGGGTGTTCGGTGCCGTGACCACGGCGCTGCTCGTTCTCGGGGTGGGGCGGCTGACGACCCGCATGCGCTCCGTTGCTGCACCCGACGCCTGATTCCGGGCCGGCTTCCGCGATGAGCGTCGGCACCGTTTGGGTCGGACTCCGTCTGGCAGCCGCTGCTCTTGCGATCCTCCTGCTGTTCCTCATTCCCGGGCCGGTTTCGCCAGGTCATGCCATATATGCAGTAATATTGTTTGTCGGCTTCCGCGGTTCGGATGCCGCGCTTGCAAGACGCTCGAGAGGCGGCTGGATCGCTCTCGTGATTCTCACCGGCGCCGTGATGCGCGGCTGGATCGCCGGGGATTTCTCCGCCGGCCTCGAAACGGCCGTTCGCGGCCTGCTTGCCCTCGGCACCCTTCTGCTGCTCGCGGCGCATCTCCCGCCCGCCGAACTCGCCCGCTGGATGCGCGATCGGGGCGCGCCGGCGGATCTCGTCGGCACGATGCTGCTGCTGCTCCGGTATGGGGACCTCCTGCGCCAGGAGGCATACCGGCTCGAGCGGGCCCGCGGAGCCCGGAGTTTTTCAGCGGCTGCCGAAACCTCGTGGACGGCGAAAAGCAGCCTGGTCGGCGCCCTGTTCGCGCGAGCCGTCGCGCGGGCCGAGCGGGTCTACCGGGCCATGCTGGCAAGGGGCTGGCAATGAGCGGTGGAACGCTGACCCTCCGGAATCTCCGGTTTGCCTGGCCCTGCGGCCGCCGGGTGCTGGATGATATCACGTTTGATATACATCCTGGCGAGCGGGTGGCCCTCATCGGCCCGAACGGGGCCGGCAAATCCACGCTTCTGCTGCATCTGAACGGTCTCCTGCCCGATGGGAAGCCAGCCGACGGGACGATCGAGGTTGACGGTCTCCCCGTGGCGTCGCCCCATCTCGGCGAGATCCGACGCCGCGTCGGAATCGTCTTCCAGGATCCCGACGACCAGCTGTTCTGCGAAACGGTCGGCGAGGATGTCGCCTACGGTCCGCGCCAGCTTGGGCAAACCGGAGCCCCTCCGGATGTGTCGGGGGCCGTGGACCGGGCGCTGGCTGCCGTTGGCCTCGAAGCCCTGATCGACCGGCCCGTGAACGAGCTGAGCCGCGGGGAAAAGCGTCGTGTCGCCATCGCCGGGGTGCTCGCCTGCGATCCGTCGATCCTGCTGCTGGACGAACCCACGGGTGATCTCGATCCGCGGGGCCGCCGGCAACTCACAGGGATTCTCAACACCCTCTCTCAGACCCTGGTGATCGTCACCCACGAGCTGGAATGGGTGAGCAGCCTGTGTTCCCGGGCCATCCTGATCGACGACGGTCGCATCATCGCCGACGGCCCGATCGGCTCCCTCCTCGCCGACGAGCCCCTGATGCTCGCCCACGGCCTCGAACGCTCCGCCTCATTCAGGCGATAGAACCCCCGGAAAAAAGCTGCCTGCCAGCGTTTGAGGTGTTTCACCCCAAGGATCGGATCATCGGATCCTTTTGTCGAAGGTGAAGCGGAGGCGGCGGTGGAATTTCGTGTCCAGCTCCCCTTTGAGTCCGGTTTTGGTGACCAGCAGACTCACGATGGTGTCGGCGAACTCGGGAATACCGATGACGTGCAGATCTTCGACGCCCTGGATGGTGTCGGATTTCTGGACGAGGACCAGGTCGGTAAGAGGCGAGCTTCGGAATAGCTCTTCGTATACTTCGCGGACTTCGGAAACCGTCGACGTGCAGAAATCGACGGGCAGCTCGAGGGTCGCAGCGCAAGCCAGGGCGCCGTTCCGGCGGTGGTGATACTGGCGCATGTGCAGACGGGCATCGAAGGTCCGGCCGCCGACGGAAAACTGAAGCACGGCCGGCGGGCTGTAAGGCCAGAACTCGAGAAGGCGGGCAGGCAGTTTCCGGTCGCCGAGTTTCAGACAGCCGGTGTAATCCCGCGTCTTCGCGGGTGCGCGGAGACTTGCCGGGGAAGCATTTCGCGACACCGGCCGACCCTGGAGAGGGAGGCCGGTGTCGACGAAGCTCCAGGCATCGGCATAGATGTCTTTCCGATAATAGCCGGTATGACCTTCCGCATCCTGTCCCTCGACCCGCAGTTCAAAGGAGCCGTTTCCCTCACCGGTCTGCAGGATCGTGATCAGATCCGTGATCATGCCGGGAACATCGGGCTGGCGACGCCAGTCTTCCGGGGGGAGACTTCGCGTGCGGTTCCGCCGGGTCTCCCTGCGCTGTTCGCGCTTGTAGGAGTAGGGAAGGACGGGGTTCTGGCCGGAAGTGTCGAAATCATAGAGCCTGGTGTACATTTCGCCTGCCTCGCTGATGAGGAACAGCGTCGAGCCGCTCACGCTCATGTTCGAAGCGATGAACGTGCCCTTCCCGGGCGTGTCGACCATGTGTGTGAATGCAGGCGGAAGCCACGGGTCGGCATACCAGATCGTATGGCCGTCCCGGTCCAGCAGATACAGGGTGGTCACGCCCGCGCTGACACTGTGCTGGTTCCCGTCGATGTCGGCATAGTATTTCATGGCGTTGCCGCGATGGGAGATCCCGAACGCGCGGGCATCAGCAGGCATGAGAAGAGGCTTCGTGAACGGAAGGGCGGAAAAGTGGTCCTTCCATTTCCAGTTGTATGTCTTTGTATAGTATATGATGTTTCTATCGGAGACGGCGATGAGATTGTCGCCGTCGGCCGATACCGCCGAGATCCTGCCGACGTCCCGGAACGGGGCTTTGCCCGGCGCTTCCGAAGGGAGGCCGGTGCCGTTCAGGGGCTGCCAGCTGCCGTCTTCCGCACCGGCCGAGGTCGATCGGGTCCAGATCAGACCATCCCGCACCGCGAATTCGAACTTGTGGGTGAACGTCTGGGACGGGGTTTTCAGGAATATCCCGCTCCCAGAATCCGGGGCCGATGCTCCGGCGGCGGCAATCTGCACGGTGGCCAGGAAAAAACCGCAGATCACGAGAAAAACAATGAGCCGGCAGGCGGGGGCCTGGATCTTCCGCACCTTCATCCCGGGTTCTCCCTTCAGGGGCAAGATTTTGCCTGTTTTCCATCCTATCATGGCCGGACCAGACAGCCTATTCCTTCGCATGCTCTGAAGAAGATCCGGAAGGGGCTGCCGAAGCAGATCTAGGAACTACCGACCTTGATGGGGAAGGGCGAGGTGAACTCGTCCATGTCTTTTGCGATGAGGGCGCGGGCTTCGAGCTGGCTCAGGTCGTGGTGGTGCATGTATCCGACGGGAGTCTCCACGCTGTCCTCCGGCAGGTCTTTCATCATGCGCGGCAGCATGGCGCACAGGCGCAGCAGATCCTGCGTGCTGCGGATACGCTTCCGGGCAATCCCGAATATTCTCGGTATCAGAGCCTGCATGTCCAACTGGCGGTCACTGTACCCGAACGAATGGCTATAGAGGGTGCCGAGTGCGAACAGGGTGGCCTGGAGCTCCGTTTCCGTCGTCACCACCGGGCTGATGAACTCGAGGAGATCTTTGTACCGCCCGAGGCGCTCTGCCAGGCCGGGGAGGGGCTGCCTGGAGGCGACTTCCGGAAGCGTCCTCTTCGGACTCATCCGGATCGTGCTCATGATCTCCTCGTAAACATCCCGTTCCGTCTGCATTTCCCAGCTTTTCTGTTTCTGGCTGAAAAGATGCGCAAGAAGCTCCTCATCGGTTTCGAACGAACTGCTGCTCTGGCCGCCGAGATCGTCGATCTCCATCGTATAGCAGGGAGGATTCCGATCCGGTGACCAGAAAATGATCGAGGAACCTTCGCGATTTCCTGTTGCAAACGTGTGGCCGGCCCTGAGCTGTTCGATGATCGTCTTCCGCATCTGCCGGACCTTAGCGGCATCGGGGCTTGCCGCGTAGGCGGCTGCGGCATCCGCCTCCGGATCGATGAGCTTCGCGATGGCGAGCGCCTGTTTCGCCAGGGCGATCTGGTAGGCTGTCCGCCCGGAACCATCGGGGGTCGCGAGAGCGGCGCCATGCTTCACCAGAGCCTCGACCACGTCGACTTTCTCGGACTGGACGGCAAGATGCAGCGGTGTGTCGCCTTTTTCGTTTCTGAGATCCGGGTTCGCCCCATGTCCGAGCAGGCATGCGGCAGAGGCGCCGTTTCCGCAGCCCATCGACCCGGCGACGATGTGCAGCGGGGTGTTGCCTTCCTTGTTCCGCGCGTTCGCGTCGGCTTTGCGGTCGAGCAGCAGCGGCATCATCCTGGCGGCGTCCGGGAATTTTGCAAGAGCGTGCAGTGCCGTGTTCCCCTGTTCATCCGCCGGAGTTGGGTCTGCCCCACGTTCGAGCAACAGGGCGACGCCCTCGGGCTTCGGGCTGCCCGAGCAGTATTCCATGAGGGCCGACGAGCCCCAGGCCGTGCGGGCATCGGCACGTGCTCCATGGTCGAGCATCTGCCGCAGATCCTCGGGATCGAGCCAGCGGATGGCATTGAGCCAGACCGTTTTCACGGGTCGACCCTCCGAGAGATACGGCTCGTTGGGATCCGCCCCGTGTTCGAGAAGGAGCCGCAACAGCTCGCCCCGGGCTTTCGGCATCAGCATCATGAACGCCGAGCAGTCGTTGTCGTCGCGCGCCTTCACGTCGGCACCCCTCCGGATGAGCTCGGGGATGGTTCCGAACAAGGGGGCGCCTTCCTCGGCGTAGCAGGCATCGAGCAGGGATTCGTTCAGCTCCTGCTGGGAACGGGTGGCGAAGGAATGGGTTTCATGATACTTCAGAATATATGAAACGAGCTCGTCGCGGGCTCGCAACCTCATCTGGGCGCGTTCTTCAGGGGATGCCGCTCCGTCGCGGAAATACCGCATCACCTGCCGGATCGATTCGACGTCGTGCTGGATACCGTTCGCGCGAAGCAGGTTCCGGCAGGCATCGTACCGCTGGAGAAAATTGTCGTCCAGCATCCGTTCGAAATCCGTGGGGGATCCCATGATCTCCATGATTTTCTCCCTGTGCGACCCATTTTTCCACACGATATCATACCGCCCGATGTCTCAACCATTCCGCGCGATGGCGGACGATACGGAGCTTTCGATGGCCTTGCCGTATGGTGGGGAAATCTATGCGGACGGCTCATGACCGGGTATACTGTCCATGAAATCGGGCCGATTACGGCCGCGAAACTCCTCTGGCCGACACGGCAGAGTCTGGGAGACGAATCGTGGTGCCGGAATGGAAGAACGACGTCCCGTGTAGGGCGGGCAGCAGGGAAGAGGACCCCGGGTGGTGCCGGTGGGCCGGAATCGCCATCCTTGCTGTGTCGGTGGCCCTGGCGGCGGGAGGGTCGCGATTGGCCGCTCAGGACCGTGCCTTCCCGCCCGCCTGGATCGAAAAACGGGCGCCGGCGCAGACGTTCGTCGAGTATGACCTGACCGATCTCCAGGGCCAGCGCTGGAACAGCCGCGAGCTTCGCGGGAAACCCGTCGTCATCCTGACGGGACATCGGGATATCCGGCATGATATAAAAACATGGGCGCTCCGGCTGAAGGGCGAGTTCGCCGATACCGGCAGCATCGCGCTGTTCTACGCCGTCAATCTCTCGCAGTTCCCCTGGACGACGGAGCACGAAGACGCCGAGGCCTGGTGGATCGAGCAACGATTCCCGATCCCCGTCGTGCTCGACTGGCACGCCCTGATCGGGCGGGCGCTGAAGATCACCTATACCACCCCGAATATCATTCTCCTCGATCGCGACAACCGCCTCGTCCATCACGCGACGGGCCCGTGCGAACCCGCCTCCTGGGAGTATGTCCGGAATATGATCCGCAGGCTTCTCGCCGATGGCGGCGCGAAGCCGAATCTCGGCCCCGGCAAGCCGCCGGCGGCTCCATGAACGGAGGGAGAGGACGATGAATGTCGGCGAACGCGCCCCGGAGTTCACGCTGAACGATCAGGACGGCAGGCCAGTTTCCCTCGCGGATTTCCGGGGAAAACAGGCGGTCGTTGTGTTTTTCTACCCGAAGGACGAGTCGCCGGTCTGCACGATCGAGGCCTGCGGGTTCCGCGACATGACGCCCTCGTTCGCCGATGTCGGTGCCGCCGTGCTCGGTATCAGCTCCGACGATGCGGCGAACCACAAGCGGTTCGCAGAGCAATACCGGCTCACCTTCCCCCTGCTGGCCGACACGGACGGCGCGGTGCGACGGGCGTTCGGGGTGCCTGCGACCCTGTGGCTGATTCCGGGGCGGGTGACCTACGTCATCGACCGCGACGGGATCGTGCGCATGATCTACGACTCCCAGATGCGCGCCCAGCAGCACGTCGAGCGCGCCCTCGAAGCCGCCCGCTCCCTCGCCGACAAAACCGGGGGATAAAAAACGGGGCCGTTCGGTGGAACGGCCCCGAGGTGGATCAGACCGGGATCAGGAGAGGGCTTTGACCATCAGTTCGGCGACGCGGCGGCTGAAGCCGGCGGGGTCGGGGAGCTTGCCGCCCTCGGCGAGCAGGGCCTGGCCGTAGAGCAGCTCGGCGTAGTCGCCGATGCGCGCGTCGCCCTTGTCGGTGGCGTAGATGCCGTTCAGCTTCTCGAGCAGGGGGTGCGTCGCGTTCAGCTCGAGGATGCGCTTCACGGTCGGCACGTCCTTGCCGGTGGCTTTCAGAAGCGCTTCGAGCTGCGGGGTCATGTCATACTCGTTGCCGACGATGCAGGCGGGCGAGGTCGTGAGGCGGCTCGAGAGGCGCACTTCCTTCACGTGCTCGGAGAGCTTGCCCTGCAGGGTTTCGAGAAGCGGCTTCCAGGCCGTTTCCTTCTCCTTGCGGGTCTCCTCTTCCTTCTTGCGCTCCTCCTCGCTGCCGAGGTCGGCGACGCCCTTGGCGGCCGACTGGAACGTCTTGCCCTTGAATTCGTGCGCGAACTGGACCCACACTTCGTCGACGGGGTCGGTGAGCAGCAGCACCTCGTAGCCCTTGGCCCGGAACGCCTCGAGATGCGGCGACGACTCGGCCATGGCACGGGTCTCGCCGGTCAGATAGTAGATGCTCTTCTGCTCGGGCTTCATGCGGCTCACGTACTCGTCCATCGTGAACCAGTCGCTCGGCGAGAAGGTGCTCTGGAACAGGCAGGCGTCGAACAGCCGGTCGCGGTCCTCGGGGACCTTGAACAGGCCCTCCTTCACGACGCGGCCGAACTCCTTCCAGAACTCGATGAACTTGTCGCGCTGCTCGGTGCGCATCGTCTTGAACGCGTCGAGCACCTTGCGGGTGATCGTCTTGCGGATGCCGGTGATGCGCCGGTCGTGCTGAAGTATTTCGCGAGATATATTGAGCGGCAGATCCTCGGCATCGACGACGCCGCGCACGAACCGCAGATACTCGGGCACGAGATCCTTGCAGTCGTGCATGATGAAGACACGCTTGATGTACAGGTTCACGCCCCGCTCGGCCTCGGGCATATACAGGTCGTGGCCGGCCTTGGTCGGGATGTAGAGCAGCGAGCGGAACTCGTTCGTCGTCCCCTCGGCCCGGAACATGACCCACTTGAGCGGGTCGTTCCAGTCGCGGCTGAGGTGCTTGTAGAACTCCTTGTGCTCGTCCTCGGTGATCTCTTTCTCGGGCCGCATCCAGATGGCCTTCATCGAGTTGAGCGTCGCGTCCTCGATCGTCGTCTCGTCCTTCGCGTCCTTTCCCTCGCCGACGCGCTTGTGGCGCTCGACCTGCATTTTGATGGGGTAGGCGACGAAGTCGGAATACTTGCGCACGATGTCGCGAATCGTCCACTCGGTGGTGAAATCCTGCACCTCGTGGTGCTCTTCATCCTCGCCGTCCTTCTCGTCCTTCGTCTCGACCTTCAGGTGCAGCGTGACCGAGGTGCCCGGGTGCTCCCGGGAAGCCTCGTCGATGCTGTAGGTGCCGTCGCCGGTCGATTCCCACCGCCAGGCCTTCTCCTCGCCCGCCTTGCGGCTGACGACGGTGACCCGGTCGGCGACCATGAAACTCGAGTAGAAGCCGACGCCGAACTGGCCGATCAGCTCGGGGGGAAGCGCCTTGTCCTTTGCTTCCTGCGCCAGCCGCAGGAACTCCTTCGTGCCCGACCGCGCGATCGTGCCCAGATACTCGACCAGCTCTTCTCGGTTCATGCCGACGCCGTTGTCGTGGATCGTGAGCGTGTTCTTCTCCTTGTCGGGCTCGAGGCGGATATGCAGATCCCCGGTCAGGCCGCGGAGCGCGTCCTTCGTGAGGGCTTCGAAACGCAGCTTGTCGAGCGCGTCGGACGCGTTCGAGATCAGCTCGCGCAGGAAGATCTCCCGGTGGGAATACACCGAGTGGATCATCAGGTCGAGCAGTTGTCTGGCTTCGGTCTTGAATTCGTAGGTCTGTGCGGTTGCCATTCTGGATTCCTCCGGAACTGTGTAACTGAAGATATTGTATGCCAGGCAATGGAAGTGCCGGGCCGAAAGCCTGTTTCAGCCGATCCTGACCTCGATCTGCCGGGGTTGCTCCGCGGCGGCCCGGGGAAGCAGGAGGTGCAGGATGCCGTCCCTGATCTCGGCCTTGATGGCCGTCGACTCGACCATGCCGGGAAGCTCGAACATCCGGCTGAACCGGCCGGTCCGGCGTTCGTGGCGGTGCCAGGACGTCTGGCCGGGCTGTGCGACGGGGCGCCGGCCCGAGATCGTCAACAGATTCCCCTCCACCTGCACGTTCAGATCGGCGGGGTTCACCCCCGGAACCGGCGCCTCGACGAGGAACGCCGTCTCGGTCTGGGACAGGTTGATCTGGGGGAACACGCGCGCCGTCCGGGATTTCCACTCGAGCCCCGTCGGGCCGCGGGTCTGCGAGGCAGAGCCCGGTTCGTTCCCCTGCTCGTCGGGGTGTTTCGGCGTTTCACTCACGAATTTCCAGTTGTTCATGCATTGACTCCTAGGGGTGCGACACGATCACCCCATGTTATTGCAAATCCTATGCCAGGCAATGAAAAGCCGCATTCAACACGCATTGCCGGAGTTCCTGTGGCGGGGGTGCGACGTCGCACCGGCCGCTACTTGAACTCGATCTCGAAGGCGAGGCTGTTCGACCGGTACCCGTCGATCAGCATCCAGAGCAGCATCTGATGCTTGCCCAGCGGGGCGTTCGAGACCGTTGCGACGGGGAACGGAAGCTGGACGCGCCAGGTGCCTTTCGTCGTCGCGCTTCCCACGCTGGTCGGGATCTCGATCGGCAGATTGAACTCCTCGAGGAAGCTTGCGCCGCGCAGATCGTCCCGGATGCTTGCCGTCGCCGTCCCCGAACTGACGATGCCGATCGGGCCGGGGTCGGCGACCGTGCTCGCGAGCGCCACGATTCCCGTGGCGAGGTGGATCGGGGTCGCGGTCATCCACTGGCAGGAAAGCGTCAGGATGCCCCCGTCGGCCCGCTTGATCGCGTTGCCCGAGACGGTCAGGCTTGCAATCGTCGGATAGAACCAGGTTGAAGTGATTACCCCCGTCGAAGCCGAGATGGGCGAACCCTCGTCGTCGCAGCCCGTCGAAAACAGCGTGGCGATGAGGCTGCACGCGATGAACAGCACGGGAAGCATCAATGGAATGGGATGGCGGTTCATGGTGAGGTATCTTACCGCATCAAGGCCCTTGGTGTATAGCCACTCCGGGGATTGCTCTCCCTGGAATCCAAACATTTCATCTGTAACTTTGAGGAGAATTCCGGAAAGGTATATGATGAATTCATCAAACGGGAGGTAGGTATGAACAGGAAATTCATCATCATGCTTTCGCTGACATGCGTTGCCCTGCTCGTCGTGGCCATGTCCGGCGCAGTTCGGGCCGAGACGCCGCTGACGACGCTCGAAAACCACGAACTTTCCAATCCGGACAAGCCGGCATCCGACAATGCCGCCGGCACCGGCGTCTCTCCCCAGACCGCCGAGCAGATGGAGAAGACCGTCAGCGGTCTCGAAGCTCTCGTCAAGAAATACGAGGAGCTCATCAAGAAGCTCGAGGGTCAGGTGAAGGATGCCGAGAGCGAGATCGCCGGGGAAGAGGGCACCGTCGAGGTCAACACCAGCCTCAACGTGCGCTCGGGGCCCTGGGGCTCGGTCATCGGCGGTCTGACCAACGGCATGAAGGTCAAGATCATCGGCAAGGAAGACCCGTGGTACAAGATTTCCTACCAGGGTCAGACGGCCTATGTCCATCAGAACTATGTCTCCACCGCGAAGCAGCCTGCCGGCCAGGTGCCCGTCGTGTATCCGGCCGACTATGCGGGGGCGATCGTCGATGGAACCCGGGCCAGCAGTTCCAGCTCAAGTTCGAGCTCGAGCTCGAGCACCAGCACCAGTGCCGCTCCGCCCACCGGTGATCTTCAGACGCGCATCGTGAATGCGGCCCGGGCCCTCGTCGGGATGCGCAACTTCCCGTATGATCCGCTGACCCAGGGCGGCACCCTCGGCTGCGCCCAGGTCGTCTCCACCGCCCTCAAGAATGCCGGCGTGATGAGCAAAATCGTGCTCAACTGCCATGGGGTCATGAGCGACCTGACGGGCAAGGGTTGGAAGTACGTGCAGGTTCCGCCGTATCGTGCCGGCGACGTCGTCACCTGGAAAACCTACGACGCCACGGGGGACGGGGTGATGGATGACGATTCGCATATCGGTATCGCCGTCGAGAGCGGGAACAACGTCCAGGTCATGAACAACTCCAGCTCCCAGAAGATGCCCCGGTTGTGTGCCGCCAACGCCATGACCCTCAGTCACGTTCTCCGCAAGGTCTGATCTCTTCTTATATCCAGGAGTATAAAATACTATGCGTCAGTTCATCGCTCTGATGTTCGCTGCACTGGTCGCTCTGCCTGCCTTCGGTCAGACCGAGCTTGCGCTGCCCTTCGGGAACGAACCCGGCAAGGTCGCCTACCTCAACTACAAGAACAACCCGGGCGTCGAGGAGCCTCATCCCTGGGGACCGCTTTCCTTCCGGAACGCCGGCTCGGAGTTCTGGGTCGCCGACACCGTGGCCGGCCGGGTGTACCGGGTTGATGCCGCGGGCAAGGTGCTCGCCACGATCGTCACCCAGAAGACCGGGAAAAACGCGGTCCTCGAGGATATCGCCCTCGCGCGTGACGCGAACGGTGCCGTGTCCGGCGTCTGGGTCGCGGACGGCATGGAGCAGCAGGTCGTTCTGTACGGAACGGACGGCACGAAACAGAAGACGCTGGGCGGCCCCGGAAACGAGCCCGGCCTGTTCGCCCAGATCGCCCGCATCGAAGCCGGCCCATCGGGACGGGTGTACGTCACCGACAAGGGCCGGCAGCGGATCATCGTCTTCGGCCCTGACGGCAAGCTCGTTCGCGAACTGCCCTGGCAGTGGTCCGGTCTCTGCCTCGACAAGGATGAGAATCTCTACCATCTCGCATGGAACGACCAGGAGCGGCTCGTCCATCTGGTCGCCGAAACGTTCGATGGGAAGCCCCTGCTGAACAAGGTTCTCGATCTTCCCCCGCACACGAACTCGGAACTCTGGTTCATCACGCCCGCCGGCGAGGCGATCATCACCTACTCGCCCGACAAGGCCCCCCTCCAGGCGCTGAAGATGGCCCGCTGCACGCTCGATGGCAAGCTGGTCGCCATCCTCGACATCAAGCTGCCGATCGTCATGAACCGGTATCTCGAGCCGCTCGACGCCGAAAGCGTCTGGCTTGGCCAGGTCGATTACGAGAAGGCCCCCGAAGGCGCCTTCCGCGTCATCCCGTTCAAATACGGCACCAAGCCCGAAGGCTGATCGACGCGCACGGAAAAACCCCGGGGCAAGGAATCGCCCCGGGGTTTTTTCATCTTCGGCTGTTGCCGCGAATGGGTCAGAAGTTCAGTTCCATGCCCAGAAGGGCCTTTCTGCCGCTCATGTACGTGATCGGATCCATGAGAAGGCCGGTCTTGTTCTTGGAATCGGATGCCTGGCTCAGCACGATCTCGTCCTTGTCCGCCAGGTTCTCGACGCTCAGATAGAGGGAACAATCGTCCGACACCCGACGGCGAAGGGTGAGATTGAGGCAGGTCGATGCGTCGACACCTTCATACCGCGTCGCTTTTCCGGCGGAATCCAGGGTCTGGGTCGCCGGAATCTTGCCCTGGTGCTCGAAACTCAGCATGCCGCTGTTCTTGTTCCGATGAAACAGGACGCCGCCCGTCATGCGGAACCCCGGTTTGGAAACGAGCCGAAGATCGTTCTTCGTGTCTTCCGCCTTGTCCAGCCGGGTATAGCTCAGCCAGCCGTCGACCGTCTCGTTGAACTTCCCCTCGAGACCGAGTTCCCAACCGTTGATCTCGGCTTCATCGATGTTGATATAATAGGAATCCTTCTTCTTCACGGCACCGACACCGGGGACAGTGATATCGGCGGCAGCGATGATCGACGTGATCTTGTCGGCGATATCGGAAGTAAAGCGTGTGATATTGAAACCCCAGTTGTCGTTGAGCTGATGAGACAGCCGCAACTCGCGGTTGTTCGCCGTCTCGGCTTCGAGGTTCTCGTTGCCGAACACCTTGCTTCCGCGATACAGCTCCTGGAAGTTGGGGAACCGAAGCGTGTGGCTGAAGCCCAGGCCGATACTCGACTTGCTGAAAATCCTGTAATCCGCCGCCGCCGACCAGGTGCTTTCCTTGTCCGAAGCGAACGACTCGTCGCTTCTGGCGACCAGATGCATGTCGAGCTTGTCGGTGGCATTGATCGAGTCGCTGATGAAGTAGCCCTTCGTTTCGAGCCAGGTGTTGGCGACGTTCGCTTTGACCGTGTGACCGACATCCTTGATTTCCTGCTTCTGCCCGCCGATGGTCAGGTGATGCTTCTCGCCGATCGGGAAATTGTACAGCGCTTCCGTCGTCTTCATGCGGACCGTGACATCTTCGGCGGGATTGATCGTCCCCGAGGCCATCGTCAGATTATAGTCGAAGAAATACTGTGTGCTGCTGAAATCCATGTAGGTGGCATGCCGCAGAATCAGGTTGCGGTCGTTACCGAAATCCTTCTCGACGACGAAGTCGCGGTGCGACATGCGCCACGGCTCGAACTGCTCCTTGTAATTGGGAACGCTCAGCGTCCCGTCGCTGTCCATGACCGTCGCCTTGAATACCCAGCCGTTGTCGGTTTCGACCCGGCCCCGGTACATGAACATCTGGTTGTCCCACTTCGTTTCGCCGGTCCCATAGCTCTTGTAGCGCCTGGTGCCGTTGAAATCATCCATGAACAGCCCCAGGAGGTGTTCGTTGTTGTGGGAAACACGACCATACGTGTATTCCTGATGGCGTGTACCTTCGGAGCCGGCTTCCTGGGTGAACGTGACGCCCTCGAGGTCCTTCGCGGCGGGCAGCGTCAGGTTGATCGCGCCGCCCATGCCATTCGGTCCGTAGACCAGCGAGGAGCCGCCGGGAATGATCGATGCTTTCTGAAGCCGCCGGAGCGGGAACCCGGAGAGGGAGCTTGCGCCGTTCCAGGGCGTGTTGACGGGGCAGCCGTCGACGAGCACCTTGGTCTGGTTGCTCTCGAATCCGCGCAACTGCGGAGTGAAGATGGCGCCGAGAAGGCCGTTCCCCGGCGTGACGGAGGAATTGAGCGAGCGGAGGAGCTCCACCGGGTTGCTCGTCGGCCTGTGGATGATGACATCCTGGGAGATCTCGTCCTGGGGACGCGTGATCAACCCCTGATACGTGGCCTTTTCAGCGTCGATCGTCAGGACCGGAAGTTTGTATGTCCCGTCGCCGGTCGTGCCGGCTGGCAGGTTGGCAGCGATCGTTGACGAAGTCGCGATGGGAGAAGCGTCGGCGGGTGTCGGTCCGTCGCCGGCCGATGCCGCGAAGCCGATCGCGGAAAGACCGATGCAGATACCCGTCAGAATGGCGCGAATCCGGGTGACGTGTGCCGTGCGATTCAGGGGAAGGGCCCGTCTGATACTCATGAGAGACTCCTTTGATCTGCGATGTGAACGGAGACGATGGCGTCAGGATAACCGTGCGTTGTGAAACGTAGGAGGTTATGTCGAGAAAGATACTACTAAGTGTTACATAATGCTACTATTGCATTCGCAACAAGATTTTTCCACGTCCGATTCCCGCTCGGGGACGATGCCGGATGCCTCGCCTTTCAGGACTTCATGATGACGAAGGGACGACGAAAACTGTGGCCAGAAAAGGTGAAACAGGCCATTCCGAACATGTTTCGAACAGAAGGTATGTGAAAAGTGGAATGTAGTTGCTGTTGGTTGTATACTCAGGAGTGGTGGCTGTGGCGAAGGAAGGGGACGGCGCGATGACGAGATGGGACGGATTCCAGGCGATCGTTGCACAAAAGCCGATGCTTTTGGCCTTGAGTTCGGCATGTGTTCTTTTGGCCCTTCTCCCTCTTTTTGTCGTGGCGGGTGAATTGGGAAATACATCCCCGGCGGTCTCCGAACATGGCCTCGTCGTGACGGATGCGCGGGGAAAGGAGATACGGCTGCCGGCCCCCCCCCGACGGATCGTGATCACGGGGAAAGCGTCGTTCATGGTGCTCGATGCCGTCTATCTCTTTCCCGAGGCCTGGCCCCGCGTGATCGGGCTGGGCAGGGAAGGCCAGGGAATGGACACCTTCCTCTCCGCCGTCGATCCGGGATATGCGAGCAAGACGACGCTCGGCCGCGAGGCCGGTCCCGAACAGATCGCCGCAGCGAAGCCCGATGTGGTGCTGATGAAGAAGGCGAGCACGGAAAATCTCGGACGCTCGCTCGAAGTAATCGGTATTCCGGTCGTGTGCGTCGATTTCGAAACCCCGGCCCACTACGACCGCGATCTCGCCATCCTCGGCCGCCTTCTGGGACAGGAAGAAAGAGCGAAAGAGCTGAGCGGGCTGATGCGTGGAATCGTGTCCGGCATCGACGCCAAGGTTGCCGGCCTGGATGAAGCCGGAAAACCGAAGGTTCTGCTGTTGTATTATAGCAATCGCGATGGATCTGTCGCCTACAACGTCCCGCCGACATCCTGGATGCAGACGCTGCTCGTCGAAATGGCCGGCGGCCATCCCCTTTGGAAGGGCGTCGAACTCGGCCAGGGCTGGACGAAAGTGGGGATCGAACAGATCGCCGCCTGGGATCCCGACCAGATATTCATCGTGTCATATTTCACAGAGTATAATACGGTCGAAAGGGAGCTGCTGGCCGACGAACGCTGGAATGCGCTCCGGGCCGTGCGGTCGAAGAATCTGTGGTTTTTCCCCGGCGACCTTCTCAGCTGGGACCAGCCCGATCCTCGCTGGGTTCTTGGCCTGACATGGCTGGCGACGAAGATCCATCCGGAGCTGTTCCCCGGTCTCGACATGAAGGCCGAGGCGAGATCGTTTTTCAAAAACTTCTACGGGATCGAAGGGGAGGCTGTGGAAAAAACCATTCTGCCGGCTCTTCATGGTGACCTGTGATGGACAGGCCAGTCGCTGGCGCCGTTGAGCCAGGATCGATGCCGAACACGTCGTCGACCCGCACGATCCTCCTGCTCGGCGGCGGCCTTCTGCTCCTTCTCGTCTGTTCCCTGTTTCTCGGACGGTATCCGACACTCTCTCTCATGTCGCCCGAACTCCTGCGGACCGACGAGATGGCCTGGCGCCTCGTCTGGGGCTTGCGACTTCCCCGCCTGATCGCGGCCGCCCTCGTCGGGATGACGCTTGCGGCGGCGGGAACGGTGTTCCAGACGATTTTCGCCAACCCGCTCGTCGAACCGGGGTTCCTTGGGGTGTCGCCTGGCGCGGCTTTCGGCGCTGCCTTCTGCATCGTCTTTCTTGGGAATCAGGCGTTTCTGGTGCAGGGCTTCGCGGCGTTTTTTGCCGTGGCGGGCCTGCTGTTCTCCTACGCGCTCGCCATCCGCATGCGGTTCGGGGGCTGGCTCCTCCGCCTCGTCCTTGCCGGAATCGCCGTCTCGGCCCTGTTCTCGTCCGCGCTCGGCATCCTGAAATACCTGGCAGACCCTCTCAGTCAGCTACCCGAGATCACCTTCTGGCTGCTGGGCGGGCTGTGGAGCATCACCTGGGAACGCCTGCTCCCCATCCTGCCCGTGGTTCTTCTCGCGCTGGGCGTCCTGCTGCTCATGCGGTGGCGGCTGAACGCTCTCGGGCTGGACGACACGACGGCCTTCTCGCTTGGCCTCGCTCCGGCCCGCGAACGCGCGGTGCTGCTGTTCGCGGCCGTCGCCGCGACGGCGGCGGTGGTTTCCATCGCCGGCATGATCGGCTGGGTGGGGCTCATCGTGCCGCATCTGGCCCGCCGATGCTTCGGGGCCGACTGCCGCCGCTCCATGCCGGCCGCGATGCTGATCGGAGGCATGCTGACCGTTCTCTGCGACGATATTGCCCGATGTGCCATGGCCGGAGAAATTCCGCTCGGCATCCTGACGTCGCTGGTCGGTGCCGGCGGCTTCATGGTCCTCATGACGAGCGGCGCACTGCACCGCGCGAAATGACGATGGATATCAAGAACGATGGATGACGGACTTCTGAGATTCGAGCGCGTGTCATTCGCCTATCCGGGCAGTGAACGTGAGGTTTCACGCGGAATCGACCTCGCGGTGGTTCCGGGAACCGTCACGGCGATTCTCGGTCCCAACGGAGCCGGCAAAACGACTCTGTTGAACCTTGCGCTGGGCTGGCTGCAGCCGCAGACCGGAATGGTCCGGTTCGAAGGCCGGTCCGTCGCGGAATGGGGCCGTCGTGAGCTTGGCTGTCGCATGGCCCTCGTGCCGCAGCGCGAGAGCGCCGCCTTCGAACATACGGTTCTCGAAACGGTCCTGCTCGGTCGCTCCCCGCATCTCGGGCTTCTGGAACTGCCCGGGGACAGGGATGTCGAGATCGCTCTGGAGGCCATCGCGCGATGCGGCATCGTCTCGTTCGCTTCACGGCCCGTCAACTGCCTCAGCGGCGGCGAGCTGCAGATGGTGCTGCTCGCCCGCGCCCTGGCCCAGAAACCCTTGCTGCTCCTGCTGGACGAGCCGTTCTCCCATCTCGATCTCGCCAACAAGAGCCGCCTGCTGCGGGTCATCCGGTCGCTCGTGCAGAACGGTGTCACCATCATCCTGACGACGCACGAGCCCGAGATCGCCGCCGCCATCGCAACGCATCTCGTCCTGATGCGCGAAGGCCAGGTGCGGCGCGTCGGGTCGCTGGACGAGGTGATGACGACTCCCTTCCTGAGTGATACCTACGGCATCCCGGTCGAGGTGCGCGAAGTGAATGACAGGAAGATCGTCCTGTGGTGCTGATCGGAAGCGAGAACGATGAATGACGTGCATGATAAATACAAGTGAATATATGCGTAGTGCAATAATACATGAAGGCGAGGCTGCGAAGCTTCGTCTGATTCTCGCGAAGGAGTGTGACGCATGAGACTCGTCACGGTGGCAGGACCGCCCTCGTCGGGAAAGACCTCGGTCATCCTGAAGCTGATCGAGGTGCTGGGTATGCCCGTGTCGGAGATCGGTGTCGTGAAGTTCGACTGCCTGACGTCGTTCGACCATCTTCGCTACGAAACGATGGGAATCCGCATCGAGACAGGCTTTTCGGGGAGAGTATGCCCCGATCATTATTTCGTCGGCAATATCGAAGCCGCCGTCGAGTGGGGCCTGAAATCAGGGTTCAGGCTGATGGTGACGGAGAGCGCCGGGTTGTGCAACCGCTGCTCCCCTTACCTGAAAGGTATTCTTGCCGTGTGCGTCATCGACAACCTGTCCGGCGTGAACACCCCCCGGAAAATCGGCCCCATGCTGAAGCTGGCCGACGTGGTGGTCGTCACCAAAGGCGATATCGTCTCACAGGCGGAACGCGAGGTGTTCGCCTACAACATCAGGCAGGTGAACACCTCTGCGGCCATCATCTTCATGAACGGCATCACCGGCCAGGGGGCGACCATGCTCGAAAAGCACGTCCGGAGCGCGAGAGAGATCGAAGGCCTGCGCGACGTCAGGCTGCGGTTCACGACGCCGGCGGCCGTCTGCTCCTACTGCACCGGCGAAATGCGGATCGGCGAGGAATACCAGATGGGAACCCTGAAGAAAATGGAGTTCAAACAGCCGTGACGCCTGAAAAAAGCATGGAAATGGCGGTCACCATGCCGCTGCGCGCCATCCTGGAAGAGTATCCGGTCTGCAGAGACTTTTTCCTGAATCTGCGCATCGCCGACCTCGATTGGGAGTTGACCCTCCTTCAGGCTCTGGAAACGGCGAATCCCGACGTGTTCAATGAATTCGGCCTCGACAAGGGAATGATTCTCCGCGACTTCTGCCGGTTTCTCGAAACATTCGCGGGAGGAACGGAAGGCGTTGGAGAGATTCGATCCCTCACGATCATAGGCGGCCACGGGAAAACGGGCGAATCCGAGATTCCGGAGTTGACCGTTTCGGTCGGTGACATCATCAGCATCGTCGGGCCGACGGGCTCCGGGAAAAGCAGACTGCTGGCAGACATCGAATGCCTGGCCGACGGGGATACGCCGACGGGGAGAAAGATTCTGGTCGACGGCAGAACGCTGACCGACGATGAGCGTTTCGACAGGGCCGGGCGAATGGTCGCGCAGTTGTCGCAGAACATGAACTTCGTCATGGATCTGACGGTTCGCGAATTTCTCGAGATGCATGCAGTGAGCAGACAGTCAAGCGATGTCGAAAAAACGGTCTCGCAATGCTTCGAGTGCGCCACGCATCTCGCCGGGGAGCGGTTCACCCGTGATACGAAAGTGACCCAGTTGAGCGGGGGCCAGTCGCGGGCTCTCATGATCGCGGATACCGCCTATATGAGCTGTTCCCCCATCGTGCTGATAGACGAGATCGAAAACGCCGGTATCGACCGGCGTCGCGCCGTCGAGCTTCTCGCAAAGAAGGAAAAGATCGTTTTCCTCGCAACCCACGATCCTCTGCTGGCGCTGAGCGCGCAGAAGCGGATCGTCATCAAAAACGGCGGCATCAGCAGGGTCATCGAAACATCCGGGGATGAGCGGGAATGCCTCGGAACCATCGAAAAACTCGATGCGATCCTGCACCGGCTGCGGCACAGCCTCAGAGACGGACAGGTCATCGGAAAAAATATCATGGAAGGTATAGAATAACCGTATGTGGAAGCTGTATGACGATCTTCTCGAAGGAATTCCCGAAGACTGGTGGGCCGAGGAAATCGCCCGGGGATGCGACTACGCCTATGTCAGAAGCCGAAACGGCCTCGGGATGGGCGAGTTCCTCCCGAACTCCTGGCGCGCTCCGCTGTCCTTGAAGAACCTCGAGGGAGCCCCGCTGCGGGAGGTTGCGGCCTGCATCAAGTCGTGGAACTTTCCCGAGGCTTCCATCGGGCTGGCCGCGATCAATGCCTACTACAACAATCCCGACGTGGCGAAAGCGGCCGGCGTGACGCTGAGCGACTCGAAACACGTGGAGGACAGGGTCTACGACCCGTTCATCATGTCGCAGAACGAGGTCCGGGGGAAGAAGGTGACGGTCGTCGGGCATTTTCCCTACCTCGAAACGCTGTTCGAGCCGGTGTGCGACCTCCGCATCATCGCGGGTGAAATCCCCCTGGATGACGATTACCCGGCCACGGCGGCGGAGTATCTGCTCCCGGAAAGCGAGTATGTCTTCATTCGAAGCGCCGCCCTCGTCGACAAGACCATGCCCCGGCTTCTCGAACTCTCGAAACGAGCCGCGAAGGTGACGATCGTGGGCCCGGCGACGACGCTTGCCCCCGTGCTTTTCAGGTATGGCGCCGCCGATCTGTCGGGATTCGTCGTCAAGGATCGCGAACGGGCCATGCGCCTCATCCGTGGGTCTGAAAACGGCAAGATCTTCACCACCGGCCAGAAAGTCGCGTTCAAACGACAGGAATTCCAACGGAAACCGGCAGATCTTCCGGGGACCCGGTCGGCATCGACGGCAACTGAACAGCGGCGATGACGGGCTTCACTGCGCGGGAACTGGTTCCTCCGGAAGGACGGGATCAGGGGGCCTGGCCGCTGCTGACCCTGCTCGTCGGCCCGATCGACTCGGGAAAAACCAGCTTTTTGCGCCGGTGGTACCAGACCTGGCAATGGGGCGACGGCGTCCTCTCGGCCAAGCGGTTCGTCGGTTCCAGAGTGATCGGCTATGACCTGGAGCGCCTTTCCACCGGCGAGATCTGCCCGTGGGCGAGGGTGACGGGGGAGGAACCGAATGGCTGGCAGACCTGGCTTGCCGTCGGCCCCTTCCGGATGCGCCGGGAAGGATTTTGCTTCGTGGAAAAGGCTGTCGATGCGGTTCTTGCCGCCCGGCAAGGCCCGATGATCCTCGACGAAGTTGGTCCGCTCGAACTCGAGGGGGAGGGTTTTGCCCCGCTACTGCAGCGACTTCTGGCCGGGCATCAGCCGACGCTCGCCGTCATCAGGGAGTTCTGCCTTTCGGAATTCCTCGATCGATTTCCGACGGAGAGCTCGCGGATCGTCCGGCTTCAGAACGCTTGTTGAACGGATTGCCGGCGGCTCAATCGCATGTCAGATGATGCGGCAGGCCGATGTGATCGATCTTGGCGGCTGAAGCAAGGGCTCTCGCAAGTGCCTTGGGCTCGAGGGCGGGGAGCGCCGTTCGAGGGAACCAGCGCAGCTCTCTCACGCGTATCTGTTGATCGGGAGGCTGTTCGGGGTCGTATCCAAGACGGGCCCTGCCCCTGAGCTGCGAAAACACGATGACGACCTCGAGAAGACCGATTTCCGGAAACTCCTGAAGTGCCGCGATGCCGGTCGGCGTGCCTTGCAGCCCTGTTTCCTCGACCAGTTCGCGTCGCGCGGCATCGACGAGCGATTCGCCCTTCTCGACGAGACCGCCGGGCAGGGCCCAGAAGTCGCGGCCCGTGGCCGGTGACACATGCCTGATCAGCAGCAGACGTCCGTTCCGTAGGCACAGACAGCGAACGCACAGACGAAAGGCTGGCTGAACGGGCGCGGGTGTCGGACGCGCTTTCGACATGGTCAGGCCGATTCCCGTTCCCAGGTGAAAAGCGCCTGCGGAACCGGATACTGGAGGATGAATGCGTTGTCGGTTTTCACAAGCCGCTTCGCAAGGTGGCCGGCCAGGCGCGCCAGGCGGTCGCGGTCTTTGGTGATGCCGAGGCGGTTCCCGAGCACCTGGACGCCTTCTTCGAGGGTCTGGAACGTCCAGAAAAATGGCCTGGGGAGAATCTCGAGGTTGGGCAGAAGGCCGTGCCTGATCATGATGTGATACAGGTAGGCGATGCGCTCCCGTCGGAACGTGGTTGCGGGGAGATCGAGAGCCTTCCGCATCGGGGGATCGGCTGGGTAGTCCGCGTGGGGAACGAGCACCATACCGCGCCGTGCTGCATCGCGCAGCCGATCGATCGCCGTTCCCATGTCGCAGATGCCGTCTTCACGCAGCGCTGCAACGCCAAGGGCATTGAAGCAGATCACGGTGTCGTAGCCGGTCATGTTTCCGAGATCGTCTGAAAGCCAGCGTCCCACGCGGGTGTCGATATTCAGATTGCCTTCATCGCTGGCCTGTCGTCGCAGCTCATCGAGCATCGAAACGGAAAGGTCGAACGCGGTGACACGGGAAACCCGCCGGGACAGCGGAATGGTGAATGTGCCGGGGCCTGCCCCCACGTCGAGAACGTGTTCGTGGGGCTGCCAGGGGAATCGGTCGAGCAGGCTCTCGGCGAGCCGCCGTTGGTCGGGATGATGGGCTTTTCGGGCGAAATCGCCCGATCTGTCGTTCCAGAACGCCCGCTGATTCTTCTCGGCCGGTGTCGCATCATTCGTGTGCCAGGGATGATTGTAGATGGCTTCCCAATCGATGTCTTGAAATGTGAGTGCAGGCTTCATGGTGCGGGGTTCCTTGCGAGAAAAAAAGTGGGAGCGGGATCATGCGTATGATGTGAACGGTTCACTGCACCGCATGTGAATGCTATTATCTGCGATTATAACATATCAAAGGCCTTTCCGGCATGCTTTTTCCAGGGAGTGTCTGAGGGCGGTCGGCGTGTTTGTGGGGCATGGACATTGGGGTGATGCTCCTCTTTTCACCGGGAACCGGCGTCGCGAAGCGAGTATCGGATGGGGATTTCCAGGAGTGCCCCCGAGTTCCAGTCCTTCGGGGGGGTGGGGAGGCGACGGTTGCGAAGCAGGGCGAGGGCGGCGGCATGCAGCTCCGTCGGAGCCGTTCCGGCCGTTGCCTGGCCGGATACCGAGCCGTCGGCGTCGATGCGGAACCGGAGGGTGACGATTCCGCTCTGGCCGCGGCGGCGGGCGTTGGCGGGATAGGTTTTCGCGGCCTCGAGACGGCGCCTGACAAGCTGCAGATAGGTGGCTATTTCGTTGCCCGGAGCGGATTTCGATGCGCCGGGAGCTTCATGTGCCGCGCCGTCCAGTGATGACGCTTCGGGAGGGCCGGCGGGAGCCGGTTTGCCGGAATGGCGTCGGCGCATCGTATCGAGCAGGTCGGAAAGCGGCATGTCGTTCCGGCTCGTTTCAGGGAGCGGTCCGACGGGTTTTTCGATGGGGGGAACGGGGAGAGGCGCCGCTTGTCGGACATGCCGAGGAACGACCCTTGGAGCGGGTTTTCGAACCCTCGGCTTCGGCGCTGGTGAAGGCTTCTTTGGGAGCGCGGGGCTGGGCGGCTCGGGCAGAGAATGAATAAAATTATCTATATAACGCTGCATGCAAGCCGTCTCAGCCGCCGTCGCTCTCATGGTCGATGAAATCGCCGAATGGGCTTCGGGTGCCGGCTTTCCGGTCTGACGACGGGGCGTGAGGACCACGTATGCAGCCGGGGTCGTCGACGGCGGAGGGGCCGGCACCAAGCCGCACCAGACTCCAAGGATCGACAGCAGGGCGATCTGCAGGATCGTGGAGGCGATCAGGGCGAAGCTGCTGAAACGATAGTCATGCGAATTGAATGTCGCGGCGTCCGGCGTCATGGCCGTTCATCGGAGTCCGAATCGTCGGGAGTGCGTCCCACGAAGGCGACCCGCCTTATGCCTGCGGCCTGGAACCGGTCGATCAGCTCGATTGCCGTGCCTGCCGGGGCCTTTCGGTCTACCTGGATGACGAGAGCGGATGAGGCCGGAAGCAGCCTGGCGTGGCTGGCCAGAGCCGATTCCCAGCCAATCTGCGGCAGCGGGGTGCCGCTCCAGATGATGGTGCCGGATGCGGTGAGCTCAACGCAGACCGGTTGGGCCTGGTCGGGGGTCTGTATGGTGCCGACGGCGGGCAGCTCGACTTTCATCAGGGGCAGTATCTGCTGCGTCAGGATGAAAAACAGCAGGAGCGTGAAGATGATATCCGAAGCCGGCGTCATGTCGAACGAGACGTCGCCCTTCGAAAGCGATCTTTTGAAGGCCATCAGCGGTTTTCCCCGCCGGTGGTCGCGGCCGGAACGTCGGGATGGGGTGTGTCGAGCGTCTCGAACAGGCGGCGTTCGAGTTCCCGCAACTTGCTTCGGGCCAGGCTTTCGATCGTCTGGGCGAATCCGCTTGCCATGAGGCCCAGAACGAGGCCGTAGATCGTCGTGTACAGGGCTTCGAACAGGCCGGAGGCAAGTTCCGACGGAACCACAACCGGCCGCAGGGAGATGACGTGCAGGGTTCCGACCATGCCGGTCACGGTGCCGAGAAACCCGAGCATGGTGCTGATCTGGGCGAGAAAGCGCAGGGTGGGCACGCGCCTGGTGAGGCAGTCCTCCAGGCGCGCGAGCACGAGCTCGATCGACTCGGTCAGGCCGATGCCGGGCAGGCCTTGCCGCTGTTTGGCCATCCGAAGCGCCCGCTCGACCCAGTAGGGCGCTCCGGTACAGGCGAACCGGTCCGCCGTGTATTGCCAGCGGAAAATCCAGGCGATGCGCGAAATGCCGATGAATCCGATCACGATCCCGACCAGGGTGAGGGGGATCATGACGAGGCCGCCGTTGCGTAAAAACTGCATGATCGCGACCATCATCGCGTCTTCTCCGCAACGGGGCCTTCAGGCGCCCGATGCGTGGCAACATCCTGATTCTGGCCGCGGAACGCCGATCTGGCCTGGTGATCGCTTGTAGAATTATGCATATATATCAATCTTTCTTGTTCGATCGAGTCTCGATGGGCGGCGGGGGAGGAAGCACGGGGCGGTTGCCGACGAGGCTCATGTCGCGCGGCATGAGAACCGACCTCAGACCCGGTATGCACCGCGCGGTTCCTCCCTGCGACATCATCGCTTCGACGGTATCCGGCTCTTCGGCCCAGGCTCCGCCGATCACATCTACGCCGAACTCGAACAGCACGGGGCTGAGCGGCACGGTCGGCCCGAGGACGATCCAGGTCGATCCGGGCTTTTTGAGCCGGAGCAAATCATCGATCGTGTCATTGAGACAGGTGACGCCCGTCATCGCCACGACGTCTGCGTCGGGAATCACCTGTGGCGCCGCTTCGGCGGGGAGATCCCCGGGCTGGGGGCGCTTTTCGAGGATATGGAATGCGGAGGCAACCCTGCGGATCTCTTCGAGATGCGGAAAATGGCCGATGACGACGGCGCGTTTGCCCCGGGCGCGGGATGCCGCGAGTTCGAGGGCGTTTCCCGCGACACAGGGGCGTATGGGGGGGAGAACGGCGGCATTGAGAGCCGCCATGCCGATCGACCGTTCAAGAGGCACGTGGGAGTCGGTCCAGGTCAGCAACTCGGCCAGGCAAAGTTGCTCCACCTGGCCCATCTGTCGCACCGGTGCGTGGATTCCGCTCGTGTAGATGCGATCGTCGAGCAGCGTCATGCTCATTCCCATCTGATCGGTGCGCACGATCGTCATGAACGCATAGATGGCGACGCGCCTGACCCTTGCTGCGAGATGCCCGGCGGGAATCGCGGATTTCACGGCGTCGATCACGTTTGACGGGGTGGGGGAACGGTGGTTCATGAAGACAGGATAAATAACGTATAGTAGTGGTGTCAACCCTTGGTGCTGCTACTAAACATTTCTTGTGTCTATTTTACATGCGTTCTCTGGGAGTTCGGAGCCGATTCCCCGTGGCGTGGCTGGGGGGCGGCGAGGAGTTGAGCGGTTCAGCTCTGTCGGGTCAGGACCAGCACCGTGACGTCATCGTCGGCGGGGCCGGGATCGGCGAGCGATTCGTGCCAGGCGAACAGGGCGTCGCACAGGGCACGGGGATCGGTGCCTCTCAGTGCCGCGCCGCGTTCGAGCAGGCGGTCGTAGCCGATCTGCTCGCCCCGGCTCCGGGCCTCGACGAGACCATCCGTGTAGAGAAGAAGGATGTCGCCCGGCTCCATGCGCAGATCGCGACGGGGAAACGTCGCCTTGGCGCGGGTGCCGAGGGGGACGGCCGGCAGATCCAGCAGGGTGCCGGTGCCGTTCCGGAACAGGACGGGGTAGTTGTGACCGGCGTTTGCGTAGGAGAGCAGGTGCTCCGACGGGTCGACGACGGCGGCGAAACAGGTCATCATCTTCTGCTTCTGGAGCGTCCGGTGGAACACCTGGTGCATGGCCAGAAGCAGGTTCTCGGGCTCGATCCGTCCCCGCGCGATCTCCCGGTCCACGAGAGCCTTGGCCATGGCCATCACCAGCGCCGCCGGAACGCCGTGTCCCGAGACGTCGCCGATCAGGACCAGAAGGCGGCCATCGGCCATCACCTGAATCTCGAAATAATCCCCTCCGACCGAGAACGCCGTCCGGCATCTGCCGAATACGCGGTATTCCCCGATCGCCGCTTCGTTCTGGGGCAGCAGGCTTGTCTGGACGATCCGGCCGATCTCGAGATCCTTGAGGCCCTCCATCACCTCGTTGAAGGTGAGCGCAAGATCGCCGAACTCGTCGCGGCCGAACACGCCCACGCGGTGGCCGAACTCCCGCCGGCGGATCGCCTCGACGCCGCCGAGCAGTTCACGGATCGGGAGCAGAAAGCTGCGCGACAGCACCAGGCCGAGAAACAGGCTGATGAGGGCGCAGAGCCCGGCGAACTGCCGGACGATCCGGTGCTGGGCGGCCGCTTCCGCCCGGATCGGGGTGTCGGGGGTCAGGGCGACGAGGAAAAACCTGCCCAGTTCGCGCCCCTTGATGCCCGTCACAAGCCAGGTTTCCCCGCGGAACCGGAGCGTCTGGAACGTCGTTCCCTGCCTCTGCTTCATCTTTTCGAGGAACGGCTCCAGCGGCCGGTGAAACGGCGATTTCGAAGGCTGCGCGTCGCTGCCGTCCACGCCGAAACTGCAGAGAACGGTACCGGGCCATTTCTTGGGGGCCGCAAGCGTTTCCCGTCGGAGATACCCGCGTTCGATGCTGCCCGCCCCCCAGTAGCACGTCGCCATGTAATCAGCCGTTCCATCGGGCTGGATGAGGGGCATCAGAAAACACCAGTAATTATTATTTCCGAGCGAATAATTATGGATCAGCCGCAATCCCCGGTTCAGCATCGCGTTGAGCGCCTCGAGACCGGCTAGGGACTCGATGACGATCGAGGCGGGATCGAGCGTGGTGTCGAGCTCGACGTCGTTGATGCCGGCCATGCAGCGGCGGACCAGGCTTCCGAGGAATTTCCGGTTGCTTTCGCGCGCCGAGCGGGCGAACAGACCGCGGTTCTCGTCGTAGGTCGACCAGGTGACATTGCCTCTGGCATCGAACAGGACGACATCGACGCAGGAGAAGACCCGGGCGGCCCTGGTCAGAAGGCGTTTTACCGCCTCGACCTCCTGCGGCGTCCGGCATCGCACGCCCGAAAGAGCCCGTACGAGCCGCTCCTGCCACCGGCCCTTCAGGGTCAGGAAGTTCGCGTCGATCGTGAATAGCGTTCGTTCCAGCCCCTCATGGGTTTCGCGGATCCGGCGCGCATGCATCTGGTTCACGTAGTCCCAGCCGGCGAAGAGGACCACCAGCAGCGGAATTCCTGCGGTGAAGCCGAACAGGAGCACAAGACGGGCACGGATGGGAAGCGTCGATTCGGCGCCTTCCCCGTAGAAGAATCTGCGCGACCACAGGGCCAGGATGCCGAACAGGAGGGCGAGTGAAGCTGCCAGCAGCAGCCGTTTCCGGAAGAATGCCCCGGTCAGGGTATCCGGGAGCGAGGCGAGGACGAACCCGCTCGTGGAAAGGGGCATGACGCTGAAAAACCGGCCATGCGCGGCCTGGTGGGAGCGGGAATGGTTCTGGAACGCCGCCAGCACCTGTTGCTCGGGGGTGGTCGGATTCCGGATGCCGTAATCCCATGAAACGCCGATCTGGAGAGGGGAGTCCGGTCGTCGCCGGCGGGCTTCGGAAACGATGTCGAGCATTGCCAGCGACACCCAGTTTTCCGAGTGGTCGACATGGATGAACAGGCCGCCCGACGCCTCGACGCGGTGGAAAAACCATCTCCGCCTGTTTCTGATCGAAACTTCCTCGAGGTCGGGAACGTTCGATCGGAACAGGGTCCAGTTCGACGAATCCCCGACATAGCTCTGGAGCACCGGCCACCGCTGTCGGAGCCGATCGTCGCGCGCATCCACCGACAGGCCACCCGGGTCGATGTGATACTCGTGCAGGGCCTGAAACAGCATGCGAACCACCGACCGGGGAAGGTCTGGCGCGCTGACGGAGGATATCAGCTCACCGCGGGCATCCACCGCGGCAACGCGGAACATTCCGGGGAACCGCTTCCCGAGCCTGGCAAATCCTCGTCGGAGGGTGGCAGCCCGGTCGGGGGAGGCGAGGGCGCGATCATACAGCTGGTTGAAAAGGGTCGCGAGATGCCGGTTCGTGTTTTCCCGGGCGCGAAGATGCAGCAGGACCGCGTCGAGACGCTCGAAAACCGTGCGGCGGAGGCTCTCTTCCTCGGTCTGCCAGGTTGCCCCCGCGCCGTAGGCGATCAGGAGGAGGGGGAGGGCGAAAAAAATCAGGGAGGAGGCGATCCATTGTGCGCCGATCGCGAGCCTGCCGTGCGGATTCCGCGTCACGTTGCGGATTTCCTTGTCTGCATGCCCCGTCATGTCTGCATGATACCAGAATCTCGCTGGTGGTTCAGGCGTGGCATGGGGGTTGTGGTAGAATGCCCGGGCAAGAACCAAGACTAGGAGGAAGCCATGTGTGACCCCCTGAAACTCCTGACGCTCAAAGAGGCTTCCGAGATTCTCAACGTGAATCCCGAAGTGCTTCGCCGCTGGTTGCGGGGCGGCCGCCTGACCGGCGTGAAGGTGGGAAGCGACTGGCGCATCCGGCAGTCCGACCTCGCCAATCTGCTCAAGCCTTCCCAGGCTCCGGCTGCAGCCTCCGCCGCCGTTGCCGATGGGCCGAAGATGTGCATCAAATCCCCGAAATGGCTCGAATACTCGGGGCTGCCGAAGCTGCTCTACGACGAAATCGGGCCTCAGGCCTGGCCGGTCCTGAAAAAACTGGTCGAAATCGATTTCGAGAAAGCCGACGAGGAGGACCGGCGCATCCCCCTCGATACGGGCGATCTCGCGGAGCGGACCGGCTACCCGGTGGCCCTGATCGAAGAGACGCTGACCGGGCTGGTCGAGCGGCATCTCCTCCGGATCGAAAAGCCGCGTCGTGGCGGGGCCTGGCTCGAGATCCTGACGCCGCTCCGGACGCCCCGGATGATCCTCGACATCCCGTTCCGGAAGGGCGGGGTGCAGGACGCTCCTTCCAACGCCCTGAAGAACCGGTGCATGCGCCGGTATCTCGAATCCCCGGGCGTTGCCCGTTGAGATGTATTGTAAATAATATAATATGACTTGGTGTTCTCGTTGTCGTCTTCGCCTCGTCTTCCCATGATGTCGTCTCAGCGGTGGACGGCGGCACTCCGCGCTGCCGGCATCCTGCTCCTGCTGGCGCTCTGGGTCGGGATCATCGGCTGGCGCCAGTGGCATCCGGATCATCGCATCATCTATCGGGATTCGAACCTGATGGGGGTGCCCAGCCTCCAGTATCTCGGCGAGGCGATCCGGGGCGGGTTCCTCCCCTGGCTGCACCCCCGGCGCGGCTGCGGCACGCCGTTTCTTGCCGATCCCCAGACCCAGGCGCTGTATCCGCCTGCCTGGCTGGTTGCCCTCTTCCCGCCGGTCACGGCGTTCCGGCTGCATCAGTTCGCGCATCTGCTTCTGCTCGGAGCGGGATTTGCCTTCCTGGCACGGTTCCGTGGCGTCGGCATGGCGGGTTCGCTGGTGGCCGGCTGCGTGGCCGTGGCCGCCCAGACGCACCTCGCGCAGCTCGAATGGCTGCCGACGATGGCCGGAACGGCCTGGGTCCCCTGGAGCCTCCTCGCGGCGATGGGGGGCGCTCCGGGCTGGTGGACGGCGTGTCTCGCGATGATGATCGCTTCGGGCCATGCCTACATCTGGGTCATGGCCCCCGTGCTTGCCGGTGCCGGTCTGCTGCTGGCCCCGGAACGCCTCCGCCGCAGATTTCTCCTGTGCATGCTGCTCCTGCCGGCCATCACGGCGCCCTGCTGGATCGGCTACTTCGCCCTGACCGGGGATGCGCATCCGCACGGGCTTGCCGATGACACGATGCTTCCCGTCACCAACTCGAAGCTGTGGCACCTGTCCCTGTTCCTGTTTCCCGCCGGCATCAGCCCCTACGGGTTTGCCCACGCGGACGGCCGCATCAGCTGGATTCCGGTCGAGCCGCCGGCGGTCTGGGCCGTGGTGTGCTACATCGGCATCGTGCCGTTGATCCTGGGCCTGTATGGCCTGCTGCTGCCGGTCCCCGAACGTCGCGCCGCCCGGTTTCTCACGGTGGGCGGCCTGGTGATGGGCTTCGGTATCGGCTACCTCTCGAAAACGGTGATCGCGGTGAACCATGCGATCCACCATCCCGCCACGTTCATCCAGTTGACCGTCTGGGGGCTGCTGTTCGCCTGGCCGGCCGGCTGGCAGGCTCTCGACGATCCCGGCCGCATCCGGGTGCCGCGGGGGACATCGCGGGGCTGGCTCCTGCTGCTTCTCGGAATGACAATAGCATTCGGTATACATCATTGGATGTCCGAGCTTGCGTTGCGTGATGCGGCCTCGACGTTCTGGAATTATTCGTTCGGCATCGGCTGGGCCGTCTGGCTGACCGCCGGTGTCGTCGTCATCCTCGCCATCGAAGCGCTCCGGATGCGGCTTGCGGCAGCGGGACTGCTGCTCGTCGCGATCCTGGACATCTATGCCTCTGCGGCCATGGTGCTTCCGGTCACCGACGAAAAGCCCGTTCCCGCAATGATCACCGAGGGGCTCGATACGGAGAGCGGCCGCATCAGGATGGGCGGAGACTACGTCGACCGGTTCCTCGGGACGAAATACCGTCACCGGTCCGAGGTGGCGGCCTATCTCGAATGGGTGCCGACGGTGGGCTTCGCGAACAGCTATGCGCGCCACGGGCTGTACCAGTTCGATGAATACAATCCGCCATTCGAGCACGGCAGTCTGAAGGAGTGGATGAAACGTCTCGACACCGCCTCGGACACCCCGTCCGTCGAGACGCTGCGCCGGCTTTCCGGCATCCGGTATGTCCTGGCAGGGGAGGACCAGTCCCGACATGGCTGGAAGCTCGTTCGGGAACGGCAGCCCCCGGTGGGAACGTGGACGGCGCGGCTTTACGATGCCGGTCCCGTGTCTGGGGCCGTTCTGATGCCTCTCTCGGGATTGATGGCTCTCGACATGAACGGCCTGCCGGCCTCGGCGAGTCTCACGCCGGTGAAGATGCATTGGAACGGCCAGACGGCTGAGGGGGCGCTTCCCGGCATCGGATCGGCTTCTGCGGGCCAGGTCCTGTTCCTTCCGATGACGCCCTGGATCGGCTGGCAGCTTTCGTTCGACGGTCGCCCCGCCGAACTGCTCCGGCGTTCCGGCTTCGGTCTGGCCGCTGCCGTGCCGGCCGGGGCCCGCCGCTTCGAACTCCGGTTCCGCCAGCCGTGGGCCTGGCACGCCCTGTTCGCTTCCTGCCTCGGTATCATCGGCGTCTGGTTCGCCGGCCGCCGCCGGAGCGGTTTTTGACGATTGCGGGCCGGCCGCGCGAAAAAGGTGTATACTCCGGGGAACATCCTTACCAAGGAGCAGAGCATGTCCGTTGACAAGCAGATCCTCGAGAAGATCTCCACGTATTCCGATTATGCGATCCACCTGCAGCGCGGTCTGGTCGAGCATCCGGCCGTGTGCCCCGAGAACGGTGGCGAAGGTGAGCTGGCCAAGGCCGAATGGCTCCAGGGCGAACTCAAGAAGCTGAAATTCGACGAGATCAAGCGGTACGACGCCCCCCACGCGAAAGCCAAGGGCGGCGTGCGGCCCAATATCGTCGCCCGCTACAAGGGCACGAAGTCCGACCGCACCTTCTGGATCATGACCCACCTCGACGTCGTTCCCCCCGGCGAACGGTCGCTCTGGAACACCGATCCCTACAAGCTGCATGTCGACGGCAACAAGCTGTACGGCCGCGGCACCGAGGACAACCACCAGGGGCTCGTCGCCAGCCTCCTGTGCGTCCGCGCCCTGATGGAGTGCGGCGTGCGCATGCCGTTCGATGTTGCCCTGCTGTTCAACGCCGACGAGGAAACCGGGAGCGTGTACGGTGCCCATTACATGGCGGAAAAGCACCCCGAAGTCTTCGGGAAGAACGACATGTTCATCGTTCCCGACGGCGGCGCCGAGGATGCCTCGCTGGTCGAGATCGCCGAAAAATCGATCTGGTGGCTCAAGATCCGCACCCAGGGCAAACAGTGTCACGCCTCGATGCCGCACCTCGGCAAAAACGCCTTCCGCGCGGCCAGTGAGCTGGTCGTGAAGCTGAACAGCCTGTACAAGACCTTCAAGGCCAAGGACAAGCTGTTCGATCCGCCGATGAGCACCTTCGAGCCCACCAAGAAGGAAGCCAACGTGCCCAACGTCAACACCCTTCCCGGGGACGACGTGTTCTACCTCGACTCCCGCGTTCTGCCGCAGTATCCGCTCACCGAGGTCGAGGCCGAGATCCATCGGCTCGCCTCCGAGATCGAGAAGAAATACGACGTGAAGATCACCTACGAGGACCTGCAGCGCAGCGAGGCGGCCCCGCCGACCCCGGCCGACGCCCCGATCGTCGGTGCCACGGTCAAGTCGGTGAAGCGCATCTACAAGGGCGCCAAACCGAAAGCCAAGGGCATCGGCGGCGGCACGGTCGCGGCCGTGTTCCGCAAGATGAACCTGCCCGCCGTCGTCTACTCGAAGCAGGACGAGACGGCTCACATGCCGAACGAATACTGCATTCTCGACAACCTGATCGGCGACGCCAAAGTGTTCGCCCTCACCATGCTCGAGATGGAAAAATAACGTCGACCATTGCGTTTTCTGTAGGGGCGGGTCTCAGACCCGCCCCTACGTCATGTGGGAATGATTACGGGGTCAGACGGAAATAATATCCGAGAAATGATATTACGTCTGCTATATTATGGCCGGACGCCGTTTCGTCGGACAGCACGATGCCGTCGAAGCCGGCCTCGAGAATGTCGTGGAGATGCACGATCTCGCTCCGCGAGGGGAGGGGGGAGGCGACCATCGAGCCGAGCACCTCGCCGGCGAGGAGCTTCGGACGTCGCAGGTTCGGGAACAGGCGGATGAAATCCGCCTGGAGGCGTCCCAGGTCCCGCAGTTCGGATTCGGCCCCCAGGTCGCCCCGGCACAGCCAGTGTTCGTCGAACGCCCGATCGATCGCCTCGGCCGCCGCGAGGGCTGCCGGCCGCTCGAGTTTCGCGATCAGCCGGCGGTTTCCCGTGAGAGGGCGGAACAGCCCGGCCTCGCTGCCGTCGAGAACGAACGAGACGGCATACTCGACGAAGGGAAACGCGTTTCCGATGCGGATCGCCTCGGCATCGCGCGGGGAGAGACGGATCAGCTCGTAGACGCGGTTTTCACAATTGAATCCCTTGTTCGGGCTCAGGGGGCCGTTGCGGATGCATTCGGCCGCGAGGCCGTCGGAGCCTGCCGGCCCGAGAATCCGGAGGATGATGCGGCGGTCGTTCAGATGCACCAGGTCGCCGGCGGATGTCTTCCGGAAGACGCTCTCATGCGGGACCGGGATAACGGCGGGATCGTCGGATGCATCGGCCAGGCGCAGTTCGACCCGTCCGGGAATCGTATCGACCGTCGGATAGCGGCCGATGCGGACCTTTGCGCCCTGCAGATCGAGAACCACCGGCAGGCGCGTCCCCCTCTCGTCGAACAGGGTCGAGAGCCGGGAGAGCTGCTCCCGGAGGCCGTCGGGCGTCATGTGCGACGTGTTGAGCCGGAACCGGGTCGCGACGCGGGCGAGAGCCAGGGTGCTCGCGCGATCGGCGGAGGCGGGGCCGAGGGTCAGGATGCGTTCGATCATGGGGACGGGGGTGCGCCGGTGAGGGGCCGGGCGGGAGCGAGGACGGTCCGGTGCTGAACCCGGTACAGCATCAGCGAGCCGATGACATAACAGGCGATCAGCAGCAATTGGACGGCGGTGAGGCCGATCAGATCGAGAAAGCTGCCCTGCAGCCAGGCGATCGCGGTGAGGCCGGCCCAGGCCGTCAGCGTGTTCAGGCTGCCGAACACCGTCTTGTTCTGCGCCTGCGGAAACATTTCGGGCAGGGTGATGACCATCGCCATGCAGTAGATGCGGTCGAGGATCATGAACAGCGTGATCAGGGCCAGCGCCGCGGCATACGGCAGGCCCCCCATGATGAAGACCGGGAAAATGATGCCCGAGACGACCAGGCTGCCGGTGAAGGTCAGGGCATGGCCGAGCCGGTTCCGGATGGCGGGCACGACGAAATTGATCACGGCCTCGCCCAGGCCGATCGCGAACAGGGCCCGGCTGATTTCGGCGAGCTGAAGGTTGTAATGCGTGATGAACCAGATGCCCGAGACGGCGTAGAAGCCGAAATAGCACATTCTATTGATCGTGAAGCCTATATAATACTCGGCGGCCATCGGGAGGCGGAACGCCTCGATATAATCCCGGATCATCCGGCCGACCGAGAGGGGCTGTTTCGCCTCCCCGTCGGAGGAACGGAGGGCGAGGGTGAGGACGATTCCCGAGGCCGCCATGATGGCGCCGAACAGCCAGAAGGAGCCCTGCCAGGAAAGGGAAGGGGCCGGCGATCCGGGAACGGCTTCGGCGGCCAGGGGCGTTGCGCTCATGCCGGCGGCGGTGATCAGGCCGATCAGCGGGACGCCGAGGGCCGTCGCCAGGGGCCTGGCCGACATCAGAACGGCCATCATCGCCTGATAATGGCTTTTGGGGACGCCGTAGAAGGTGATCCACCACATGCAGGCCGCGATCGTGCCCGAGGAGAAGCCGAACACCAGGCGCGAACCCTGCGCGACCGCCAGGGAGTCGGTGGTCAGGAACACGGCGAGGCCGGCGAGCAGGCCGGCCGACGCGGCGCCCAGCAGGGTGGGGACCCGGAACCGGGTCGTCAGGGCCGGGCCGAGCAGGACGCCGGCGACCGTTCCGATCGTCGCCCAGGAGATGAGCAGCAGCACGCGGTTCAGCACGACCCCGAAATGCCGCGACAGTTCCCGCACGAGGGGCGAGATCGCGCTGTCGACGGTCGAGAAGCCGAAGATCAGCAGGAACGAGGCGAGAACGACGAGGTGGTTCTTCACGAAATCCGTTCGCGGACGGCGACGTCGATCGCCTCTGCTTCACGGGCGTCGGCGGCGAAGATGGCGATGCCCGCCCTGCCGTCTTCGGGGGGAAGGATGATGACGGCCCCGGCTTCGGATACCCCGGGCTCGAGCAGCAGCGAGGCGGATCGCTTTCCGATCTTTCCGGCCAGGGCTGCATGGAGACCCGCGAAGGTGCCGCACTCGGGGCGCACGGGAAGGGTGGCGAGGAAGCGCGCGTGCAGAAGGCCGCGGTTGAGCCCCGTCAGGCGGGCCCCCAGGTCGATCAGGTGGGAGAAGCCATTGTGCCGGAAGTTGCATTCGATGAGAACCGCGCGCCGGCTCCCGTCGTCGTTTCGAACGATGCCCCAGTCGAGGTTCAGATACCCGCGGCCGCCGAGCTGGTGGGCCGCCCGGCCAAACGCCAGGCTCTCTCGATGTATCTGATCCGCTATATCCTGATCCGTGAAAGGGTAGGTGAAGCCGACCCAGCCGCCGTTCTCGAGGATCTGGGAGTCGATGCCGATGAACTCGGGGCCGTGGCGTTCGACATCGACCAGCGAGCCGAGCGTCTCGAGCAGTTCCAGTTTCGGCTCGATCAGCACCGTTCCGTTCGAATACCAGTTTTCGAGGCGGGGGAGAAGCTCGTCGGGAGCTCCGCACAGGTTGCCGACGCCGCCGGCGCTCTGGGCCTTGCGCAGCATCAGCTCCCCGTCGTGGAACTGGGACGCATCCTTCACCGCGCGGCGCAGGCCGACCAGGTCATTCGCCGAGATGCCGGGAATCGTCTCGATGCCGAGATGCCCCGCGATGCGCTTGCATTCCAGCTTGTCGTTGAGCTGCTGGGACAGCCCTTCTTCGATCAGGATATTGTGGGTCGGATTGCCCGGGATGCCGATCTCGGCGGCGACGCGCAGCGCGTTTTCCGTCTGCAGGTAGGGTTCGAGGACCCAGCCGCCGTCGCGACACAGCTCGCGTGCCGCATCGAGCAGCCTCCGGTCGGCCAGGACGGCTTCGGCCAGAAGGAACGGCCGGGGTTCGGCGGTGGGGAACAGGACCGGCAGCGTGGAAGTGAAGCCGCTGACGGCCGATGCGTAGGCGATGAAGCGCTGGTCCACCGCGTTGCCGACGATGACCGCATCGCCCGGAGCCGCGTGGAAGAGGAACCGGGGTGTCCAGACGCTGACCTTCGTCGCCAGGCTGCCCTGTTCGTCGGTGTCGGCGTCGAGGAAGACTTCTTCGATGTTTGCAAACCAGAGTTTAGGCATAGAATGTCCCATCGCACACCGGACAGGCCTTGCGGTCGATCCGGAGCCCCTTGCTGGCGCTTTTCAGGCCGCACAGCACGAAATCGAAGCCGAGTTCCCGCAGCAGCCGCGCATACAGATCGACGATCCGCTGCTTCGCCTCGGGCTTCAGTTCGATATACCGTGTTTCCCCCTGCTTCGGAAGAAGCTGGCGCGACGCCTCGACATCGAAATGGCTCAGGATGCGGTCCGTGTGTTCCGTCCCGATCCGGCGCCGGATGTCCTCGACCATCGGCTCGGTCAGCAGAAGCGTCGAGAACATGACGCGCCTCAGGCCTGCCTCGCGGAGCCGGAGAAGAAGCCCGCGCAGCGTCGTCTCGTCGTCTTCCAGCCCGGGAACGATCGGATCCATGTGCACCGTGACGCGCACGCCGCGCTTCTGCAGCTCGACAGCCGCGTTCAGCCGCTCCTCGAGCGGAAAGATGTGCTGCTCGAGCGAGACCGGGGCGGCGGGCTTGAACACCGGGTTGTACGAGAATTTCGCGGGGAACCTGCCCATGACATCGATGCAGGCAGCATCCGGCAGCCCCTTCGTGGTGATGATGGCGCGTTCGACGGGGGAGTCGGCGAGGGTCTGGAGCAGGCGGGCCGCGAGGCCGCTCTTCACCTGACCCGGGGTGAACAGGTCGGTGTACCGGGAAAGTTTGACGATCTTCACATCCCCCCGGGCGAGCCGGTCGCGCAGTTCGGGGATGAGCCGGTCGGGATCCGCCAGCGGAGCGGGGCGATCGAAGACCGTGTGAAGCTCGGCGAGTTTCTCGGTGACGGCGGAGCGGTAGCGGGCGTAACAGTAGTCGCAGTCATGCTCGCAGCCTGCCCATGGCTCGAGATAGTGATACTTGCCGTACCAGCAGGTGCCGAGGCAGCCCGGAGTCAGCAGGGCAACGATTTCGTGCGCTTGTTCGGACATGGTGTCATCCTTCCTTGATGGCCGTCAGATGGCTGAGAAAACAGGTGTGGCGGGTGCGGCGGGCGAGTCTGAAGCCGCCGGCCTCGAGCGCTGCCGTCCAGGCGTTCAGGCCCGTGGCGAACTCGTCCCGGATCGTGATCAGGAAATCCGGCTGTACCTGGGGCCACCGCTCGCCATACCAGGTCGCGGCATCAGCCAGGACCTGCGGCATGCAGGCCTCCAGTTCGGAGCGATCGAAGTCGAAGACGGCATCCTCGATCACGAAGCGGGCGCCGGGGGCGAATCGCGGCCCGATCTGCCGGAAAAACACGATCTTTTCCGCATCCGTCAGGTGGTGCAGCGCTTTGCGGGACGAACCTTTCGTCAGCGGTTCCTCAGCCTCGAGACGGCAGTCGAGAAAGGGAACCTGGAGCAGACGGGCTGCAGGAACCGCTGCGAGCCGCTGTTTTGCCTGCTCGAGCTGCTTTTCGGCGACGTCGACGCCGATCACGCGGCGGCAGAACCGTGCCGCAACGGCAAGAGCGGCGCCGTTCCCGCAGCCGAAATCGATGAACACGTCATCGCGGCCCAGTTCCAGAGGGGCGAGATACGCGAGGATCTCCTTCTCGTCGAACGGGAACAGGGTGTTGTAATGGTCGACCAGGCTCCCCGTTTCCCACGCTTCGGGGGCGTTACGGCTCATGCGAGCAGTTCCTTTCCTATTTATACTTTATTATATATTATATGACGGAAAATCGAATTCAAACGCCCGAACTGTACGGCATGAATGAGCGGGTGTCAAGTCTTGAGAAACCGGGATAACTCCAGATAGGCTTCCGTCAGCTCCTGGCAGAGACGGGTCGCCGTGGCCAGCTTCTCGGGATCGTTCCCGTGGCGGTCGGGATGATATCGCTTCATCATCTCTTTCCAGGCTTTCCGGACCGTCGCCAGATCCGAGCCGATGGGGATCTCGAGACGGTTGTAGCAGCGCTGGAGCCGTGCATCGGGTTCCCGGCGGGCGCCGGCCGGGGCCGGGCCGCCGGGGCCGGTCTCTTCGTCGGGCCAGGGGAGGTCATCCGACTCGAACTCGGCGAGAGAGCGGCCGAGCCAGGCATTGACATACGCTTTCACGACACGCGTCAGGCGTTCCCGGATGCCCATGGGCGTGGATCTCCTCCCTCATGTTCGCCTTCATCGTAGCATGGCAGGCCCGGGGGGCGGGATGGATACATCTTTTTTCTTGTCAGAAGAATCGCTCTCATGCATCATGGGATCAGAAACCGCGCCGGTTCTTGCCGCGGAATATGCGAAGACGGAGGATCTCGGGATATGGTGGGAGTCGGCATTTTCGTACTCGTCATCGGCGTTGCGCTTTTGTACTGGCGGTATCTGGAGCAGGCCAAAGTCGCCCAGATCAAGGGAACCCGGACCTCCACGGCTCAGGAGCTGAAAGACGGCGCCGTATCGGTCGGCAAGCCTGTCGAAGTGAAGGGCACCATCCAGTGCGACTCTCCTCTGACGGCCCCGCTTTCCGGCAAATCCTGCGTCTGGTTTTCCTGCGAAAGCCGGGAACGGATCGAGGTCACCACGTTCGAGACGAATCAGCAGACGAAGCAGCAGGAGCGGAAGACGAAGACGGAACACCGCGTGGTCCGTTCCGAAACGTCGATGGTTCCGTTCTGGGTTCAGGATGCGAGCGGCCGGGTGATGGTGCGCCCGGAAGAGGCGGAGATCGATGCCATCCAGGTGATCGACCGGTTCGAGCCCGCCCCGGCCTCCTCGATCGGCCAGGTCATGTCCACCGGCAGCCTGAGCATGGGGTACGTCAGCACCCTTCCCGCGCTCGACGCGAACCACCGCATCCTCGGCATCGAGCACAAGGAGCGCATTTTCCCCGTCAACCAGCCCGGATACGTGCTTGGCGAGCTGCATTCGGGCGGTGAAGCGCCCACGATCGCCCGGCGGGTGAAAAGTGACGTGACGTTCGTCATCTCGACGAAATCCGAAGAGGAGCTGGTGGCGGATGCCGAATCCCGCGTGTTCTGGCTTCTCGTGGCGGGCGGAATCGTTTCGCTCTGCGGGGTGGCCCTGATCGTCAAGAGTTTCCTGCCGTGACCGAACCGGGGGAGATACGTTCTTCCCCCGTTCCCCAAGCTTGACCCATCCGGAACAGGATGGGTATAATGCCGCCGAAGTAGAGACGCTGATTGAAAGGCACGCAGGTGCAGATATCCTGTTTGTCCGACCGTGGACTCGTCCGACGCAACAACGAAGACAATCCTCTGGCGGTCCCTCCCTGGCGCGAGCCGGCAATGACGGCCGGGGCTTGCCTGTTCGGGGTTGCCGACGGCATGGGCGGGCATGCGGCGGGAGAGGTCGCCTCGCGTATCGCGACCGATTCGTTGCGCCAGTGGCTTTCGGGCGCGCACCCCGATGGCACCGGCCAGGCCAGTCTCGAGGCCGCGTTTTCCGACGCGAATCACGCCATCTGGCAGCACGTGAAGATGCATCCAGAGTGCCAGGGAATGGGAACGACAATGACCGCCGGGCTCATCGTGGGCAGCCAGATGGTTCTCGGCCATGTGGGAGACTCCCGCGCGTATCTGCTTCGGGGCGGTCAGATGCGCCAGCTCACGAATGATCACACGCTCGTCGCCGAGCAGGTGCGGGCCGGCCTCCTCGATGCCGC
>ENA-UOWO01000434-UOWO01000434.1-activated-sludge-metagenome-genome-assembly--contig:-NODE-434-length-60825-cov-16.180467_pt1 | contig 60825 bp, 45 predicted proteins | sample MGYA00238148_ERZ761564 | MGnify/ENA primary metagenome ERZ761564 (study PRJEB28885, sample SAMN05720194) | activated sludge metagenome | isolation source: Anaerobic digester | place: USA...
AAGAGAGGTTCTAGTGAGGCATCGAGCGGATTCGAACCGCTGTAGGAGCTTTTGCAGAGCCCAGCCTAGCCACTCGGCCACGACGCCATGATGGACGGCAAACTTAATAAATAATTTTGAATTTCAAATTTTAAATCTTGAATTTATTCCCGAATTGGCAAAGCTAGCTGCGGTATTCTTCCATCTCGATCGTAACGGCCTCAACGTCACCACCAATCGGCGGGTTGATTTTGGAGACGGCCAATACGATCCTGGATATAGACGGAATTTCCCTGAAAATACGGGTGATGATTCGATGTGCCACGTGTTCGAGTAATTTAGAACGGATGGCCATTTCCTCAACGACAATGCGGTTCAAAACCACGTAATCTACAGTGTCTTCAAGATTGTCTGAAACAGAAGATCTGCGCAAATCAGTTTTTACTTCAAGGTCAACAGTGTAATCAGAGCCAATCCGGCCTTCTTCCTCGAGACAGCCGTGAAACGAAAAAGTACGTATGTTTTTGAGTTTTATAGTTCCCATAAGGCTTTTATTTATCGGATAAAAGTACAAAATTTAAGTGCATCCGGTTTTAAACTATTTTAATAACTTTGTCGCTCAAAATCCCAAATATGTCAACCGAGGAAAAATCACTCAATTTTATAGAGCAAATCATAGAAGATGATTTAAAGGCAGGGCTTTCGCAAAACAAATTACGCTTTCGTTTTCCGCCAGAACCTAACGGTTATCTGCACATTGGGCATGCCAGTTCGATAGCACTCAATTTTGGTTTGGGTATCGATTACAATGCGCCGGTGAACCTGCGTTTTGACGATACCAATCCGGCCAAGGAAGAGCAGGAATTTGTCGATGCCATCAAACGCGACGTGCAATGGCTTGGATACCAATGGGATCAGGAATTGTACGCCTCCGATTATTTCCAACAGTTGTACGATTGGGCGATAGAATTCATCAAAAAAGGAAAGGCTTATGTAGACAGCCAGACGTCCGAAGCGATGGCACAGCAGAAGGGAACTCCGTCGACAGAAGGAACCGATTCACCATACAGAAACCGCTCTGTTGAAGAAAACCTCGACCTTTTTGAACGCATGAAGAATGGCGAGTTTGAAGAAGGCACTCATATCTTACGCGCCAAAATCGACATGAAATCCAAGAATATGCTCATGCGCGACCCCATCATGTACCGGATTTTGCACAAGCACCACCACAGGACTGGTGACCAATGGTGTATTTACCCCATGTACGACTGGGCGCATGGCGAAAGCGATTACCTCGAGCAGATTTCGCATTCGTTTTGTACACTCGAATTCCTGCCGCACCGCGAACTCTACGATTGGTTCTTAGATCAGGTTTACGACAATCAAAAAGTACGTCCCAAACAACGCGAATTTGCGAGAAGAAACCTTTCACATACGGTTGTGAGCAAACGAAAATTGCTCAAACTCGTTCAGGACAACCACGTCAACGGTTGGGATGATCCGAGGATGTCTACCATTTCCGGACTTCGTCGCCGCGGCTATACGGCTGCATCGTTACGCAATTTTGCCAATACGATCGGGATTGCCAAACGCGATAATTTGATTGATGTATCGGTTTTGGAGTTCTGCATCCGTGAAGACCTCAATAAAACCGCACCACGCGTCATGGCCGTGCTCGATCCGGTGAAACTTGTCATCACGAATTACCCTGAAAGACAGGAAGAATGGCTTGATGCCGAAAACAACCAGGAAGATGAAAGCGCCGGTTTCAGGAAGGTGCCTTTTTCACGCGAAATCTATATTGAACGCGAAGACTTTTTAGAGGAAGCGCCTGCGAAGTTTTTCCGCCTCAGTATCGGGAAAGAAGTGCGCCTTAAAAATGCCTATATCATCAAAGGCGAATCGGTGGTTAAGGATTTGGCCGGAAACATCACAGAGATTCATGCAACTTACGATACCGATAGCCTTAGCGGAAGCGGTACAGAAGCGAGCCTTAGAAAGGTTTCGGGGACTTTGCACTGGGTTTCAATCCCGCATGCGCTCCAGGCCGAAGTGCGTTTGTACGACCGTTTGTTTACCGACGAGGCGCCCGATGCACATAAGGAAAAAGACTTCCTCGAATTCGTCAATCCCGATTCGCTCAAAATCGTCACCGGGTATGTAGAACCGAGCTTGCAAACGGCAAAAAACGAAGACAAATTCCAGTTCCAGCGGATGGGTTATTTCACCGTTGATAAGGATTCTACAGCAGATAAACTCGTGTTCAATAAGACCGTTGGGCTTAAGGATGCCTGGGAAGAGAAAGGCAAGAAGGAAGAAAACGCCATCAACAATTCGCTCAAGGAAATCAACAAATACTTCAAGGTGGCTACTGATGAAGAAAGGAATGGAATTGAAAAAGCAATTGCAGAAAACATCCAATCTATTGCCAATTTCAGCTTGTTGCAAAATGCCATCCGTAAGAACGTGGCCAATAACAAAGCTTCGTTGTTGTTCGCCAATTGGATTTTAAAATACTCAGAAATAATTAAGTTTTCGGATGTTGACCAAGAGGTTTTAGAGAAACTATACAATATGTCGCTTAGAAGCGAATCGCCATTTGTTCGAAATGAAGTAATGACAAACTTAAAAACGGATTCGACCAACTTCCAGAAATTCGAAAGCGAAATTTCTAAAATCAACTAATAGTACTACTATCGATATTATCTTTTAAAAACTCCCGTTGCTATGGGAGTTTTTTATTATTGTGAAATTCTATTGAAAACAAAAATCCTATTGAATCAAACAATAAAAAACAGCCTTCATAAATGAATTTTAAGAAAGAAATTTTAGAAAAGAGACGTATACTGTCACTGGTTCAATTTCATTTAAAACACGCTACTTATTTGCGTTTCTATCGATTTTAACCAGTCATTAACAACACACGCACGAATTTGTCGCTACCTTTAAGAAAATAACTTTAAAACCCATCACCATGTCAACAGGAAATACCGTTTTAGGATTTGTGGCCGGAGCGGCCATTGGGGCAATTGCCGGAATTTTATACGCGCCCGCGAAAGGATCAGAAACCCGCGAAAAATTGCGCGATGGTTTGGATGATATCAAAAACAACCTACAGGATAAGTTCGAGAATGCCACCGACGATTTGAAAGGGCAAATCTCGAACGCCAAATTCGACCTCGAGGAAACCTATGAAAATCTCGTCTCCACGATGAGTCATAAAGCAGAAGACGTGATTGCGTTTCTCGAAACGAAACTCGCCGACCTCAAGGCACAGAACGCCAAATACCAGAAGGAAAATAAAACACAGTATTCAGAATAAAAAAAGAGGCGATAAGCCTCTTTTTTGTTAAACGGTGATGTCTGGATTTTCGGGATTTTCAGGAGTTTCCCGAAAACGTGTTTCGGGTTTGGGCTGCTCGTCTTTTGGTTTGAGTTTCTTGGGATTGTTGCGTTTCATCATCTCACCCACTTGGTTCGACGCGCTGAACGATGCCACCATATTGTTAAGCATATCGCTTCCGGCTTGTGGGGAATTGGGCAGCAAAATCAAATTTGAATTCGCGTCAGAGCCAATGGCTTGCAACGTATCGTAATGTTGCGTCACTACAATCAGTGCCGAAGCTTCCTGTGAGTTGATGCCCACATTGTTCAAAACCTCTACACTTTCTACCAAACCTCGTGCGATTTCTCGGCGTTGGTCGGCAATACCTTGCCCTTGCAGGCGTTTGCTTTCGGCCTCTGCTTTGGCTTTTGCCACGATCCGGATACGGGAACTTTCGGCCTCAAATTCGGCGGCGGTTTTCTCACGGTCGGCTGCGTTGATGCGGTTCATGGCGTTTTTCACCTGCAAATCTGGGTCGATGTCGGTCACCAGCGTGTTGATGATGTCATAACCATAGGTCATCATCGCTTCGTTTAGTTCGCGCTTGACGGCGATGGCGATATCGTCTTTTCTTTCAAAAACATCATCGAGCTTGAGTTTGGGTACTTCGGCACGCACCACATCAAACACATAAGCGGTAATCTGGTCGTGCGGATATTCGAGTTTGTAAAAAGCATCGTACACTTTTTCCTGGATGACCTTGAACTGTACCGAGACTTTCATCTTCACAAAAACATTATCCTTGGTCTTGGTTTCAATAATCACATCGAGCTGCTGTATTTTGAGGTTGACGCGTCCGGCGATGCGGTCAATGAGCGGAATCTTGAGCTGGAGACCCGAATTTCGCACGCTGAGGAATTTCCCGAATCGTTCGATAATGACCGATGTCTGTTGCTTTACCGTAAAAAAAGAGGAGAAGAAAATGAACAGGGCAAATACGCCGAGGACAATTACTGGTACATTCATAAGGATATAATTAAGTTTGAAAATCACCGTTAAATTACAAAAAATATTCTAGGTTTGCCCTTTATACCAACTATATGAAAACGAAACTCCTTAGCATTACTTTACTTTTTTTTACTGTCCTTGCATGGTCTCAGTATGGCGACCGAGATGCCAACAGGATTGGGATTATTGGTGGTGTCAACCAAATGACACTGAGCACCAAGAATTTTAACACCAGAGCCCAAACCGGCTGGAATGTAGGGCTTTCACTGCGCGGCAACTTCTATAACGACTTTGACATGGTCTACGCGATGCAGTTCAGCGAGACCAAGTTCTCGGTGCCCACCCGAAATGTTTTGCTGCAAAAGGAAGATGTCGCCTACAAATTGCCGGCAGCACAGATTTCATTGATGCTGAGCTACAAGATCGTAGAGAACCACCTCAGTATTGAGGCGGGCCCGGTTTTCCAGATCAATGACAAACTTAAGATTGATGACGATGACAATACCGCCAACGTGATAGAAGGTGCCGACTTGAAGGACGACGGAACAGCTTTGCGCGCCGGCGACATTTTAAAAGTGTCACAGTTTAGCTTTTATCCGGCCGTTGGGATTACTGCGGGAGTACGACACGTTAGGCTCAATGTACAATACCTCATTGGGGTGACCAATTTGCTTGGCAAACTCAACGATTCCAACAACGCCATGAGTGGATTTAAAGGAAATGCCGGAATTTTGAACGGCAACCTGATCATCTACTTGTAGAGAAATTTGAATTGCCACGAAATTAAAAAGCTCCCATTTCCGGGAGCTTTTTTTATAAAGTGTTAATGGCTTTTTGGATTCTCGAAACCGTTTCGTCCTTACCGATCATTTCGGCAATGTCAAACAAATGCGGGCCTTTTAACGCGCCTACAAGGCTCAACCTAAATGGCTGCATGACTTTACCCATGCCGATTTCGTTTTGCGCCATCCAATCCTTCAGGATCGTTTCAATGTTGGCCGACGCGAAATCTTCAATCCCAGAAAGCACTTCGATTACGCGTTGCATCAATTGGGGCGTGTCTTCTTTCCAGTTTTTGGCAGCTTTTTCATCGTAAGAACTTGGTGCGACAAAGAAGTAATCGGCCAAATCCCAAAATTCAGAAACAAAATGCGCGCGTTCCTTGATTAGTGAAACGATGCGTACCAAAGTAGAATAATCCACATCGATGCCTTTCGCGTAAAGGATAGGGGCAAAGGCTTTGGCCAAAGTTTCATCATCTTGTTTCACGAGGTATTGGTGGTTGAACCATTTGTTTTTCTCAGGATCGAACTTCGCGCCCGATTTATGTACACGCGACAAATCGAAGGATTGTGATAGTTCGTCGAGCGAGAAAATTTCCTTATCGGTGCCATCGTTCCAACCCAATAAGGCGAGGAAGTTCACGACTGCTTCGGGGAAAAATCCGGCTTCACGGTAACCCGATGAAATGCCTTCGGCGGTTTGCCATTCGAGCGGGAATACGGGAAATCCGAGCTTGTCACCATCGCGTTTGGACAATTTTCCGTTGCCGATGGGTTTGAGGATCAGCGGCAAATGTGCAAATTCGGGTGCATCCCAACCAAAAGCGCGGTACAATAAAACGTGCAACGGCATAGACGGCAGCCATTCTTCGCCGCGAATCACGTGCGAGGTTTCCATCAGATGGTCGTCGACAATGTTGGCCAGATGGTAAGTAGGCATGCCGTCGCTTTTAAAGAGCACTTTGTCATCGAGCAGATTGGTCTCGAATTTTACGTCTCCGCGGATGATGTCCTGCAAATGCAAAGTCTCGTTAACCGGCGTTTTGAAACGGATGACAAAATCTTCGCCGTTGGCAATCCTGGTTTGGGTTTCCTCAGCCGATAGTACCAGAGAATTGTCTAGTTTTTCGCGGTTGTGGTGGTTGTAAATGAAGGTCTTGCCGTGCTCTTCGTGTTGTTTGCGATGCGTGTCGAGTGCCTCGGCGGTATCAAATGCATAATAGGCATTTCCCGAAGCAATGAGCGCGTCGGCGTATTGTTGGTACATCGCTTTGCGCTCACTTTGTCGGTAAGGCCCGAATTTTTCATTCTTGCCTACGGTTTCACTTGGCGCAATACCCAACCAATCCAACGCCTCGAAAATGTATTGTTCGGCGCCGGGAACAAAGCGGTTCTGGTCGGTATCTTCGATCCTGAGATAGAAAACGCCGCCGTGTTTTTTGGCAAACAAATAATTGAACAAAGCGGTACGGACACCACCGATATGTAAAGGCCCGGTTGGGCTGGGTGCAAAGCGCACACGAACTGGCTTAGACATTGTCGTAAATTTTTGGCAAAGATAGAGAAAAGGTGTAAGGTGCCGGGTTTTTACATAGCGTTTTCCCTTAAAACTTGTACCCTGAACCCTGTACCTAATTTAACATTTTGTTATTCACATAAATTACTACTTTTATCGGTTATTAACAAACGACTATAAAATTGGCGACTTCACCTATCATTTACCAAAAGCTTGAGGCTTTCATCAGGAAATATTACACCAACGAACTGATTCGTGGTATTATTTTCTTTGTCGGGCTGGGTTTGCTGTACTTGCTTTTTACCCTTTTTGTAGAGTATTTCCTTTGGCTCAAACCTGCGGGAAGAACCGTTTTATTTTGGGCGTTTATTGCCGTTGAGCTGTTGCTGTTGCTGCGATACATTTTGTTTCCGTTGTCGCGGCTTTTTAAATTGCAGCGAGGGATTGACTACAAACAGGCGTCGGCCATCATCGGCGACCATTTCAATGAGGTGAGCGACAAGCTTACCAATTTCCTTCAACTCTCGGCCGACAATGGCCAATCCGAACTTTTAATTGCATCCATCGAACAGAAAGCCAACGCGTTGCAGCCAATTCCTTTTGGCAATGCCGTGAATTTCAACGCCAATAGGAAATACCTTCCGTTGGCCATCATACCCATTTTGTTTTTCGCATTCTTCTACATCTCAGGAAACAGCAGTATGATTTCGCAGAGTTTGAACCGCGTGGTACATTTTAAGGAACAGTTCATTCCGCCTGCGCCTTTTAAGTTTGTCATCCTCAACAAGGAACTGCAAACTGAGCAGCACCAGGATTTTGTGTTGCGTGTGAAGACCCTTGGCAATGTGGTTCCAGAAAATGCGATGATCTTTATTGGCGATGAAAGCTATTATATGGAGTCGGCCGATAATGGCGAATTCGAGTTCAAGATTACCAAACCCATACAAGACGTTTCGTTTCACGTGGAAGCCAATACAATCGTCTCGGCCCAGTACGAACTCAAAGTGGTTACGGTACCGACAATTGCCAATTTTGAAATGCAACTGCAATTCCCGGCTTACCTGAACAAAAAACCCGAAACCATCAAAGGCACCGGAAACGCTGTAATTCCCGAAGGTACAAGGGTAACCTGGAAAATGGACACGAAAGCCACACAAAACGTAGACTGGACCGATTTAAAATCGACACAGGCTTTTGCCAAATCTGACAACAGGTTTACGTTAAGCCGCAACGTTTCGCAGAACACGGCTTACAGCATCCTTACCTCGAACGAGAAAGTCAGGGCGTATGAGAAGCTCAATTACCAGATCTCGGTAGTCAAAGATCAGTATCCGACAATTAATGTGAACAACGCGCCCGACAGTCTCAAAACACAAAAGAACTACGTGCTAGGGCAGGTTTCTGATGATTATGGGCTGTCTAAGTTGCAGATTGTTTATTACGAGAAAGACAAGCCGCAGACCGCCAAACGCGGCATCTTGAATGTTAAGAAAGACTTGTATGACCAGTTTGTATTTGCTTTCCCGAGCCAGCTTCCGGTGGAGCAAGGTGTGTCTTATGATTATTACTTTGAGGTTTTTGATAATGACGCTTTGCACCATTTCAAGAGCACGCGTTCTTCTGTTTTTTCTGATCGCATTGCGACCGACTCGGAGAAACAAGATGAGGTGTTGAAACAGCAAAACGACAATATCAACAGCTTGCAGAAGTCGCTTAAGAACCAGGACAAACAGCTTTCAGACATTGAGAAGCTACAGAAGGCCGGCAAGGAAAAGGAGAGCCTCGAGTTCAAAGATCAGCAAAAAGTCAACGATTTCATCAAACGCCAGAAGCAACAGGATGAAATGATGCGCGAATTTGCCGAGAAAATGAAGGAGAATCTCGATAAGTTTCAGGGCGAAAAGAAAGACGAATTCAAGGAAGCGCTTGAGAAGCGACTTGAAAACGCCGATAAGGATCTTGAGAAGAATAAGAAATTGCTCGATGAACTCAAGGAACTCAATGACAAGATCAAGAATGAAGAGTTGTTTGAAAAAATGGATCAATTTAAGCAGAAAAGTAAAAACCAAACCAAAAGCCTCGAGCAACTGGTAGAGCTCACCAAACGCTATTATGTAGAGAAAAAAGCCGAGCAGATCGCGGATAAGTTAGAACAGTTGGCCGAAAAGCAAGACAAGCTGGCCGAGAATGAAAAGGAAAACAATTCTGACAAGCAAGAAAACATCAATAAGGAGTTCGATCAAATCCAGGAAGATTTAAAAGAGCTCGACAAAGAAAATAAGGAACTTAAATCGCCAATGGACATCCCAAAGGACAGCGAGAAAGAGAAAAGCATAGACGAAGACCTCAAGAAGGCATCCGAGGAATTGCAGAAGCAAAATAAACCCAAAGCCAAGCCAAAGCAAAAAAGCGCGGCCCAGAAAATGAAGCAGATGTCTATGAAAATGGAGCAAAGCATGGAAGGCGCCGAGATGGAGCAGATGGAAGAAGACGTGAAGATGCTGCGCCAAATCCTCGACAATTTATTGGCATATTCATTTTCGCAGGAGAGCCTGATGGGCGAATTCAAGAACCTCAAACGCGTGTCGCCGTCATTCAACAAATACTTGCGTACCCAGCAAGACCTTAAGCTACAGTTCAAGCATGTCGACGACAGTTTATTTGCAATGTCCTTGCGCAACCCAAAAATCGCGGAGGATATTACCAAAGAAGTTGGGAACGTACATTACAACATGGATAAGGCGTTAGAAAGTCTTGTTGAGGCGCAAGTTCCTAAAGGGGTTTCCCATCAGCAATACTCCATTACGTCTGCCAACAAACTGGCCGATTTCCTGAGTGATTTACTTAACAATATGCAGATGCAGATGTCTGGTATGGGTATGGGAAAACCAAAACCAGGACAGGGCGAAGGTCAAGGCATGCAATTGCCCGACATCATTAAAAAACAGGAAGGGCTCGGCGAGAAAATGAAACAGGGCATGAAAGAAGGGAAAAAGCCTGGAGATGGTAAAAAGCCTGGCGAGAGTGGTGATAAACAAGGCGAGGACGGTAAGAAGCCTGGCGAGGGTAAAAAGCCTGGCGCTGGCGAGAAAGGCAAATCGGGCAAAGACGGTAAATCAGGTGGCGACGGAAAGGGAGAAGGAGAAGAAGGCCAAGATGGTGAAGGCGACGCGCGTGCGATTATGGAAATCTACAAAGAACAAAAGCAGTTGCGAGAGGCGTTACAGAATGAGCTCAATAAGAAGGGAATGGGCGGAAATGGGCAAAACGCACTCGAGCAAATGAAACAGATAGAAAAGCAATTGCTCAACAAGGGTTTCAACAACGAGACGATGCAAAAGGCGCTCAACCTAAAGTACGAACTTTTAAAGCTTGAAAAGGCAATTCAGCAACAAGGTGAGGAAAAGAAGCGCCAGTCAGAAACCAACAAGAAAGAGTTCAACAACCAAAGTATGGCCTTGCCGTCAAGTCTGCAGGATTATCTGAACAGCATTGAAATTTTAAACAGACAAAGCTTACCTTTGCGCTCCAATTTCAACCAAAGGGTTCAGGAATACTTTAAACAATGATCAATTTTAATTACGAAACCGATTTTGTCCTTGCTAATGAGAAAGCCTTTCAACAATGGCTTTCAAGCGTGATTGTATCCGAAGGGAAGAAAGAGGGAGAAATCAATTATATCTTCTGTGACGATGAATACCTACTTGAAATCAATCAGCAGTATTTGGGCCACGACACCTTGACAGACATCATTAGCTTCGATTATTCAGTAGGAAAAGAGCTACACGGGGATATTTTCATCTCAATCGAAAGAGTGCGTGAAAACGCAAAAGATTTCGAAGTTTCTTTTGAAGAAGAATTACTTCGGGTTCTTTCGCATGGCATTTTACATTACTGTGGCTACAAAGACAAAACGGAATCGGATGAAATGGTGATGCGCCAAAAAGAAGAAGAGAAAATGAAAATGTTTCACGTGGAACAACCAAAGAAATAACCCATGTTTGAGAATGAGTATGATGTAATAGTGGTGGGTGCGGGACATGCCGGATCTGAGGCTGCTGCAGCGGCAGCCAATCTTGGCTGCAAAACGCTGTTGGTTACAATGAGCTTACAAAACATTGCGCAGATGTCATGTAATCCTGCCATGGGCGGGATTGCCAAAGGGCAAATTGTTCGTGAGATTGACGCTTTGGGCGGATACTCGGGAATCGTTTCAGATAAGACGGCAATCCAGTTTAAGATGCTCAATAAATCCAAAGGGCCTGCAATGTGGTCGCCTCGCGTGCAAAGCGATCGGATGCGATTCGCCGAGGAGTGGCGGTTGATGCTGGAGCGAACGCCAAACCTTGACTTCTATCAGGAGATGGTTAAAGGGTTGATTATAGAAAATGGTAAGATAAAAGGCATCCGTACTTCTCTGGGCGTAGAGATCAAGGCTAAGACAGTCGTGCTTACCAACGGAACTTTTCTCAATGGATTGATCCATATAGGTGAAAAACAGTTTGGCGGCGGTAGAGCAGGCGAAAGCGCAGCTTATGGAATCACCGAAGATTTGGTGAAAGAAGGGTTCGAGTCCGGAAGAATGAAAACAGGTACGCCTCCACGCGTCGACGGACGTTCGCTCGACTATTCAAAAATGAACGAAGAAAAGGGCGACGCCAAACCCGATAAATTCTCATACTCTGATTTAACCAGGCCGCTGGAGCACCAAAAATCGTGTTATATGACCTATACGTCGTTGGATGTTCACGATATCTTACGCGAAGGATTTGACCGTTCGCCCATGTTTAACGGAAGAATTCAAAGTATAGGGCCACGCTATTGCCCTTCTATCGAAGATAAAATCAACCGTTTTGCCGATAAGGAAAGACATCAACTATTCATCGAGCCCGAAGGCTGGAACACCGTAGAGGTTTACGTCAACGGATTCTCAACATCGCTGCCCGAGGACATTCAGTTTAAAGCGTTGCGTTCGGTGGTCGGTTTTGAGAAAGTCAAGTTTTTCAGACCAGGTTATGCAATTGAATACGATTATTTTCCGCCTACACAGCTCAAACATACTCTTGAAACCAAATTGGTCGAGGGATTGTATTTTGCCGGACAGATTAATGGAACAACAGGGTATGAAGAGGCTGCATCACAAGGTTTAATGGCTGGGATAAACGCTGCATTAAAAGTTAAAGACCAAGAGCCGCTCATCTTGAAAAGAGACGAGGCTTATATCGGTGTACTGATTGACGACTTAATAACCAAAGGAACCGAGGAACCGTACCGAATGTTTACTTCGCGCGCAGAGTACCGCACATTGCTCAGGCAAGACAACGCCGATTTCAGGCTTACCCCAAAATCATACGCGATAGGACTGGCATCCGAAGAGCGGATGCGCCGGATGGAGCACAAAAAGAGCGAGTCTCATAAAATGGTCACATTTTTCAAGGAAACTAGTATTTCTCCAGCAGAAACCAATCCTATTTTAGAAGAAAAGGAGTCGGCGCCCATTGCACAATCCGATAAAATGTTTAAGGTGTTTTCACGTCCACAAATGACATTAGAAGACATGCTCAAGTTTGAGAAAGTTCAAGAATACGCAGAAGTCAATGCACTGGATCGCGAGATTTTAGAACAAGCAGAAATCCAAGTGAAGTATTCGGGCTATATTGAAAAGGAGCGTAACAATGCCGACAAACTCACCCGTTTAGAAGATGTCAAGATTCCCGAGTTTTTCGATTACGAAAAAATCAAATCGATGTCTATCGAAGCCAAACAAAAACTCAGTAAGATACGTCCGGTTACGATATCTCAAGCGTCGCGTATTAGCGGTGTCTCGCCAAGTGACATCTCGGTATTGTTAATTTACATGGGAAGATAATATGATGTTCCACGTGAAACCCATTGTCTTAAGCGCCGTCAATAAAGGAATAACCTTGTTTTTGCTGTTTGTGTTTTTAGGTTGTGGAATCGCAAGAGTGACACCACAGATTCCAGATTATCTATTGGTACCAAACGGGAAGGAACTCATCGGCACCCAACCACTTAACGCCTTTGTGTTTGAAAACAACCCTACCAAAATCCCCATTGAGCAGTTTCTTTCAGACAAGTTCAAAACCGATAATTATTCCCAAAAAGAATATTGGGTGACTGTAGACAAAGACAAGTATAAAATTATCGTTTACGATTACTCGGAGTTTGAAAAGTATTTTGGCAGCGCGAATTATGCTGTCATGAACGAGTATCCAGACAATGCAAAAAAAGGAGATTTGCGCAAATTCATCGCCATATCGGTAATCAATTCGTACAACGAAGATTGCCTTTCAGACCGTTCGCTTTTTCAAAACACAACGGTTAAGTATCTCAAAAAACTAAAGGACGAATATTACAACCAATGACCCACCAACTATTCCTGAACGTAAAAGACCACTCGGTTTCTAAAGAATCATTCGATTTGTACCATGACACCGCACTCGATTTGGTTTACACCCATCCGCAACCCGCCGCTACCGATTTGGGCCGTTACTACGAAAGCGATGACTACATTTCGCACACCGACGGCAAACGGTCTTTTTTTGAGAAAATGTACCAGGCCGTAAAAAATATCGCCCTTAAGAACAAAGTAAGTCTTATCAACAAGCTACAACCCGCGAAAGGCACCTTACTCGATATCGGTGCAGGAACTGGGGATTTCCTTATAACCGCAAAGCAAAGTGGCTGGCAAACGCTAGGTATAGAACCCAGCGAGAAAGCCAAAGGAATAGCCATAAAGAAAGGCGTTGATTTTATCGAGAACACGGCAACAATCGCCAATCATTCTATAGATGCAATCACCATGTGGCATGTATTAGAACACGTGCCCGACGTTGAAAAGCAAATCCGCGAACTAAAAAGGATAATTAAGCCTACTGGGACAATCATAATTGCGGTGCCCAATTTCAACTCGTACGACGCCAAACACTATGGTAATTTTTGGGCAGCTTACGATGTACCTAGACATTTGTGGCATTTTTCTAAAACCGCGATCAAAACGCTTTTTGAAAGAGAAGGATTACAATTACAAAAAGTGCTTCCGATGCCATTTGACGCATTTTACGTTTCACTATTGTCAGAAAAATACAAATCAGGGAACATGAATTTTGTCAAAGCTTTTTTCGTCGGTGCAACCTCCAATTGGAAAGCAAGCCAAACCAAAGAGTATTCTTCGCACATTTACGTCATCGCGGCAGCCCAAAAGGTAATTTAAACAGCAACGGCAAACGATTGCGACCTGAAACGAGCCGTAAGCCGGGAAGAATGAGAAAGCCGCTTAAACCGCCTAAAATAAAGCCGCTTTCAATAACAGAAACAAATCGGCTTCTAAATCAACATAGACAAATCTTATACACCGGTAAAACCTAAAACATTGTGAAACTTTAACAGCAAAAATCCACCACGCTTAAAAAAATTATATTTTTGAACCGAATTAAAATTTAACAAATGAAAAAATCCCTTTTAATTATCGTATTGGCCATTTCTATCGTTTCTTGTAACCAGAAAGACAAACCGGCAACGACAGCAAAAGAAATGAAGACCGCTTATGTCGACACCTCGAAATTGTTAGAAGAATATACAGAAGCCAAAGACATCGAGTCAAAATACAAAGCCAAATCGGAGGCGATGGGCAAAGAACTACAGTCAGAAATCAATCGGTTCAAAGCCGACGCCAGCAATTTCCAAAAAAACGCACAAGCCAACGGGCAAGCCTGGGCTCAGGAAAATGGCGCCAAATTACAAAGAAGGGAACAGGAGCTCAGCTATGCACAAGATGCTATGCTGCAGCAAATCCGCCAGGAAAGCGGAGCAGAAATGGATTCGCTTGTAAGTAAAGTCAAAAAATTCGTCAAGGATTACGGTAAGAAAGAAGGCTACTCGTACATCTTTGGGACTGGTGAGGCCGTTTCTATCCTCTATGCCCAAGACAAATACGACATCACCAAAGAAATCGTAAAGGCACTCAACGAGCAATACGCCTCCGATGGCAAGGCAACCGACAAAGAAGACGTCGACGCCCAAGCCAAAGCAGAGCTCAAGGACATCGAAAAGAAAAAGAAATAAAATCAAACCCTCAGTATTGAGGGTTTTTTTATGGGAAGCCGGGAACCTGCTGTTTGCTTTATCTTTTGTTTCTTAAAGAAAGAAACAAAAGGATGTCGCGCCCATCAGGGCTAGGCATCCGTGTCATTTTTAGCATTTCTTTTCAAAGCACAACTTTTTCAAAACCAGCACCATCCACGTAGAGCAAAATTTAAATAACCTTGCAGCGAAGTGGTCTTTCTTCTTTCAGTAAAGCGGTCTTTCTTCTAAAATTTTATACTTTTACGGCATCAATTATACGCCACATGGAAAATTTATCAGAAACCGCCAACTACACGCTGCGATTCATCAACCAAACGCAGCGCTCTATTTTCCTTACCGGGAAAGCTGGCACCGGGAAAACCACCTTACTCCACGAAATCATTCGCACCACGCACAAGAATACTGTGGTGGTCGCACCAACAGGAATTGCCGCGCTCAATGCTTCTGGGGTAACCATCCATTCGTTATTCCAACTGCCTTTTGCGGCATTTGTCCCCGAGAACAAGGCCGTCAATTTTAATGACAGCGTACGCGTTGAAACCCGCGCTACTTTGAGCAGGCATTTTAAAATGAGTGCACAGCGAAAAGCGGTGATCAGAAACATGGAATTGCTCATCATCGATGAAGTCAGCATGCTACGCGCCGACTTGCTCGATGCCATGGATTTCATGCTGCAAAGCGTCCGCAAAAACCAACAGCCGTTTGGCGGCGTTCAAGCGTTGTTCATAGGCGACTTATTGCAATTGCCTCCGGTAGTTAAGGACCACGAATGGCGCGTCCTGCGGCAATATTACAAGGGGAAATTCTTTTTCCATTCGCATGTAATCCAGCAAAATCCGCCGTTGTATATTGAGCTTTCCAAGATTTTCAGGCAATCCGACGACAGGTTCATTGCCATACTCAACAATCTGAGAAACAACCGCATCACACAAGAAGACCTCGCCAATCTCAACGCTTTTGTCAAACCCGATTTCGATCTCAAAAACAACAAAGGCTACATAACGCTCACTACCCACAATGCCAAGGCCGATGCGATGAACGAGGAGTCTTTGCACAATCTTGAAGGTGAAATGTTCAGTTACCAGCCTGAAATTGTGGGCGATTTTCCCGATAAAATTTTCCCGGTCGAGGAGACACTTCGGCTTAAAGTAGGCGCGCAGGTGATGTTCATCAAAAACGATCTGTCTTTTGACAAGCAGTATTTCAATGGCAAGATGGGTTTCATCCAATCGCTGTCTGACGAAGAAATCCTGGTGCGTTTCCCCGAAGAAAATAAAACTATAGCAGTAGATAAATACGAATGGCGCAACATCCGCTACAAATTAAACGAAATGACCAAGGAGGTCGAGGAGGAAACCCTCGGGACCTTTGTACATTATCCCATCAAACTTGCCTGGGCAATCACCGTACACAAAAGCCAGGGACTCACTTTTGACAAGGCTGCGCTCGATGTATCGCAGGTTTTTGCGCCGGGACAAGCCTACGTTGCCTTGTCGCGTTTGCGCGCCTTAAACGGGCTGGTTTTGCTTTCGCCGCTACAAATGACGGGCATTTCAAACGATCCAGATGTCATGGATTACGAATCCAACAAAGCCACCGAGGATTTACTCGAGGAAACGTTGCAGTCGGCAACCCGGCAATACATGCTCGCTTATCTTAAAAAGGGTTTCGAATGGGCCAACCTCGCGCAGGAATGGCGCAACCACCGATACAGTTATCGCGAGAAATCCGAAGGCTCGATCAAAGCGGCGCACGAAAATTGGGCCATCGGCCATACTAAAAACGTGTCTGAATTGCTCGCGCCGGCCAGTAAGTTCCTGTCGCAGCTCGACAAGTTATTTGCCTCCGGGGATTTTGATATCCATTTCATACAAACCAGGATTGACGCGGCTTACGATTATTTCTTTTCTACGATGAACAACCTTGTGGGCGAAATCCTCTGGAAACTAGAGGAAGTCAAACGCATGAAAAAAGCCAAGGCGTTTTTTGAAGAACTCGCAGTGCTCGAAGAACTCCAAACCAAAGCAGTGTTGCAATTGATGAAATCCAAGTTACTTGTAAAGATTTTGTGCTCGGGCGAAGCAATATCCAAGGAAAACCTCAATCCGCAGGACATCAGGGACTACCGCGCCAATAAGATTGCTTCTGTACAGGCGCATTTCAAACAAGCCAACATCACGCTCATCGACGACGACATCGATCTGGAACGCTACACTAAAAAGCGCGACAAGAAGTCAAAAGAACCCAAAAAGGCCACGGTAGAACTCACGCACGAATTATGGCTTCAGGGAAAATCCATCAGGGAAATTGCTAAAGAACGCGTACTCACGCCGCAAACCATCAGCACGCACATCGCCAAATTAATCGAAGCAGAAGAAATCAAGATTGCCGATGTGCTGCCCGAAGAAAAGCTTCAGGATTTGGCCATGGCTTTCAGGGATTATAATGAAGAATCACTGGCTCCGATGAAGGAAAAACACGGCAGCGCCTTTACATGGGATGAACTCAAGTTGTTTCAGGCGGCGCGCAATTTGGTCCAACGCAAATTCAACTTAGCCAATACACCACCATCACCGCCGGAATAAAGTAAATAACGATCGTGCGTGCGCCGTCGTAATCCTTGGCGATGCGTTGGCCAAAAAGCAGCATGATCAGGGTGATGCACGAAAAAATCCCGCCGTACAATCCAAAATTGCGACCGTTGTTGACCCACAATTGGATACAACCCACGATGCACAACACGCCAGAAATGAGTTCCATAACCAGGATGTGGAACAGCGCCAAAGGCACGTGGTTCTTAAGGTTCGTTTTTGCAAAATGTTCTTTGAGGAAAGCCACGTTGCCTTTCCAGTCCATGACTTTGTCGTAAGCCGATTGGATGAACGTGACCGCAAGCAAAACGAGAATCAGGATGGAGGCAATATTAAACATAGTGGTATTTTTAGCTTATGGCCTAAAGCTTAATGCTTACAGCTACTTTTTATGTATTAATCGCGTGAGTTTGATCGACAAATCGGTCAACACGATTTTCGCATTTCCGTTGCGCTCAATGTGGTACATCGCGTCCGAAAGTTCCCGAAAGATATCATTTATATTGTTCCCGTTAACGAAAGGCGCAAAATTTTCGAGCTTGAATTTCTCGATTTTTGGCTCCATAAAAACCAAACTGGTCGTCTGGTAATTGAGCAACAACGCCTGTCGGAACATGTCGATGCAGTAGGAGAGGAACTTTTTCTGCGTCTCGCGTCCCAAGCCGGCAATCTGCTCACTCCAGGCCACCAAATCCTGAATCGCGGCGGCATTTCCTTTGGCTCGAAAGGCGGCGCGTACCCAATCCACGAACCATTTTTCAAAAACCACATCTTCGCCGGTTTCCTGTAAAAGCTGCAATGCCTTGTTGTAATTGCCTTGTGCCTGATGTGCGATTTTAGAAGCTTTGCGCGGATCGATATTTTCACGTGAAACCAGAGCGTCGGCGATAACTGTTTCGCTGAGCCCCATAAAATGCAAGACTTGGCAACGCGAACGGATGGTTTGTATGAGGTCTTCTTCATTCTCGCAAATCAAAATGAAAAGCGTTTTGTCTGAGGGTTCTTCGAGCAATTTGAGCAATTTGTTAGATGCCGGAATGTTCATTTTGTCGGCCATCCAGACGATGGTGATTTTGTAACCGCCTTCGTAAGATTTGAGCGCGAGTGACTTGAGGATTTCCTGCGCGTCCTCCACTCGGATTTCGCCTTGCTTGTTTTGCACGCCCAAAACCTGGTACCAATCAAACAAACTGCCATACGGGTTCTGCGCTAGAAATTGACGCCAGTCGGCAATGAAGTCGAGGCTTTTGGGTTTGGTTTTGACCTCTTCGGTGGTCACTGTCGGGTAAATGAAATGCAAATCCGGGTGCGAGATCGAGTCGAATTTGAGGTTGCAGGCTTCGTTTCCGCCGTCATTTTCTGCGCCTTGGTTGTTGCATAAAATGAATTGCGCATAGGCGATGGCCATAGCCAAAGTGCCACTGCCTTCCGGGCCCACAAAAAGTTGGGCATGCGCAATTCTGCCCGAGGCCGCACTTCTGGTAAGATGGTTCTTGATGTAATCCTGCCCTAAAATTTCTGAAAACCGCATGCGCAAATATAACGCAAAGTTTTAAAATCAGGAGCAGGAAATTCGGTGCTTTTAGGGTGTTTGGTCCCGCTGTACGCTATTATCTTTTCCGCCTTAAAGGAAGGCGAAAAAGGATAACCGCTGCCATCGGGGCTGGGTTACAAGCACCCGATTTCCTATCGGATTTTCCAAAGAAATTAAAATTGTATATTTGGGCGCATAAAATTAAACACAACACTCCATGAAAACACTGTCAGACTTCAATTTTAAAGATAAAAAGGCCCTTGTCCGCGTTGATTTTAACGTACCACTTGACGAAAATTTTAAAGTGACCGACGCCACAAGGATTGAAGCTGCAAAGCCCACCATCGATAAGATTTTAAAGGACGGCGGTAGCGTAATTTTGATGTCGCATTTGGGTAGACCAAAAGGCATCGAGGAGAAATATTCGCTCCAACATATTCTGAAAACCGCCTCGGAGATTTTAGGTGTAACCGTGAAATTCGCCAAGGACAGTATTGGTCCTGATGCCAAATCGGCTGCGCAGAACCTCAAACCAGGTGAGGTTTTATTGCTCGAGAACCTGCGCTTCCACAAAGAAGAAGAAGCGGGTGATGTGGCTTTTTCAAAAGAATTGGCTTCACTTGGTGACATTTATGTCAACGACGCTTTTGGTACCGCGCACCGCGCACATGCATCAACTACAATCATCGCGCAGTTTTTCCCCGATGATAAATGCTTCGGGATTTTGCTCGCCAAAGAAATAGAAAGCCTGAACAAAGTTTTAAAGGATTCGGAGCAACCGGTAACAGCCATCCTTGGCGGTTCTAAAGTGTCTTCTAAAATCACCGTGATAGAGAACATCCTTGATAAGGTAGACCACATGATTATTGGGGGCGGTATGACTTTTACCTTTGTCAAGGCGCTCGGCGGAAAAATCGGTGACTCGATCTGTGAAGACGACAAGCAGGAACTCGCACTCGAGATTCTAAAAAAAGCGAAGGAAAAAAATGTACAGATCCATTTGCCGGTTGACGTGATTGCAGCCGATGCATTCTCAAACGAGGCCAACACCCAAACAGTAGCGGTAGACAGAATCCCAGACGGTTGGCAAGGATTGGACGCTGGCCCAAAATCGCTCGAGAATTTCAAAAAAGTGATTTTAGAGTCAAAAACCATTTTATGGAATGGTCCGCTCGGCGTCTTTGAAATGCCAAATTTTGCCAACGGAAGCATCGAATTGGGCAATTTCATCGCCGAGGCTACTCAAAACGGAGCCTTTTCTTTGGTTGGTGGTGGCGATTCAGTCTCTGCTGTAAAACAGTTTGGGCTCGAAGAAAAAATGAGCTACGTTTCTACCGGAGGCGGCGCCATGCTTGAAATGCTTGAAGGAAGAATATTGCCGGGAATAGCAGCCATACTCGACTAAAAAACTCACAATTAACACTCGAGTCGACCATAAATTACAATATTTAGTATAATTTTAGGTTATTAGATTGCCCTGTTTTGTTATAAGATTTCTATTTTTGCCCATTATAAGTGTTTGAATCCTAACGATTTGATAACACGACTTTGTGAAAATAACATCGGTCATGCCCTACTATGACCGGTAAAAAGACAATTTATGAGATTAAAAAATGCCACACTTACTGCGTTGTTATTGCTTGCCGGAACTGCGTTTTCGCAAGATTTGGCCAGCAGTTTCCAAAAACCCCAAACCAACATTTCCTATTTAGACTCGATCAAACAGACTTTTGTCAAGGACAATCTCGCCGCATGTGTGGATAGCCTTTGGCTCAAAGAACTGACGAGCCTGGATTTGTTCAATGATTTGGAACATGACATCAAAACCATCAACCTTGACCAGAAAGTAGATTACGAATTGTCTACAGAATTGCTCAAGGCGAGGCTCAAGGAAATGGATTCGAAATCCCCATTCAACATTGAGTACAATCCAGGACTGGAAAACATCATCAAGTCATTTCTAAAAAATCGCAAGAAAGCTTATGAAAGGTTGATGGCGGTTTCTGAATATTATTTCCCACAGTTTGAAGAGGCATTGGCCAAACAAAATGTGCCGCTAGAAATCAAATACCTCGCAATTGTCGAGTCGGCATTGAACCCGAAAGCGGTATCAAGAGTGGGCGCCACCGGACTTTGGCAGTTCATGTACCAGACCGGGAAGCAGTACAACCTCGATATCGATTCGTATGTAGATGAACGCAGCGACCCGTTGAAAGCCAGTGAAGCCGCCGCGCAATATATGACCAATATGTACAAGATTTTTGGCGATTGGGATTTGGTTTTGGCGTCGTACAACTCGGGACCAGGAAACGTGGCCAAAGCAATCCGCCGTTCGGGAGGCAAACAGAATTACTGGAACATCCGTAAGTATCTGCCCAACGAAACTGCAGGCTATGTTCCGGCTTTTTTGGCCACGATGTATATTTACGAGTACCACAAAGAACACGGAATCGTTCCCGATCGCGCACTGGTAAAGCATTTCCAAACCGATACCATTATGATCAAAAAGGAAATGTCGTTCAAGCAGATTTCAGATTTGCTCAATATGCCCATTGCGCAGTTGCAATTGCTCAATCCTCAGTTCAAAAGAAATGTGGTGCCGGCTTATTTCGACAAAAAGCATTTTTTGAGGCTACCCAATGATAAGATTGCCATCTTTACCTCTAACGAGGATAAAATCTACGCTTACATTGACCATGAAGCCACTTTGCGCGAAAGGCCATTTTCAAAAGGCTTGCAAGCTTTGGCTTATAGGGATTCTATGAAAAACCGCAATAGCGGAGACAGTACAGAGAGTGATGTGGTCACGCGAACCAAATTTCATAAGGTCCGCCGCGGAGACAACCTCAGTGAAATTGCCGACCGTTACAATGTTTCGATGTCTGATATCAAACGTTGGAACAAACTTAGAAACAACAAAGCGCCACTTGGCCGTAGCCTTAAAATCGTAACCACCGAACGCATCGCCGCAAGGACACCCAAGAAAGCCAATGTGGATACGATTGCCGTGGCGGTCGTGAATAAATCAGAGAAAGAAACCAACACCAGCGTAACGCAGGTTTCAGCAAAAGAATCGGCGAGCCCAAAAGTGTATAAGGAAGAAAAAGTGGTGACGTTTAAAGATGTGACCAAATTCCACAAGGTGAAAAAAGGGGACAACCTAAGCGAGATTTCGGATAAATATGGTGTAACTATGGCCGATATCAAAAAATGGAACAAACTCAAAAATAACAATGTCGCACTAGGTAAAAACCTCAAGATTATCACCAACGAAAGGGTCGTGACCACCGTAAAAAAACTGGTTAAACAAGACAACACGGCTATTGCCGCTGCTGAGAAAAGCAAAAATGAGTCGGTTGACAATGAAGACAAACCATCCGATTTTTATATCGTCAAAGCAGGCGACAACCTTTCAAGTATTGCCAAGAAATACAATGTTTCTGTAGAGGATCTTAAAAAATGGAATGATTTGCCCAGTAACAGTATCCGTTTAGAAAGCAAGCTTAAAGTGGCCGATCTTACTGCCGACAACCAGGAAGCACAGGAAACGGTTGCCAAAACAGAGATCAAGAACGTAGAATACATCGTCCAAAATGGCGAAAACCTCGGAACAATCGCGCGCAAAAACGGCGTTACCGTGTCTGACCTTAAAATGTGGAACGACCTAGAAGACGACAATGTTCAGTCTGGTGCCAGGATTGTCGTAGGCAAACGAATTATTGCTGATTCGAGCCAACAGGTCGTCGCCGAGAAATCGACCACCAAAAAAGAGAAAGCCACCAAAGCCAAAAATGAGGACCATTACTATGTTCAGAAAGGCGATTCGCTGTTCAGTATCGCCCGTAAATATCCCGGAATTACAGTGTCGGATATCAAAAAATGGAACGGAATCCGCGGCAACGAACTAAAGCCCGGAATGAAATTGAAAATTAACGGCTAGTTCGCAAAAATCTGTATAAATTAGGGCTTTCTTTCGATTATGAAAAAAGCCCTTTTTTTATGTCTTGCCATTGCGTGGGTATTCATCTCTTGTTTCAAGAAAAACCCACCCGAAGCCGAACAGGCCTCGGGCAAAATCAATACCATATCGGTCATCATCGACGATCAGCTCTGGAACGGTGAGGTGGGTGATAGTATTCGAAACAAGTTGGCGTCGCCGGTAATCGGGCTGCCCAAAGAGGAACCGCTTTTCACGATCAACCAATACTCGATCAAATTGCTCGAAGGTTTCAGGACCAATTCACGCAACATCATCGTCATTAAAAAAGAGGCACAGAACAACTTTAAGGTGACCGAGAACGAATATGCGTCGCCGCAAAATGTGTTTCATATTTCAGGGAAAAACTCAGCCGCGATTCTCGAGATGATAGAAACCCATTCGCCAGAGATAATTGCCAAGATACGCAGTACCGAGATTGCGCACAACCAGCTTATCCTGGACACTTCTAAAATAGACTCCAGAAGATTGCAGCGCAAATTCGGCATAGAACTCGACATCCCGAAAGGCTACAATTTTGTGGTACAACGCCGCAAGTTTGTATGGCTTAAAAAGGAAATCACAAGCGGCAATACCAGTTTGCTTATTTATCAGGTGCCAATCAGCGCGCTCAAGGACAACAATATCACCAAGAGCGTCATCCGGTTGCGCGATTCGATTGGCAGGTTGTACATTCGCGGCAGAAACCACAACACACAGATGGTGACCGAGGATTCGTATGCGCCTTATCTCTTTCACATCAACATCAAAGGCAAAGAAGCTTATGAAACCAAAGGCACCTGGGAACTCAGGAACGATTTTATGTCGGGGCCGTTTATCAATTACAGCATCATCGACCGCACCAATAAGCGCGTCTTAGTCATGGAGGGATTTTGCTACGATCCATCTAAGGAAAAGCGCGACTTGATGTTTGAGCTTGAGGCAATCATCAAGTCGGTCGAATTCGTCAAAAAGAAAACCAAAAAGAAATGAGCACACCACAATGGAAAATTAAGCGATTTGAGGCACTTTCTTTAAGTGAACTGTATGCAATTCTGCAATTGCGCAGTGAAGTGTTTATCGTTGAGCAAAATTGCCCGTATCAGGATGTAGATGGTAAAGACCAGAAAGCTTTACACCTCATTGGCGAATTCGAGGGGAAAATTGTGGCCTATGCACGCTTGTTCAAAGCCGGCGATTATTTTGAAAATGCTTCGATTGGTCGCGTGGTCATTGCTCAAAATTACCGCGAAAAAAAATGGGGACACGAGCTCATGCGTGAGGCGATTGCGGCAATAGGAACTTATTTTTACGCCACCAGGATTACCATCTCGGCACAATTGTACCTGCAGAAATTCTATGAATCGCACGGATTTGTGACCGTTGGCGAAACGTATCTCGAAGACGATATTCCACACATCGAAATGCTTTCCGACACCGAACGTCAGCTGTAGTTACCAGAAATTACCGGAATCAGATTTTTGTCACCACCAATTCTACGCGGCGGTCGTATTCAGAGCCTTTGCCCAGCGGCACCGTGTTTCCGTAGCCTTTAAAAGTCATGCGGCTTTTGGCGATTTTCTTAAAAACCAAGTATTTGTAAACAGACTCCGCTCGATTCTGGGAAAGGTTTCTTTTTCGGGTTTCGCGGTCAATGGCTTCCTTTTGGTACGGTGGCGTACAGCACACATGGCCCTGGATCACGAATTCTAATTTTTTATTCTTCATCAAATGCCGCGAAATGGCGTCGAGTTGCGTCTTGGCCTGAAAGGTAAGTTTGCTGCTGCCGCGCTCAAACAAGAGGTTTTCAAGATAAATGTGGTCGCCAACGATGTGCTTGCTTTGAATGCTCGTGTAAAATCCGGGCAACTCGATTTTTGGCAGAGGCTTGAGATTGAGCACCAAATCCACGCGGCGGTTTTTTGAGCGTTTCTCGGGCAGATTCTCTACAATATCATCATCGATCATGATGCGGCCTTTGCCTTCTATGGTGACGATAATTTTACTGGTGATACCGCTCGCCACGAGTTTGTTTTTGATTGTCGTGGCGCGGTTGGTAGAAAGTTTATAGTTGTAGGCTTCCTTGCCGATGTCATCGGTATAACCAAAGATTTCTACCGATTCGATACGTGTGGAATCGGTGTTCCTGATAAAATCTATTACTTCCTGTCCTTGTTTCTCGTCGAGATTGAATTTGCCCGAACCAAAATAAACCGATTGTACTTTTTCTTCCTGGGCATACACCAATCCGCAAAACAAAAGCGGCAGTAACTTTAAAAATCGAACCATTATATTTTTAATATCTTATTGTATTCGGGCGCGTTGGCCAATATGGATACCGCTTTTTTAATCTCGGGATTGCTTTTGATGTAATACTGGTACAAGCCCTCTTTGTATTGGTAGCGTTTGATAATTTCGTCCAAAAGTAAATCTTTAATTTCTTTCTGGTTCTCGTTGAGTTGATTTTCTTCGGATTTCTGTAAAGCCGCCAGCAATTGCTGATACTCTGCGGTAATCGACGCATCTATTTTTTCTTTTTTCGCTGCGGCGATGGTGTTGCGCAAAGCGATTTCGGTTTCAGTATCGTAACTGAAATTCTGTTTTTTGAGATAGGCTTTAAAGTCGAGGAAATCGGCGTCGGAAATGGTTGGGATCTTGTCGCCCAAATTGGGGTTTTTGTAATAATAGTTGGTCACGTAATTGAAAATACCGTCGTTTTTCACAAGCGCATCGGCAATCGCGCTCGACTTGGCTTCCTCGAGAACCACATCGGGCAGAATACCACCGCCATCATAAACAGTACGGCCTTTTTTGGTTTTGAACGCGTTGTAATTCTCAGAAGCCGTACGAATAGCCTTGCCGTCCTTGTCCTTGTGCAAATAATCCAAAGCTTGTATGCATCGGCCAGAAGGCGTGTAATAACGCGAAATGGTAATCTTGATTTGCGTGCCGTAGGTCAAATCTACCGGACGTTGTACCAAGCCTTTGCCAAAACTCCGGCTGCCCACAATGACCGCCCGGTCCAGATCCTGTAGCGCGCCCGAAACGATTTCTGAAGCCGAGGCGCTTTTGCCATCTACGAGAATGGCCAGCGGAATCTGCGTGTCAATGGGCTCGCGCATGGTTTTATACGTGTTGTTGTGTTTTTCAATTTTTGATTTGGTGGTCACAATCACCTCGTCTTTGGGTACAAACAGGTTGCAGATGCTTACCGCTTCGTTGAGCAGTCCACCGGGATTGCCGCGCAAATCCAGGACAATCCTTTCGGCACCGTCGCGTTTGAGTTGTTCGAGGGCTTCTTTGGTTTCAAAAGCCGCTTTCTTGTTAAACTGCGCCAGCACGATGTAACCAGTCTTGTCGTCTATTTTCCCAAAGAACGGCACGGCTTTGATATCGACTTCATCGAGTACAATCTGCGTGGTTAACGTTTTGCCCTGGCGGATGTATTTCACTTCGATTTTGGTGTTTTTGGCGCCTTTGAGCAATTGAGAAGCGTCATCCTTGAAATCGCTCAAATCCACGTCGCCAATCTGGATGATTTCATCGCCTGCTTTGAGTCCGGCCTTATCGGCAGGAAAATTTTTGTACGGTTCCTTGATGATGAGCTTGCCTTCCTTGCGGGTGATCATCGCGCCGATTCCCGTGTATTCGCCGGTATTGTTGATCTTGAACTTGACCACGTCGGCCTCATTAAAGTAATTGGTGTACGGATCAAGGTCGGCGAGCATACTTTTGATGGCATGGTTCATGAGTTCGCCCGGATTGGTGTCGTCTACATAATTGGCATTCACGGCCTTGAACAAGGTGGTGAAAATCTCGATTTGTTTGGCGACTTCAAAGAAATCTTCCTTGAAGCTCACGCCCACAAATAAAAATGCGGCGGACACGGCAGGAATGATATATCGTTTTTTAAAAAATGCGTACATGTTTTGAACTTTTTTGTTTGAATACTTGAAAAACGAAAATACAAATTATATCGGTTGGGCACCTACAAGCAGCGGTTTTTCAGTGTCAATAACGCAAGCAGCTCCCTTTTATTTCTGGCTTTGTACCAGCTGCCTGAATTTTTCAAATAGCGCGATGGTTTTGAGGTTAATTTCCTGATAATCCAATCGGTCTTTGCTTTGGTAGAAAAACATAAAAGCATATTTTTTTTCGGTCTCCGACAACAACAGTTCTTTGTTGTGCCGATAACTTTCCCGCAGCAACCGCTTGAAATAATTGCGATCTACCGCTTTCTTAAAGTATTTTTTAGAAACCGAAACGCCCATTTTAATCGACTCGGCTTCAGACAAGTCAACAGGAACATACACGAGCCGCAACGGATACTTGGATACCGATTTTCCCTCAGAAAACAACAGGTCGATCGTATTCTTGCGCTTTAATTTCTCGGATTTTGGATAGGTATTTCCCATAGGTTTTTTCCAACGCTGCAAAGTTATCACAAATCAGTCTGTAAATGTTGTAATCCTATTTTAAAATCCTGTAAGCACTCGCGCTGATTGCCACCGTATCTTTACAAAAGCAAAATAATTTAAAATTGGGTTAAATTATAAGCAGTGTCCGCGGGTTGAAGAAACAACTGCTACAGTAAGCGGATAACATCAAAAACTAAGGAGCCGCATATGGCCGATTAGACAAAACCTCCGGCCTATCCAACCGGAGGTTTTTGATTTTAGAAACTGTACCCGATTTTGGCTTGTCCATCGATGGCGACCTCATTTCGATCACCACCGTAGAAATTACCGCCTTTATATAAATTGTGCTGCAAGCCCACGCCAAATGAAAACTCATAGAAAAATCTTTTTGCGAAACTCCGGCGAATACCATACGACGGAACAATGTACAGTGCCGAAGCAGGTTCAAACCGCGAGTCACTATTGGTGATTGCCCAGTCGGCTGCCGTAAATTGGGTCTTTAAAGAGAGATAGTTCGAGCTGTTGTTTTGCGTATTCTTGCCGCGGCGTTGGCGTCGGTCTAATCCGTAATAATAACGCGGTTCAACAATGAAGTAAGGCGAAGTAATGAATTCGGTTTTGTCGTCTAAAGTTGTGTAATTGCTAACCGTATACGGATTCAGTGAAACGCCAATTTCCGAGTGCAGCGCCCATTTTCTTGCCAATCGGCCTTCGTGTTGCACGCCTAGGGAAATGAGCCCGAATTGTACACCAAAAGTGCTTTTTAACACGGATGGCTTTTCATTTTCCTGACCGTGTAACTGTAACACTGCAAATACCAACAATGCGGCGAATAGTATATTTTTCATTATTTCTTGGGTTCGGGTTGTGGCTCAGGATATATGTTGTTGTTTCGCTTCACATCAGCCATCAGACCGCTTTCATCGATCGTGATTTTTTTGATGGCGCTTTTGGCTTTTGATATTTCAAAAAAGTAGGTCGGATACGCCCAAGCCCAGTCGGCAAGCGAGGTCCTTTTTACTGCCGGATTCGGGTTAGGTTTCTCAAAACTCATCATACGCAGCGGGATGTAAAAGGTTTCTTTCGTACCATCGGTATATTCTACCGCAACATCGATAGGCATGGGCATGCGACCAATCCTTTCTAAAGTGACGCCGGTACGTTGTACGCCATCGGTAGCCGATTCTACATTTTTGATTGCGTAATCAATAGTATTTGTGGTTTGCGTCCAATCGACGAGGTACCAGTCGAGGTTTGCGCCAGAAACCCTTTCGGCGGTACGTTTGATATCATTGGGCGTTGGGTGCTTGAATTTGAAATCATGGTAATAGCGTTTCAAGGTCTGCATCACATTGTCCCTGCCGATGAGGTAAATGAGCTGGGCAAGGAATACATCACCCTTGCTGTAAGCGGCAATGCTGTACATCTGGTTGTAATCGTAACGGTCGCAATGCGTAGACTGCGGTTGCTCTTTGCCAGAATTGACCATGAAATAATACCCGCGGTACGAACCTTCAAAAGGATTCTCTACTTTCTTCTCGGCGATTTCATTCATCCCCAAATCTTCCAGGAACGACGTGAAACCCTCATCCAACCAGCCGTGTTTGCTTTCGTTCGAAGCCAGGACATGCTGGAACCAAGAGTGCGCCATTTCATGCGCAATCACGCCAATCAATCCGTCGTAAGTGCCTTCGCCGAGGATCAGCGTACACATGGCATACTCCATTCCGCCGTCACCACCTTGTATCACCGAATATTGATCGTACGGATATTTGCCCACGGTTTTGTTGTAAAATTCCATGAGTGTGACCGTTTCCTTCTCGGCCTTTTTCCAGTTGTCAATAATCTTTGGGTTGTTCTTGTAGAGGAAATGCAAAGTAGCACCATTAGGAACTTGCACCGTATCATGCAGGTAATTCTTATCGGCTGCCCAAGTAAAATCGTGTACGTTGGGCGCGATAAAGTGCCAGGTCAGCGACTTTGTTTTTTTTGGGTAATTAACGACTATGCCATTGTCCTGATAACCATGTCCGATTTCATTTTTGTTTTGCAGATATCCGGTACCGCCCAGAACGTAATCTTTGTCGATGGTGATGTTCACGTCGAAATTTCCCCAAACACCGTGAAATTCGCGACCGATGTACGGGTCGGCATGCCAGCCCTCAAAATCAAACTCGGCCATTTTTGGGTACCATTGCGCCATTGATAGTTCAACCCCTTCGGCATTGTTGCGCCCCGAGCGGCGGATTTGCAGCGGTGATTGTCCGTCGAAATCCAGGGTGAAGGTCGTTTTTTGGCCCGGCAAAATCGGCTTGGCCAAAGTCACTTCGAGTATGGTTCCCACTTCTTTGGCAACTGCCGAAATACCATCCTGCTTAAAATTGGAGACCTTCAGATAACCGATTTCATTGGGTTTGAGCTTGGCAATGCGGCTTTCCTTGACTTCCTTGTCGCCCACTTTGGTTTTGGTCACCATGCGCCTGTCGGGATCGGCAATCGAGAGCAAACGCGCGTCCATCTCGCTATTGGGTTGGAACGCGTTGTTGTATAAGTGGTAGAAGACGCGTCGCAACGTATCTGGCGAATTGTTGGTATAAACCAATTGCTGCTTGCCTTTGTATTGGTAATTTTTAACGTCCATCACGACGTCCATCTTGTAGTCTACGTGTTGTTGCCAGTAGCCGTTGCTTTGCGAGAAAGCCATCGTGCCAACGAACAGCGAAAGGGAAATAATCAGTTTTTTCATAGGATATTTTTGGTGGAATTGCGCCCAAAAGAATCGGGCCTGCCCGAAAATACTAAAATTTCTGACAAGCCCGTTTCATTAATTATTAAAATGTTTAACCTCTTACTTTTTTGCCTTTTTTCGCCGGTGTCTTTGACATTTTTTCGGCCATCACAAAAGCGTTATAGGCGTTCACGATTTTACCCGATTTAGACAACGATTCAAATTTGCGCTTGTCCTTTGGATCTCCGCCAACGACCACATCGCCGGGAATTGAAGTGCCCGAATTCATGATAATGTACTTGACCTGTTTGGCCGTAAGTTTTGGGAAATACGAACGAATCAAGGCTGCGACACCCGCCACATTGGGCGATGCCATAGAAGTTCCTTGCTCATATTTGTACTCATTGTTGGGTGTGGTGGCGTAGATTTTAACTCCAGGCGAGAACACGTCTACATTGAGTTTCCCGTAGTTTGAGAAATCGGCTACGATATTTTCTCCGTATTCGTAATTGAGTGCGCCTACCGTGATGACGTTGTTTGCAAATTCGGTTTTTTTGTCATCCGAATCGTTGGGGAAATTGTTCTCCACATCGATGTCTTTTGAGTCGTTTCCTGCAGCGTGCACAATCAAAACGTCTTTGCTTTCGGCATATTTAATGGCATCGTACACCCATTGTTTGTGCGGCGAATAGCTTTTCCCGAAACTGCCGTTGATGACTTTTGCGCCATTGTCTACCGCATAGCGTATACCGAGCGCAATATCTTTATCGTACTCGTCACCGTTTGGAACCGCACGCACCGTAAGGATTTTCACGTTGCTCGCGATACCGTCGCCGCCTTTACCATTGCCGCGTTGCTGGGCAATGATTCCGGCTACGTGGGTTCCGTGTAAAGCGCCTTTTTTGTCGGGTCCGTAGACGATATTGTTGCCGTAGTTTTTCACGGCGAAATTTTCTGGATCGTCGCCCAGCGCTTTACGCCCGTCAAAATCAACGTTGAGGTTGTAGTTGAGCATGTCATAGACCTGTTCTTTGTATTCGCCGATTTCTTCACGGAAATTAGGACCAGCTTGCGGAATCACCTGCGACATCACCATTTTGCTTCGGTTAACCGCAGGATCGTCGGATACGATGGCTTTTACGTCTTCTAACGTATAATTTTCTTTTTTAAGGAATTGTTGCAGCGTCTTGTCGGCGTCAAGCAGGAAATCAACCTGCTGCTTGCCTTTTTTATATTCGTCGATTTTCTTTTCGAATTCGACTTTAGCTTCTTTGTAGGCAAGTGAACCGTCGTCTGGTTTCTTCATCATACGGGTCATCTCGAGGTTTTCATTATCGGAGTTCCCGAGGAAATTCCAACCGTGCACATCATCGATATAACCGTTTTTGTCATCATCAACGCCATTGCCGGCAATCTCCTTTGGATTGGTCCAAACCACCGATTTCAAATCTTCATGATCAATATCCACACCCGAGTCAACGACGCCCACAATAACGTTTTTGCCGACTTTTCCCTTAAGCAATTCAGCATAAACGCGGTCTACACACATGCCAGGGATGCTGTCTTTCCCCAAGTCAAGATGGCTCCATCTTTTGAGCTGTTCTTCGGTGAGTTTTCCTTTTTTTGCTTGGAAAGTGGTGCCTTGTGCGCTTACCATTGCGGTACAAGCGAGCGCCATAGAAAGGCAGGAGAGTTTTAAAATTTTCATGTCGTTGGATTTATGCGTTCAAAAATAGACAGGTTTTGCAGTAAACAAAACAATACTTAACAATTATTTAGTTTATGTCGGTTCGGTTTTCGAGTTTTTTGAGCAGGTTCTCAAGATATTCCTTGTTGGTGGGATCTGGCGCCTGTTTGATGGCTTTTGCTGCGTAGTGTATGGCTTTTTTAAAATCGCCGTTGGCGGCGTACCCGCGCATGAGCCCAACATTCGTGGTGTAGACGTCGGGACTTTTTTTGTAATTCAGCTGGTAAACCTCAAGTGCCTGCTTGTTTTTTTTGTTGTTGAGCAATGAACGGGCGTATTGGTGTAAATCGGTAACATTGCCCATCGGCAATGCCTCGGCCATGAGCTGGTCTGCTTGTTCGTTTTTGCCCATTTTAGAAAGAACGTAAGCTTTGGTACTCAACGTCTGGAAATTTCGCTGTCCTACAAAACGTTCGGCAATCGCCTGGTCGGCCCAGGTAAGGGCTTGGTTCAAATCGAGGTTGTTGTCGGCGCAATGTCGTGCGGCCTGTACATAACCCAACCAATTGAAACCCGGTGTGGTTTTGAGTTCGTTGGTGAACGACGCCAGCTGCAATTTATGGATGTCGGCTTCGACCTTAAACGCAAACAATCGCTTTTCCCATCGCAAATTGATGTTGGCCGAATTTTTAGTCTGGCCCGTGAATTCGTATTTGAGCCATTCTTCGGACGTAGGAACGGTTTGGTGCTTGATGCTCACCCGAAGTATATCTTCGGCGGGATCGTAATAGAAACTGCCCCAGGCATCGTTGCGCTTGGAGAAAATCAAGATGTCGTCGGATTCTCCCAGGATGATGAAAAAACCATAGGTTCCGGCAGCCAATTCCTTGCCTTCGACCTTGACATCGTGCGAAAACGAGATGGTTGTATTGTCGTTGGCACCCGCACGCCACGGACACTGTTTTGAAGTTCCGAAACCCAAATCCTGCAACCCGTAATGCGCCACATCGGTGCCCCATATTTTTCCTTCGCGTCCTTTCACGCCGGGACGGTCGTAATTGATGGTGATTTTTGCGAGCCCTATATTTTCTGAGACCGAGGCTTTTTTGTTATCACCATCGCCCACGGTGTGCAAAATCCACTGCGCTTGAACGGGAATAGCCACAATGAGGCTAAAGAGGAATATGAAAATTATTCTTTTCATGATTTTTGAGTTTGATTAGACTGCATTAGTAACCAAAAATAAAATTTGTTACGTTTTGGATTTGAGCCACTTTATGGTTTCTTCGGCTATTTTTTGGTTGAAGTTTCCTTTGGCGTATTGCTGATCGGTGAAATTTTTCACGGCTTCGGGCCAACTGTTGCTCTTCATCATGAAATGGTCTAGGTTTGGAATAGTGATCCAAGTGGCAAAACCCGGGTTTTTTTCATTCACGGTTTTCTCAATCAACATGGGCTCTACGAGCGAACATTGCTCATAATCGGTGCCGCCGTGCAACACCAAAACCGGGCAGTTCGATTCCTGCCAGCTTTTGGCCAGGTCGAGCGAATCGAGCTGTTGCCAGAATTTCCAATGGCGTCCCCACATATCGTTCGAGCCTTTTTTGTAGCCGAGTTCTGAAATGACGAGGTCCTTGTATTCGGGAATTTCTACGAGTTGCTCCGGCGATTTTTTCAAGACAAAAAATTCATAGTAAATCTTCTGGATCTTGCGTGTGAAATCTTCGGTCTGCTGGTACGTCAAATGGTCGAGCAAAGGTTTTTGCACCCGATGCATCTCGAGTAGAAATTCGCTCCACGGCCTGAATACGCAACCAAAAACCATAATTCCTTTCGGATGATGCAGCTTGGCCACTTCAGGAGCAATCGTTCCACCCATAGAATGACCCCAGATGAAAAGGTTCGCCGCATCAACGAAAGGTAATTTTTCCATGTATTTATAACCCGCATCGAAGCTTTCAATGTCGGTCACGAGGTCTACTTCGCCGCAAGGTTGGCAGCCAAAACTGTCGCCAAGCCCAGATTTTTCTATCGTCACCACAGCGTAACCGTTTTTGAGCCATTCGTCCATGAGCTTGCCATTGTAGCTTTTGGAGTAATTGTCGATGCTGCCGCAACCGTAACCGGGAATCAGCAGAATGCATGGAAGCTTGGTTTTATTTTTTGGTTTCCGGGTAATCGTGCGCAGGTATCCGTCGCGGAATTTTACCCAATCGTAGATGATATCGACGGTTTCTGATGTTTCATAAGGTTTCATCACGGCTTTGGTCTTTGCCGAAAGCATTTTGTCGCCCCGCAAATATTGAACTGCGATTTTATCATTGGCGCGAATTGGGCTCGCGGCTGCAACGTAATCGTCCATTTTTGGCGTTGGCAAACCGTTTACGGCGACCAGCACATCGCCTTTTTTGAGCCGGAGTTGGGCAAATGTTGAATTGGCGAAAACCGAATCCACCAAAATACCTTTGTCGTTCGCCTTGCCTTGCAAACCCAGGAATGCTTTGCGCTGAGGCATTTGCGCGAACACAAAAACCGGAATCAGCAATAAAAATAAAAACCGCTTTTTCATAAATTAGAGTTTAACCATTAGACGAACCCGCACGTTGTTTGATGTCGTCAGCGCCGCCGGTTCGTCTTCGCATGGCACCGTTTGAGTTCCCGAAATTGTAGGTGTACGACAGCACGATGGTCTGTGTGTCGCGCTTGACCAGAAAATGTTCTGTATAACTCGTAAATCTTGTTGTCGCCTGGATTTCATTGCTATTGAAAATGTCGTTCACCGCTAGCTTGAGCGTACTTTTGTTCTCGAATTTTTTCTGCAAGCCGCAGTTGATAAACCAAATGCGTCGGATGCGGTCGAAAGCGTAATTCTCGGGCGCCTGGTAATTCCCTGACAATTCGGCGAAGAATCCGTTGCCGAGCTTGAAATTGTTCTGCGAGTTGACATTCCACGTAAAATTCCCCGCGTTCTGCAGCGTGGTGTTAGACACTGTCCCTGAGTACGAGCCCACGTAAAAATTGAGGTTGTTGGTTGTATCCCACCATTTGGTGACTTTCACAGGAACCACAAAAGCCAAACTGTACACATCCACATGATCCAGGTTGCGCGTGGTTTGTACCGTTACCCTTTCTTCGGTTTCTGAAGGAGAGATGGTTTCGGTGATGTTGTTTTGGGTACGTGAAAAACTCAAGGTCGTGAAAATTTTCTGGTTGAAAGTGTGCGTGAGTTCTACCGAATGCGTGGTTTGTGGCTCTAGTTTTGGGTTTCCCGCTTTGTAGGTCGTCTGGTCGAGGAAGAACTTAAACGGGTTGAGCTGGTCGTAACTCGGGCGCTGGATACGGCGGCTGTAATTGATCTCCAGACTGTTCTTTGGGTTAAGATTATACGATACCAGTGCGCTGGGGAAAAGTTGAACGTACGAGTCGTCAAAGAAAGTTCCGCCAAAGCGTTGTTCGCCCGAAATGTTGGTGTTCTCCATGCGTAAACCCAATTGCACATTCCATTTCCCGAATTCGCGCGACGCATTGGCATAGGCGGCATTGATGTTTTCCTTGTAGATAAAATGATTGCTTTTGGTGGTGTCGAAAATGTCGGTACCGTTGGATCGGTCGTAAAACGACAACGCGTTGTCGGCTTTGACATAGCTTGACTTTATACCGGTTTCAAACTTCACTTTGTTGCTGAAGGTCCTGACATAGTCGCTCTTGAGTGCGAAGATATTGAGATCACCACGCAAATTTCCGTGTAAGATGTATGCCGGATTGGCGGGACTTTGATCGATATTGTAATAGGTCGTTGTAAAATCCTGGTTGTTTCGGTTGCCGTAATTGGCGTAGTCAAAATCGGCGGTGAATTCGGTGCCGGTTGTGTCAATCACCCATTTGTAATTGAGGTTGAGCGATCCGTTTTTCCAACGTTCCTTGGTGAGGCTGTTGGTTTGGAACAAGGAAAGTTTTTGGCGGTTTGGGTTGTACACATCCGACACATTTTCACCGGTTAGGTTGACGTTGTTGCTCACGCCGCTCACCAAAACGCCCAATGTGTGCTTGTCGTTGATAAAGTAATCCATTCCGCCACGCAAAATGTTGTTTTTCAGGGTAATGTTGAGGAAATTTCGTTGGTCGTAAGCACCGTCGAATAAGCCATTTTCATAGAAACTGCGGTCGAGCGTCAATCGGTTGAAGCCTTCGCGGTAGGCAAAACTGTAATTGCCGAACAAGTTGATTTTTTTGTTGCGGTGGTTCAGGCTTAACGTGTTGTTGCTTTTGGGATATCGGCCCTGACCGTAGGAAACCTGCACACTGCCGTTGGTTCCTTTGCGTTTGTCCTTTTTCATTTTGATGTTGATGATGGCGGTTCCGGCGGCATCGTATTTTGACGACGGATTGGTAATGAACTCCATTTTCTCGACCGATCCTGATGGAATGCCACGCAGGTAATTGGCCAGGTTTTGCCCGCTCATCTGGACTTGCTTGCCGTCAATCTGGACAGTGACACCCGACTTGCCGCGCAAACTGATGTTGTCGTTTTGATCAACGCGCACGCTAGGCGCTTTCTCAAGCACTTCAAAAGCCGACGAACCCGTTGCAGAAAGACTGTTTTCTAGGTTCACAATCATTTTACCGTCCTGTCTCTCAATGTAGGGTTTCTCTTTTTTGACGACGACTTCCTGTAAGTTATTCACCGAAGCAGCAATTGTAACGGTCATGTCCACGACGTCGTTGTTCGCGTCGAAAGCCGTGCCGGTGAATTTGGTTTTGCCGTTTTCAGAAACTTTGATGATGTAATTCCCTTTCGCTACATTTTCAAAGGCAAATGCGCCATTTTCTGAGAGTAGTTCGGTTTTGACGAGCGATTGGTTTGAATTCAGCAATAGCGAAATCACGGTATTCACGGATAATTTTTGTTCAGAATAGACAACGCCTTCGATAGCAATCCTGTCTTGGGCGTTTTGGGCACTCAGCAGCGAAGAGATTGCGGTGACAGCCATAGTGGTGAGGAGGTAGATGACTCGTAACATAATTTTTGATTTTGGATGATGGGCCAAATATAAAGGAGGCAAATCAATAATTGATATATCAAATAAATATTTAACAGGATTTTAAAATTTGAGGTTGGGATTACCAGTAGGCAATTGTAGCGAATTAGTATCGCAACTATAAATTTAGTTACAGATGATGATGAAAAGATTTTTTGTCGACCTAGCGGATTTTTCGAACCTCATAATTTCGACGGCATTTGGGTTTTGAGTTCTTTACGTGCGACGAACCCCGACGCCTAATGCTAGTACGTTTATCTTGTCAGTTTGCAGCGTGTTAAAAAAGCTCACTGCACGAAAAAACTTCTTTCAAACGAACGCCTTTCTCGGTGTTCTCTACCGTGATGATTTCGTTGTGCGCGTCGTGTTCGAGCATGAGATAATAGTTGTTTTTGGCTGCTTCGGTGAGGAATTTCGCTTTTTCGGGCAAAGTCAACAGCGGACGTGTATCATATCCCATAACGTACGGCAACGGAATATGTCCGGCTGTTGGCAACAAATCGGCCATAAAGCAAATCGTTTTATCACCATATTGGATTTTTGGGATCATCATTTTCTCGGTATGGCCATCGGCGAAGAAAATGCCAAAACCCAATTCTGAATTTTCAAGTGTGTCGGCTTCGGGTCTTTTGATGAATTCAAGCTGTCCGCTTTGCTGCATCGGCAGAATATTTTCTGTCAAAAACGAGGCTTTTTCACGTGCGTTTGGTTTTGTGGCCCACTGCCAATGATTGTCATTGCTCCAGAACCGGGCATTTTTAAAGGCGGGTTCGTAGCCGGTTTTTTCTTTATTCCATTGCACGCTGCCGCCACAGTGGTCAAAATGCAGGTGCGTCATGAACACGTCGGTGATGTCATCGCGCGAGAAACCGTATTTGGCGAGTGATTTGTCGATGGTGTCATCACCCCAAAGCGAGTAATAGCCGAAGAATTTTTCGGATTGCTTGTCGCCCATCCCCGTGTCGATGAGTATCAATCGATTCCCATCTTCAATAAGCAAACAGCGTGCGGCAATATCGATGAGGTTGTTGGCATCGGCAGGGTTGGTTTTGTTCCAGATGGTTTTGGGTACCACGCCAAACATGGCGCCGCCGTCTAGTTTGAAATTGCCGGCCATTATGGGATAGAGCTTCATAGTAAAAAAGGTTCAGGGTGCAGGGCACAGGGTTAAAATGTTGGCACGCAAGTTACAGAATTCCAAAACAAAATTCGAAACCTAAACGACCCGAAACGTTAACGTTTTTTATTTCACCCTGCACCTTGTTCCCTGCACCTTGTACCTTTTCGTTATAAAAATGTTACCCGATGCGACAAAAACCTTTTTATGACTTATCTTTGCGGTTAATTTAGACAAAATCAATATAGCTATGATCAAAGTATCTGATACGGCCAGCAAGAAAATTGTCTCCATGATGAGTGAAGACGGCTTTGATGCAGCCAAAGACTATGTGCGGGTTGGTGTAAAAAGCGGCGGTTGTTCAGGCTTGTCGTACGAACTCAAATTCGACAGGCAACTCTCAGAAAACGACAAGGTTTTTGAAGACAACAATGTAAAGATTGCCGTAGAGAAAAAGAGTTTCCTTTATTTGGCAGGCACCATACTCGAGTTTTCGGGCGGGCTCAACGGCAAAGGATTTGTATTCAACAACCCAAATGCGACGCGTACTTGCGGCTGTGGGGAAAGTTTTTCATTATAAGTCGAAAGTGAAAAGAGAAAAGTCGAAAGAAGTCGCACGACTTTCTACTTTTGACTTTCCATTTCCCGCTTCTGACTTTCAACTTTAGACTAAAAACATGTCAAAATACACCGAAGACGATTTAAAAGTCGAGCTCGAAAACAAAGAATACGAGTACGGATTTTACACCGATATTGAATCGGATACTTTTCCCGTTGGCCTCAACGAAGATATTGTACGCGCCATTTCAAAGAAAAAGGAAGAGCCGCAATGGATGACCGATTGGCGCATCGAAGCCTTTCGCGCGTGGCAGGAAATGACCGAGCCCGAATGGGCCAACGTACATTACGAAAAGCCCGATTTCCAGGCCATTTCGTATTATTCGGCACCGCTCAAAAAAGCCAAATACGAAAGTTTGGACGAAGTAGATCCTGAGCTTTTAGAAACCTTCAAGAAACTCGGCATTTCCATCGATGAGCAAAAAATGCTTTCGGGCGTAGCCGTAGATATTGTCATGGATTCGGTTTCGGTGGCCACGACTTTCAAAAAGACACTCGCTGAAAAAGGCATTATTTTCTGTTCGATTTCTGAAGCGATCAAAGAACATCCAGAATTGGTGCAGAAATACATCGGGTCGGTCGTTCCGCAAAAAGACAACTTTTACGCTGCGCTGAACTCGGCGGTTTTCTCCGACGGTTCGTTCTGCTACATCCCAAAAGGCGTGCGTTGCCCAATGGAATTGTCCACTTATTTCAGGATCAACCAAGCCGGAACCGGACAATTTGAAAGGACGCTCGTCATTGCCGACGAAGGCAGTTACGTATCGTACCTGGAAGGTTGTACCGCACCAAGCCGTGACGAAAACCAATTGCACGCGGCCGTGGTAGAACTCATCGCTCTGGACGATGCCGAAATCAAGTATTCTACCGTCCAGAACTGGTTTCCGGGCAACAAAGAAGGCAAGGGCGGCGTGTACAATTTTGTGACCAAGCGCGGACTTTGTGAGAAGAATGCGAAGATTTCATGGACTCAGGTAGAGACCGGTTCGGCCGTCACCTGGAAATATCCAAGTTGCGTTTTGAAAGGCGACAATTCTGTGGGTGAATTCTATTCGATTGCGGTAACCAACAATTTCCAGCAAGCCGACACCGGAACCAAGATGATCCACTTGGGTAAAAACACCAAATCGACGATCATTTCCAAAGGAATTTCTGCCGGAAAATCTCAAAACTCCTACCGCGGACTCGTCCAGATTTCGCCACGCGCCGAGAACGCCAGAAACTTTTCGCAATGCGATTCGCTTTTAATGGGCAACAATTGCGGTGCGCATACTTTCCCGTATATCGAGAGCAAGAATCCATCGGCCAAGATTGAGCATGAAGCCACGACGAGTAAAATCGGCGAAGACCAGGTTTTTTATTGCAACCAGCGCGGCATCCCAACAGAAAAGGCAATCGCTTTGATCGTAAACGGTTTCAGTAAGGACGTACTCAACAAACTCCCGATGGAATTTGCCGTAGAGGCGCAAAAATTATTAGAAATTTCTTTAGAAGGAAGTGTTGGTTAATTTGAAAATAAGATAATTTGAAAATTTGAAAATGGAGCGCAAGGAGAATATCATTGTACAATTGACTTTTAAATTTGCGCTCGAAATTATTAGCTATTCAGAATTACTCCAAGACCACAAAAAATATGTGATAGCCAATCAATTATTAAAAGCCGGCACATCCATTGGAGCTAATATAAGAGAAGCTCAAAATGCAGAGAGCAAACAAGATTTTATCCACAAGTTCAAGATAGCCGCCAAAGAAATTGAAGAGACGTTTTATTGGTTGGAATTGTGTGAGTTTTCCGAAAATTATCCTTCGGTCAAAACTTTGAATGAACAATTGGAAAATATATCAAGAATCGTAAATAAAATAATTATAACATCTAAACACCAATAAATAATTGAATTTTGGACCAAGGAGTGAATCGTCATTTCCAAATTTCCAAATTTCCAAATTTCCAAATCCACAATGTTACAAATCAATAATTTACACGCGAGAGTAGAAGATAAAGATATTTTAAAAGGCATCAACCTCACGGTCAACGCCGGAGAGGTACACGCAATCATGGGGCCAAACGGTTCCGGGAAAAGTACACTTTCGGCCGTAATTGCCGGCAATGAGAACTATGAGGTTACCGAGGGCGAAGTGATCCTCGACGGTGAAGACCTCGCAGACATGGCGCCAGAAGAACGCGCGCACAAAGGCGTGTTCCTATCCTTTCAATATCCGGTAGAAATCCCAGGCGTTTCGGTGACCAACTTTATGAAAACGGCTATCAATGAAACCCGCAAAGCCAAAGGACTTGAAGAAATGCCGGCCAATGAAATGCTCAAATTGATCCGCGAGAAATCAGAATTGTTAGAAATTGACCGCAAATTCATGTCGCGCTCGCTCAACGAAGGTTTTTCTGGCGGTGAGAAAAAACGCAACGAGATTTTCCAGATGGCCATGCTCGACCCGAAATTGGCTATCCTTGATGAAACCGATTCCGGTCTCGATATCGACGCGCTGCGCATCGTGGCCAACGGTGTCAACAAACTCAAAAGCGAGAAGAATGCGGTGATTGTCATCACGCACTACCAAAGGCTTCTGGATTATATCGTCCCTGATTTCGTGCACGTTTTATACAACGGAAAAATCGTGAAATCGGGTGGGAAGGAACTCGCTTATGAATTGGAGGAAAAGGGATACGATTGGATTAAAGCGGAGAATTAGTCGAAAGTGAAAAGTCGAAAGTCCAAAGAAAGGGACTTCGCGAATTGATAAGCCATTTTAAAATTTATAAGCCATGCAGAATTTTACCACTTTCGAGGAGATAATTTCCTGGAAGAAAGCCAGGTCGTTAAATCGGGAAATCTATTTAACAACAGAAGAAGTTTTTAAAAAAGATTTCGATTTAGCGAGGCAAATCAGGCGGGCATCCGTCTCGATTTCTTCAAATATCGCAGAAGGGTTCGAAAGACATACAGACAAAGAGTTTATTCATTTTCTCTATGTCGCAAAAGCATCCGCAGGAGAAGTTAGGTCACAATTGTATTTGATTTTTGATTTGAACTACATCCCAAAAGAAACGTTAGAAAATTTACTTTTTAAAGTAACCGAAATATCAAAATTATTAGCAGGTTTTATCAAATACCTCGAAACTAAAAAACAGTAACAGTCTCCAAGTTAAGGTCTTTCGACTTTCGACTTTTGACTTTCGACTCAACTAATGGAACTTAAAGAAAAACTCATTTCGTCTTTCATGGCCTTCGAAGAAAGCGTCGACGTTCACGCCGATTTGCACAACGCGCGCACCGAAGCCATCAAAAACTTCGAAGCCAAAGGCTTTCCCACCAAAAAGGAGGAAGCCTGGAAGTACACATCGCTCAACTCGATTTTGAAGAACGATTTCAGCGTATTCCCCAAAGTAGAAAACGCCATAGAATTTGCCGATGTCAAGAAATATTTCCTGCATGAAATAGACACGTACAAAGTCATTTTCATCGACGGGAAATTCAGTTCGTTCTTGTCTTCGACAACCCACGACGGCCTCGACGTTTGCTTGATGTCGTCGGCGCTCACCAAGCCCAAATACAAAATGGTCATTGATGAGTATTTCAACAAGATCGCGAGCAAAGAAGAAAGCTTGACAACGTTGAATACGGCGTTTTCTCTCGAAGGCGCTTACATCAACATCCCAAAAAGCAAGGTGGTTGAAAAACCCATCGAGATCATCAATTTTTCTACGGGAACCGAGGCCGCACTTTTGGTACAGCCGCGAAATCTCATTATTGTCAATGAAAACGCGCATGTACAGATTATAGAAAGGCACCAGAGCCTCAATGAAAACCCGGTGCTGACCAACTCGGTGACCGAGATTTTTGCCCGCAAACGCGCCATCGTAGACTATTATAAAATCCAGAATGACAACCTCGAAGCCTCGCTGGTAGACAACACTTACATCGCGCAGAAAGAGCAGAGTAACGTTTCTGTTCACACGTTTTCGTTTGGCGGAAACATCACGCGCAACAACCTCAATTTTTACCACCAAGGCGAACACATAGACAGCACCTTAAAAGGCATCACAATTATAGAAGGCAAGCAGCACGTAGACCACCACACCTTGGTGCAACACGCCACGCCAAATTGCGAAAGCCACCAGAACTACAAGGGTATTTTTGGCGACCGCTCTACCGGGGTTTTCAACGGCAAAATCTTTGTGGAGAAAGAAGCGCAGAAAACCGATGCTTTCCAACAAAACAACAACATATTGCTTAGTGACAAAGCCACAATCAACGCCAAGCCGCAACTGGAGATTTTCGCCGACGACGTGAAATGCTCGCACGGCTGCACCATTGGCCAGCTCGATGAAAAGGCCATGTTTTACATGCAATCTCGCGGGATTCCGCAGAAAGAAGCCAAGGCTTTGCTCATGTACGCGTTCTCGAACGAAGTGATAGAAAGCATTAAGATTCCTGAATTGAAGAAGCGCATTACGAAGATTATTGCGACGAAATTGGGAGTGAATATGGGATTCGATCTGTAGACACGCTTCGCTTTGGACACGCCCTGCGGGCTTTAGACACGGCTGCGCCTTTAGAGACGCCCATCGGGCTATGGAGACGCTTCGCTTTAGAAACGCCTGCGGCTTCAGAAGCTACACCTTACTGTAAAATTTGATTTTTTTTTAGGAGCTTTTTCCTGCTGTACGCTACACCCGAGGCCCAAGGCCGAACTGACCGAAGGTAATCTTTTGTTGCGTAAACTCCACAAAAGGATAGCCGCTGCCATCAGGGCTAGGGCATCCAAACACAAACAGGCCTGGCTGGAAACGTCAGGCTTTTGCTTTTTTAAAACTTCCTGTCACTTCCTTTAAAAACGCATTGAAATCAAACCCCGGATCTTCCTTGAGGCCCATACGTACAATAACCAGATCCATCGATGGGATGATGAAGACCCGTTGGCCCTGGAAACCATTGGCCGAGTACATATCTCGCGGCGCATCTGGATAATAACCACCGGCATTGAGCCAGAAATGCGCGCCGTATCTGCCGTTCGAATCTTCGGTTGGTGTGGCCACGTATTGGGCCCAGCTTTCGTCAAAAAGTCGCTCGCCGTTCCAGTTGCCTTTATGCAAATACAACAGCCCGAATTTTGCCCAGTCGCGTGTGGTGGCCCAACCGTAGGAAGATCCCACGTAATTGCCCGACATATCGGTCTCGATAAACATGGAGTGCATCCCGATTTTGTCAATCAATTCGGCATACCAAAAATCAAGATATTCCTGTTGGGTTTTGAACTGCTGGCGCAGGATGCCCGACAATAAATTGCTGGTACCCGAAGAGTAATTCCAGTGGGTGTTGGGCTCGTGGAGTGCGGTTTTGTGACGTTGTACGGCCGTCATGTCCTTGGCCAGGAACAGCATTTTGGTCGCGTCAGAAATCGTGGCGTAGTCTTCGTTCCATTGCAAGCCGCTGTTCATGTGGAGCAAGTCGTTTGTGGTGATCTTGGCGCGGCGGTCGTTCTTCCATTCGGCAATTGGCGCGGGTTGATAAATATTGAACTTACCCTGCTTTTGCAAAATCCCAAATATCGTCGCGGTGATGCTTTTGGTCATAGACCAACCCAGGATTTTTGATTTTTTAGAGAAACCGGGCTCATATTTTTCTGCGATTATCCGGTCTTTGTAAACCACCAGTACAGCTCGTGTTCGTTTGATTTTATTCACATCATGGTCAAAAGCTTCATCGATGGCTTTTTGTAGTTTTCCGTAATTGATGCCGTCAAAGAAAGTGTCCTTTTGCTCGAGGTCGCCGTAAGGGAACGGTAGCATTTTAGGAGATTTATCGCGTTTGGGTACGTTGTATGGCGCATTTAGGTCGAACTCGTCGTCTATGAGCACTGCACCCAAACCTTCACGGTAAATCGCTTTGCGTTTCTTAAGCCCGTAAACACTGGATGTAGCGTATTTTTCTGTGTCATTGATTTCATTATTGGCCAAATCCACTAGCGGAATGTCGTTGTCGCCTTCCTCAATCATGGGCAAAGTACGACCGTCGGCAAAATGCGCCGATGCCACACTTTTGGCGGCAAAGCCAGAAATCAGGTCGAGTTTTGGATAGTTGGCGTACACCAAATAGCCTAAGGCGAGTAAAAGGATAACCCCGATAATTCTCAGGAAATTTCTCATCAGCGAATCGTTAAAGAATGAAATCCCGGTAAAGTTAGCAAGAAACCAATTATTAACAAGCGTTTGGCAAATACACCCTGCTATTTTATTACTTTTGTGGGTGAAAATGCTAAAATCTGAAGATGTTTGACATTCAAAAAGTCAGGGCCGATTTCCCCATACTTTCCCAACAAATAAACGGAAAACCGCTCGTTTATTTTGACAACGGCGCCACTTCGCAGAAGCCGCAAATCGTGATTGACGCGATCTCAAAATATTACCAAACCACCAACGCGAATATACACCGCGGTGTGCACACTTTAAGCCAATTGGCTACCGATGCGTATGAAGCGTCGCGAAAAAAAGTGCAAAACCATATCAATGCAGAACTGTTGCATGAGGTCATTTTTACGTCGGGCACCACGCACGGCATCAATATTGTCGCAAGCGGATTTACCTCGATTGTAAATCCGGGCGACGAGGTGGTGGTTTCAGGGCTCGAACACCACAGCAATATCGTGCCGTGGCAGATGCTGTGCGAGCGAACCGGAGCGGTTTTGAAAGTGATTCCGATTGACCAAAACGGCGAATTGATACTAGCCGAATTCGACCAGTTGCTCTCTAAAAAAACAAAGATCGTGGCGGTCAACCACATCTCTAATGCGCTTGGCGTCATCAACCCGATTGCTTACATCATTGAAAAAGCGCACGCGGTTGGCGCTGCTGTGCTCATTGACGGAGCGCAAGCAGTTCCCCATCTCAAACCAAACGTGCAGGAACTCGACTGTGATTTTTATGTTTTTTCAGGCCACAAAATGTGTGGCCCGACAGGCGTGGGAATCCTGTACGGGAAAGAAGCCTGGCTCAATAAACTGCCACCTTATCAAGGTGGTGGCGAAATGATCAAAGAGGTGACTTTTGCCAAAACCACTTACGCCGATTTGCCGCATAAATTTGAGGCCGGAACGCCCAATATTGAAGCGGGAATTGTACTCGGCACCGCCATCGACTATCTCAATAACGTTGGTTTTGAGAACATCGCCAGGCAGGAAAAAGAACTGCTCGATTATGCAACAGAGCGGTTGTCTGAAATTGAAGGATTGAAGATTTTTGGGAACACCAAACAAAAAACTTCCGTAATTTCGTTTAATATTGCGGGCATCCATCCTTATGACATCGGGACAATTGTGGACAAACAGGGAATTGCCGTAAGGACGGGGCACCATTGCGCCCAACCCATCATGGCGTTCTTTGGTATTCCCGGAACCGTGAGGGCTTCGTTTGCGTTTTATAATACCAAAGAGGAAATAGACGCGATGGTGGCAGCGGTCAAAAAGGCCAAACAAATGTTATCCTAATTATCATGACTAAAATACTATCTATATTTTTTTTAACGATTGTCTTGGGAAAGGGCTGTAACGGCGAAAGCAAGCAAGACCTTGAGAGTGCCATTATAGAATACGTGGCCAACACCAGAGGGTTTTATCAGAAAATTTTAATCCAAAATGGTGTGGTTACTGTTTCCAGGGACAGAGAAGGAAATGACAGCCCAACGCCCACCAAGCTTTCTGAACCAGACAAAAAGGAACTGCTGGCGGGCTTTCAGGAAATTGAGCTAGACGAGATGGCCAACCTTAAATCGCCAACGGAAAAACGTTTCTACGACGGTGCCGCCATTGCCTACCTCAAGATCACCTATAAGGAAAAGACCTATGAATCGGTACATTTTGACCACGGCAATCCGCCCGTTGAAATTGAAAGGCTGGTCACCAAAGTAACCTCTTACGGTAAAAGATAATGCAGATCAAAGACATTCAGGAAGAAATAGTTGACGAATTTTCGATGTTTGATGACTGGGACGAGCGTTTCCAGTATGTGATAGACCTTGGCAAAAGCCTGCCGCTGATCGACCCGCAATACAAAGTCGAGGAAAACACCATCAAAGGCTGCCAATCTAAAGTGTGGCTGCACGCCGAGATGCAAGACGGCAACGTGGTTTTTACCGCCGACAGCGATGCCATTATCACCAAAGGCATCATCGCTATTTTGATCCGGGCGTTCTCCAACCACAAACCGGCCGATATTTTAGAAGCCGATACCCAATTCATCGATGCCATCGGGCTCAAGGATCAACTCTCGCCTACGCGAGCCAACGGACTGGTATCGATGGTCAAACAAATAAAAATGTACGCGCTCGCGTTCAGCACTAAAAACTAAGATTATGGAACAAGAAATAGACACCAACCAACTCGGCGAGGCAATCGTAAAAAAACTCAAAACCATTTACGACCCAGAAATCCCGGTTGACATATACGAACTCGGGTTGATTTACGATGTTATGGTCAACACCGATTACGAAGTGAAAATCCTGATGACACTCACTTCTCCCAATTGCCCTGTGGCCGAAAGCCTGCCGCGTGAAGTGGAAGAAAAAGTCAAAGGCATAGAGAACGTCAAAGCCGCCGAGGTAGAAATCACCTTTGATCCGCCGTGGAGCAAGGATTTGATGAGCGAAGAAGCCAAGCTTGAACTTGGAATGCTTTAAAAAAGGAGTTTTTAACGAACAACCAATGTTGCAGTTAAAATGGAAGAAGAAGAAATCATCAACCGCGTAGCCAGTAGCGCACTCGAAGTCTTTGATCTCGAGGATTATTATCCTGCGGGAATGCGCACTGCAGTCGATATTTCGCAATGGCTGGATGAGGGATTTTTGTTGCGCGAGAAACAGTTCCGCGAACAACTTAAAAGCCACGACTGGCAGCAGTATGACGGGCATTTTGTAGCGGTTTATTGCAGTACTGATGCCATTCTTCCGGCTTGGGCGGCAATCCTGGTTACCTTGCAATTGGCACCTTATGCGAGAAAAATCGTTAGTGGAACGATAGCCGATTTGGATACCGCTTTGTATCAGGAGCTATTACCAACACTTGATTACGCTGTGTATAAGGACAAACCGGTCATAATTAAGGGTTGTTCAAGCAAGCCGGTTCCGATGGGCGCCTATGTTTTAGCAGCGCAAATTCTTCAACCGGTGGCCAGGAGTATCATGTATGGCGAGGCTTGTTCGGCTGTCCCGCTGTACAAGACTGTTAGAAAATAACAGTAAAATACTTCATAAATTGCTGTTTTTAATATATTTGTCTAAACAAACACTCCTAGATATGAAAAAAATAGTCTTCCTATTTTGTCTGGCGTTTGCCGCGATTGCTCAAGCCCAGAATACAGAAAAAGAACTGGCCAATAACACCGAAAAGGCGGTGAAGAAATTAGCCGACACTACAGAAACAGAAGGTTGGAAAAGCAAAGGCAACGTGTCGCTTTTGTTCAATCAATCCAGCTTTAGCAATTGGGTAGCGGGAGGTGAGAATAACCTTTCGGGTACTGCGGGAATCAACTACGATTTCAACTATAAGAAAAAAGACATTACCTGGGACAACAAGGTTTTGGCTTCTTACGGACTCATCCAATCCCGCAACGCGCCTTATGAAAAAAAGACCGATGACCGTTTTGAATTCAATTCGATTTTAGGTAAAAAGGCATTCGGAGAATGGTATTACTCTTTCTTTCTGAATTTCAGGACACAATTCACAAGGGGTTATAAATATGAGAATGATCCGGTGACCAAAGTAGAATTCCGTACGCCGTATACCAATTTCCTGTCGCCTGCTTATTTAACGGCCGGGCCTGGTCTCTTCTGGAAAAAGAATGAAAATCTAAAGTTCAATCTGGCACCTGCCACTTCAAAAATCACGTTTGTTGATTCAGGTTTCACACTACCTGACGAAGCTTATTTTGGCGTAGAACAAGGTAAGAGCCTGCGTTACGAGTTTGGTTTTTACGCTTCGGGCTACTACAAGCTCAACATCATGACCAACATATCGGCAGAAAACACCTTGAACCTTTACACGAATTATCTCGAAGATCCACAGAATGTTGATATCGACTACTCTTTGAACATTGTGATGCGAATCAATAAATACATGTCTACCAATTTATCCTTCCAGGCCATCTATGACGACAACGCTTTTCGCGGATTGCAAACCAGGGAAGTTTTTGGATTGGGCGTCAATTTCGGATTTTAAGACATAAGCACGTATATAAAAAGGCCTTCATTTACTGGAGGCCTTTTTTATTGCGATTTGTTTGCAGATTGGTCGTTATTCCGAGTCTTTCTCGACAGCATCCTGATAATCGGGATACAGGAATTTGTTGTAAGGAAACCTGGTCACGTGTATTTCCCTGACGGCTTCGTACACGCGTTCGCGGAATTCCTCGAAATTTTCTTTTTGCGTAGCCGAGATGAACAGCGCGTTTTTGGCACCCACATCGTTCATCCAGGTTTGTTTCCACTCTTCTAAAGTGTAGTGCTTCTTGGTTTTTTCGGTGATGAGGTCGTCGTGGTCAATGGTGAGGTGTTTGTACGCATCGATTTTGTTGAAAACCATAATCGTTGACTTGTCGTTGCTTTTGATGTCCTGAAGGATATTGTTTACCGATTCTATGTGGTCTTCAAAATCAGGGTGCGAAATATCTACGACATGCAGCAGCAAATCGGCTTCACGCACTTCGTCGAGTGTACTCTTAAAAGACTCCACCAATTGTGTGGGCAATTTGCGAATAAAACCAACGGTGTCCGAAAGCAGAAATGGCAAATTTCTAATAACGACTTTGCGTACCGTAGTATCTAAAGTGGCGAAAAGTTTGTTCTCCACGAAAACCTCACTTTTACTGATGACATTCATCAAGGTCGATTTGCCTACGTTGGTATAGCCAATCAAAGCCACACGCACCATGGCACCGCGGTTACCGCGCTGCACCGACATTTGCTTGTCTATCACCTTGATTTTCTCCTTAAGTAATGCAATGCGATCGCGTACGATGCGTCGGTCGGTTTCAATCTCGGTTTCTCCTGGGCCGCGCATCCCGATGCCTCCTTTTTGGCGTTCCAGGTGGGTCCACATACCCGAAAGCCTGGGCAAGAGGTACTGGCATTGCGCAAGTTCTACCTGCGTCCTTGCATACGAAGTCTCGGCGCGTTGGGCAAAGATGTCCAGGATGAGGTTGGTGCGGTCCAGCACTTTGCAATTGAGGATTTTGGTGATGTTTTTTTGTTGCGATGGCGAGAGCTCGTCGTCGAAAATGACGGTCGAAATCTGATGCTGTTTGACATACAGGTTGATTTCTTCCATTTTACCGGTGCCCAAAAAGGTTTTTGGGTTGGGACGCTCCATTTTTTGGTAAAACCGCTTAACGACCTGCCCGCCGGCGGTGAAGGTCAGGAACTCGAGTTCGTCGAGGTATTCCATGAGCTTGTCTTCAGGCTGGGTCTGGGTAATAATACCCACAATTAGGGTTTTTTCGAATAGGATTGTTTCTTTCTCTAGCATAATTTTAAGTTGCAAAGCTAGTGAATAACCTGCATTTAAAAATCAGTCATGGTTCGTTAATGTGTGGAATTTATTGCGTTAATTCGTTAAAATAGAAAATTCCGTTAATGGTTTCACAAATTTTGTTAAATTTGGAACTCAAAAATTACAAAACTATATTAAACCACCTAAACTTTTCATTTATGAAAAAAATTATTTTACTCATTTTACTGTCTTTCATTTCGTTTGCAGGCTTTGCTCAAGATCTGAATGAAGGCTTTGAGGGAGCTCCGGCCACGGCCGATGCTGCCGGAGTATGGGCCTTGCCTTCTTCAGGAAACTGGTTGGTGAGAGACAACAGGACCAACACCGGTATCAACTGGCGTTCTGGTGTTGCACCGCTCAATCCGCCAAACACGGGTACGAACTGCGCGTTTGTGGATCGTGAAAACACGGGAGCAGGCGTTCTGTCTGAAGAGTGGCTCATCACGCCACAAATCAATGTCGGAACCAACAGACAACTTCGGTTTTTTACAAGGCAGGGTTTCTCGGGAGACTTGGGAACACATTATCAGGTTCGCGTTTCTAGCTCGCCAGACCAAACCGATTTGTCGGCATTTACTACCATCCTTGCGGACTATTCAGAATTTGACCTGAGTACCATCACCGCCGACCAACAGGACTATGAGGAAAAAATAATTAATTTAAGTTTTACAGGATTAAGATATTTCGCATTCGTTAAAGTTTTTACGCAACCAGCGCTGTCAACAAGTGGTGACAAATGGTTGATTGACGATGTTAAAACTATTGAACGTTGTATTGACCCGATTGCTCCATTAGGAGTGACCAACGTTTCAGCGACAGGTGCTACTTTGACCTGGACCATGCCGGTTGGATCTGCCCAAACTTCATTTGAGGTTGAGGTGGGTGCCTCAGGATTTACACAAGGAGGTGCCGGTAGTTTGGGTGTAACTCCGGTAACTACAGCTGCAACCGGCGTCAGGACAACGCCGTATACCGGTTTGTTGCCTTCAACGTCTTATCAGTTTTATGTGCGATCGGTTTGTACGGGACCAAACGGTACCTCTACCAGTATATGGGTAGGCCCGTTCAATTTCAACACCACACCTTTAGGATCTACTTGTGCGGCGCCGATTGTGGTGACGCCATTGCCTTATTCGGATTCCAGCAATACCAATATATATGGTAACAACATCGGATTGGGAACACCCGGTACCAATTGCGGTGCAGGTGCTGGATTCTTAGGAGGAAACGATGTAGTGTATTCTTACACCGTTCCGGCAACAACTACCGGAATCATCAGCATTGATATGAACCCTAACGGACAAGCCAATACAGGTGTATTCGTCTATGACAGTTGCGCCAACATTGGCACCAACTGTATCGCCGGTGTGGGAAATAATACAGGAGGCATAAGAAGTATACCGGTGCTAAATGTAGTTGCAGGAAACACCTATTATATAGTAATCTCTTCAACTGCTGCCGTAGGGACTTTTGCCTACACCTTAACCATACAAGATGTAAATTGTGCGCCGCCAACAGATTTGACTGCGGCTGCAATAGACACATCTAACGTAACCATCGGCTGGCAAGGTACTGCTCCAGGCTATCAATATTATGTACAGACCGCCGGAGCAACGATTCCATCAGGAGATGGAACTGCAAACGCAACAAACAGCGTCGTAGTAAACCAATTGACCGAAGGCGGAACTCCACTTGCAGTAGGCACCAACTACCAATTTTGGGTAAGGGCCGATTGCGGTGATGGAACCTGGAGCCAATGGGCCGGACCATTCCCCTTTGTTACTACAAGTTGTACCACTGGTGGTTGTAGCTATAATTTCGTAATGACCGATTCATTCGGCGACGGATGGAATGGTGCCACCATGGAAGTAATACAAAATAGTGTTGTGGTACAAACCATAGGAAGCACCTTTACCGGCGGCGCAGGACCTGTAACAGTTTCTGTTCCGCTTTGTAACGGACCATTCTCTCTGCGCTGGGCCACCGGTGGTGGTTTCCCTGCTGAGGTTGCCGTTGCAATCGTAAACTCATTTGGGCAAACCATCTTTACCAAACCATCAGGAACAGGAGCCGCCAACACTGTTATATTTAACGGAACAGTTGATTGTTCTACCCCATTGTGTTTGGCGCCAACTTTATTGGTGGCTTCTGTGCCTACACCTAACGGAATCACTTTGAACTGGACCCCTAACGGGCCGACTCCATCAGGTGGTTATGACGTATATATAGTTTCACCACCAACTGCTCCGGCACCAACAGGTGCAACTCCACCAAGTTTCGCTGGCGTGGCAAATGGGTTTACAGTTCCTGGTACTTTGTTGCCAGACACGAACTATATTTTCTATGTACGTGCCGCTTGTGGGGCAGGTTCAACATCTCCATGGTCTGTCCCAACCACCGCAAACCCAGCAACATTCACGACATTACCAACTTGTCCTAAGCCGACAGGTGGAGTGCTTAGCAACTTTAACGAGTTCAGCATGGACTTCAGCTGGACACCGGGTTTCAATGAAACACAATGGCAATATTATGTCACATTAGCGGGTGACCCAGCTCCAACAGCAGATGCTCCGGAATGGTCGGCACCAGTTAGTACGACTACAGTGCCGCTAACTTTCCTTCCGTCGGGAACTTGTTTCGATGTATATGTTAGGGGTATTTGTACACCCGACACAGATATTAGTACAGCAGCAGGACCATTCACAGGATGTACGCTAATTTGTCAAGCTGATCAACAATGCGACTACACTTTCACCCTTACTGATTCATTCGGCGACGGATGGAACGGTGCCAGGATGCAGGTAAGACAAAATGACGTGGTAATTGCTACTTTAGGTGCCAACTTCACCGCGGGCGCAGGGCCAGTTGTAGTAACGGTTCCTCTGTGTAACGGAGTGCCATTTGATTTGGTTTGGACTACAGCAGGAACTTTCCCTAATGAGGTAAGGATTAACGTTTCTAACTCATTCGAACAAACCTTGTACGCAATCACCACGGCCAGTGCAAACTTGGCTGGCACTACTCTTTACACAGGAATGGTTGATTGTGACAACCCTGTATGTTTGCCTCCAAACACTTTGACTTCAACAGACCCAACCATCCACGGAGCAACTTTAAACTGGGTGCAGAACGGAACCGTGGCACCGGCATCATGGTCAATATACGCGGTAACTTCAGGGTCTCCGGTACCTGTTCCAGGAACCGATACACCGATAGCAGTCGTCACGGATACCGATACGATTCCGCCATACGTACTTGATGATCCATCGATATTGCCAGACACAGACTACGTATTTTATATTGTAGCGAATTGCAATGGAGCCAATCCAACGAGCAATATTTCGGCTGTCTCTACGATTTTCCATACGTTGCCAACTTGTCCTAAACCAACGGCATTGGCTACGTTGAATCCCGATATGAACTCAATCGATCTCACCTGGACACCAGGCGGAACCGAAACGGCATGGGAATACATATGGGTACCAGCCGGAGATCCCGCACCAACCGCAGCAACCACTGGATGGATTGGAACAACTTCAACGACCGTTACCATTAATGATCTTCCATCGGCTACCGGTTTCGATTTCTACGTTAGAGGTATTTGTACACCGGATACCGACATCAGTACCATTACAGGTCCGGCAAATGGCAACACGACCATATGCGAGGCAGATACACAATGTCTTTACACTTTCATCATGACCGATTCATTCGGCGACGGATGGAACGGCGCCAGGATGCAGGTGAGACAAAACGGTATTGTTGTCGCTACTATTGGAGCAACTTTTACCGCAGGTGCAGGGCCAGTTGCTGTTACTGTACCTATCTGCCCGGGTGTTCCTATGGATCTTTTCTGGGTAACCGGAGGAAACTTTGCCGGCGAGGTAAGGGTTGCCATAGAAAATACGTTTGGTCAATCTATTTATGCCTTAACAACCTCAAGCGCACCGCTTGTAGGAACAGTTCTTTATGCTAATGCAGCGCCAAGCTGTACGGTACCTGAATGTCAGGCACCCGCTTTAGCCACGCTTTCGGCGAATCCATTTACTTATAACGCCACATTGTCTTGGAATTCAATTCCTGGCGTGACGTATGATGTCTATTTGGTTCCGCAAGGCGATCCGGCACCGACTGACGCATCAACGCCTACTTACACCGGTGTTACTGCACCTTTTACTACTCCAACACAAGGAAATCCGGGAGCATTGATCCAGTTGTCTAATTATACTTTTTATGTAAGGATGGTTTGCCCTACAGATCCGTTAGGACAAAGTGGATGGTCTTCAGGATTCAACTTCACAACTTTGCCAACTTGTCCTGTACCACAGAACGTGGCGATTTCAACCACAACCACCGATGCTACCATTACCTTTAACGAGGTTGGCCCTGCAACGAGCTGGGAGGTTACCATTTACCAATTGGGTGCCCCGATCGCGGGTATGCCGGTAGTGGTGAACCAAACGCCTGGGCCAGGTGGTCTAGTGACTATTAACACGGCTACCGATTTGGGACTTACCTTGTTCCCGGGGCTTTATGAATTCTCGGTAAGGGCACTGTGTTCACCCACAGACACGAGTTTATCGACAGCGAACGTACAGTTCTTTATCCTTAACGCAGAAGTAAACTGTGCGAGCGTGAGCCCGCAAAATCCGGATATCAACTCAGACGGGATTATCAACCTTTGTCCAGGCGAAAACTGCGTTGCACTATCGGCTGAATATGTTGAAAATAAAGAAACCACATCTTATGTAGTAGAATCAATTCCGTTTGCTCCGCCATTCCCATTTGATGGAGGTACCGAGCTTAACATCGCTATTGATGATATTTGGGGACCTGTATTCGAATTGCCATTCAACTTCTGTTTCTTCGGAACCAACTATCCGACAGTTCAGGTAGGTTCTAACGGCGTATTGTCATTTGGAAGTAACTTCCCTGCACTTGTAGGAGGCGGCTGTCCATGGAATACCAATCCAGCCGTAACAGTACCCGATCCGGCTTTCCCTATCAGGAACGCTATTTATGGGGTGTATCAGGACATCGACCCTTCTGAGGAGACCACGGTACCACACACCATTAACTATCAGGTTTTGGGTACCGCACCCTGTAGGACTTTTGTACTCAACTTTGTGAATGTAAGACAGTTCGGATTCAATTGTACCGAGGAAGAAATTGGTTTGCAAACCAGCCAGATTGTACTTTATGAAACCTCAAACAACATCGAAGTATATGTAAAAGACCGTACCGCTTGTCTAGACTGGAACGAAGGAAGCGGTGTAATAGGAATTCAAAATGCTGCCGGAACACTGGGTTACACTCCTCCGGGAAGGAACCTTGGTCCTTGGGATGCTTCTCAAGAAGCTTGGAGATTCAAACCAGACGGTGCCTCTAACGTGGTATTCTCTTGGTTGAAAGACGGCGAGTTTTACAGCAATGACACTGACATTAACGTTTGCGTTTCTGAAACGACCAACATGACGGCGCAAGCGGTTTATAACGGTTGTGGCGGAGTTGTAACGACGTTATTCTCAGACGTACTCTTGAAAATCAATGAAATCGACGTTTCAGAAGTTCAGGATGTTACCACTTGTAACTGCTATACTTTGCCAACTTTGACTATAGGAAACTATTTTACAGAGCCAAATGGCCAAGGCACTCAAATTGCTGCCGGAACAGAAATCTGTACTTCTCAGACTATCTACGTGTTTGCTGAATTGGTAACAACCGGTGCTACTTGTACAGATGAGGCGTCATTTGTTGTGACCATTAACCCTGTTGTGGCTCCAGAGCCTGCTGATGTCAGTGCCTGTACCAATTACATCTTGCCAGATTTGGGCAACCCGGATTTCAATTACTATACCGAGACCAACGGAGACGGCATCCAGTATGCCGGAACGGGTGGAGAGGTTATTTCGACATCAACCACCTTATATATATACGGAATGGTAGGTGATTGTAGCGCCGAAAGCAGCTTTGATATTACCATTGGTGATGTTGAGGCTCCAGTAATCCCAAATATTGCCGACTGTTTACCAGTTGTTTTACCAGCATTACTGCCGAATACCACTTATTATACTTTGCCTGGAGGCCCTAATGCTGCAGGACAAGTAGAAATCACCGACTTTACAATCACCAGCACCCAAACCATATACGTATGGGCACAATCGGGTGATTGTACAGATGAGAGCAGCTTTACGGTTACCATAGACAGTCAAATCACGCCGACTTTCAATCCGGTTATCAATCCTTGCGTAGGAGACGTTCCGCCTGTATTGTCATTGATTTCCTTAGAAGGCGTTATTGGAACATGGGATCCACTAATTGTCGCAACAGATACTGCCGGAACCACGACCTATACATTTACTCCAACCGCAGCATTCCCTTGTGCGGTTCCAACAACTGTTTCGGTTACTGTTAACGCGCCAATCCAGCCTACATTCAATCCGATTGCTGATGTATGCTTAGGCGCCGCTGCACCGACATTGTCAGCTACTTCATTAGAAGGCATCGCAGGAACCTGGAGTCCGTCTACGGTGGACACCTCTATTGTAGGAAACACATGTTATACTTTTACACCGACCTTGAGCTGCTTCTTGCCAGCGACACTCTGTGTAACGGTAACCGGACAAATCCTTCCAACATTCGACCCAATCGCCAATATCTGTGAAAACGGAACCGCGACTGCGTTGCCATTGACATCGTTGAACGGTGTGGCAGGAAGCTGGACGCCAACAGACATTAATACTACTGTTGTAGGACCAAGTGTGTATACCTTTAATCCGGACACTACACTTTCTCCATGTGCCATCCAAACCACTCTTACCGTTACCATTGACCCATCGGTGTTGCCAACATTCAACACAATTGCAGATATCTGTCAAAACAGCGTTGCGCCAACCTTACCAACAACTTCACTCAATGGAGTTACGGGAACCTGGAGCGCTATCGATACTACAGTAGTCGGATCGGCAACCATCAACTTTACCCCAGATGCGGGTCAATTGTGTGCGCTTCCTACGACGATGACCATCAACGTAATTGCGCCACTGGTTCCGAACTTCACCGATATCGCCCTATGTGCAGGACAAACCGCGCCAACATTGGCCGGAACTTCGCCGAACGGCATTACCGGAAGCTGGAGCCCATCTGCGATAGATAACACCCAAAACGGAAGCTATGTGTTTACACCAAACGTTGCTTGTGCATTGCCACAGACCATCAATGTTGTAGTGTCACCACAAGTAGCGCCAGACTTTGCGCCGATTGCCAATATTTGTTCGGGAGATACAGCGCCTGCTTTGGCTGCGACTTCACCTAACGGTATTTCTGGTACTTGGTCACCAGCTACCATAAGCAACACCCAAAGCGGTTGTTATGTATTTACGCCTAACGCGGGACAATGTTCGCAACCGCAAACCGTTTGTGTAACGATAGATCCAAAACTTTCACCTAACTTCGCAGAAATCGGAACACTTTGTTCTGGAGTTACAGCGCCAGTTTTAGCGAATTCTTCTAACGGAGTTACTGGAACCTGGTCACCGTCGGTAGTAAGTACTACACAAAGCGACAGTTATGTCTTTACGCCAGACGCAGGACAATGTGCCAACGGTCAGACTTTAGTGGTTACCGTGGTTACGCTGCCAGAGATTGAATTCAACCTTGGATGTGTGGGCGGAAGTTACTTGCTTAGCGTGAAAGATCCGATTGAAGGTGCTGCCTACTCTTGGTCGCATAACGATTCGCCAATCAGCAACCCGAGCGCTAATGGGCCAGGCATCAATCTTTCGCAACTGGGAACCGGAACTGGGCAGTACACTGTTACAGCAACAGTTGGAGGTTGTACTACTGATGAAAGCATCGCAATTATGTCTGTTTCGTGCGATATCCAGAAAGGTATTTCACCTAAAGGAACCGGAGCCGGAGATAACAAGAATGACTTCTTTGACCTTGCCGGGCAAAATGTGAAGAAACTCGAGATTTTCAACCGCTACGGAACTAAAGTTTATTCTAAGGCAAATTATGTCAACGAATGGTACGGACAATCCGACAAGGGCGACGAATTGCCAGATGCGACTTACTTCTATGTCATAGAGTATAACGCTGGAGGAAGTGCAAAAACAGGTTGGATTTACATCAATCGCGAACAATAACAGTAAAAAAATGTTGAATTGGAATTGCCGTCGTATATTTGGCGGCAATCCTTCAACACAAAACATACACACATGAAGAAAATATTTTATACGGCATTAATCGCAAGCTTCGCATTTTTAGACGCTAATGCACAACAGGATCCACATTATACACAATACATGTATAATATGAGCGTAGTCAATCCGGCGTATGCTGGTTCTAAAGAATCGCTATCCGGAGGACTTTTATACCGCAAACAATGGGTTGAAATCGAAGATGCGCCGTCGACCGGTACGTTTTTCATCCACAGCCCAGTAGGAAAGAATGTTGGTTTGGGTATCTCGTTCATCAATGACCAGATCGGACCAGTAGAAGAGAACAACGTTTATGCTGATTTCTCGTACACCCTCAATTTGGGTGGTGAGCATAAGTTGGCTTTCGGGGTAAAGGGAGGTGCAACTTTTCAAAATGTTGGATTGTTGGACATTAACCCAACGCTTCCCAATCAAGGGGACGAAGCGTTTTCGAGCAATGCCAACAACACCTTTTTGAATGTAGGTGCGGGATTCTTTTACTACACCAATAAATATTATGTCGCGCTTTCGGTTCCAAACATGCTCAAGTCAGACCACCTAGAGGTACGAAGGGGAGCACAAGACGTAAAATTCGGAAGTGAGGCATTGCACTATTTCCTTACAGGAGGTTATGTATTCAATCTTTCACCAAATACCGAGCTCAAACCGTCGGCAATGTTGAAATCGGCGTTTAACGCGCCACTGTCGGTTGATGGATCGCTTAATGTTAGATTTTACCAGAAATTTGAGATTGGCGCTACCTACAGGTTAGAGGACTCTTTTGGAGGAATGATTAACTACGCCATTACACCGGGCTTGAGGGTAGGTTACGCGTACGACCACATCATTTCAGATTTGAATGTGACCACACCATCCTCTCACGAGTTTATGTTGTTGTTTGACTTGAACTTCTCTAAAAAGGTATCACAATCACCAAGATATTTCTAACGTATAAAGCAATAGTAAAAATGAAAAATCTATATATAGCATTAAGTTTTGTGATAGCGAGTGCAAGTCTTTCTGCACAAAATAAGGACACTGCAAAAGCAGATAAATTGGTTGAACGTTACGAGTATGTTGATGCTGCAAAAGAGTATTTGAGCTTGGTTGAAAAAGGAAAAGGCGATCCATACGTATACAAGCAGCTTGCCGATACCTATTACAACATGTTTAATGGAGCAGAAGCAGTTAAATGGTACGCCAAGGCCACAGAAACGCAACAAGATGCCGAAACCTATTACCGTTACGCACAAATGCTCAAGTCAAACGGTAAGTACGAGGAAGCCAATAAGCAAATGCAAAAATTTGCTGGCCTCGCGCCCAATGATTCTAGAGCCAAGACATTCAAAGAGAACCCAAATTACATCCCAAGATTGTTAGACAAGCAGAAGATGTATGATGTGAAATCGTTAGACGTCAGCAGCGATAAATCTGATTTTGGCCCTGTACTTTACGGTAATGAGTTCTACTTTACCAGTGCCAGAAACGGTGCCGGGAAAGAATACGGTTGGAATGATGAGCCGTTTTTAGACATCTACAAAGCCAGCTACAACGACGACGGTACTATCACCGCCGCAGAAACCGTAAACACATTGAATTCAAAATACCACGATGGTCCTGTTACCATGAGTGCCGACGGTAACGTAGTGTATTTCACCAGCGACAGTTTCCGTGAAAAGGAATTTACCAGAGACCGCAAGAACCGTCTCAAACTGGGAAGAAACAACATTTTCCGCGCAACGCGAAACGGCGGAAGTTGGGACAACATCACCCCGATGCCGTTCAACAGCAATGCCTATTCAACCAGTAACCCAAGCTTGAGCCGAGATGGTAAAACCCTTTACTTTTCATCTGACATGCCAGGCAGCCTTGGTGGTGTAGATATCTGGAAAGTGTCTATCAGTGCCGACGGAACCTACGGAACCCCAGAGAACCTAGGTAAGAAAATCAATACTGAAGGCAACGAAAGTTTCCCTTTTATCGCCGATGACAACAGCACGTTGTACTTTGCTTCTGCCGGAAGACAAGGTTTTGGAGGTCTTGATATCTACATGATAGATCTGGCCAAAGGAACCGATGCTGTGAACTTGGGCAAGCCGGTTAACACAGAGAAGGACGACTTTTCGTTCACTTTCAATGAGGCCAAGAAAACGGGTTTCTTCTCTAGTAACAGGAATGGTAACGATGATATTTTCGGAGCCAATCCAATCTGTGGCATCGATGTGTTGACTGTAGTGACCGACGCCAAAACAGGCGCTATCCTGGCCAACGCAAGCGTAGCAATTGTCGATGACAAGAAAAACGTGATCAGTACAGAAATGACCAACGCCAAAGGTGAAGTGACGTACAAAGTAGAGTGCAACAAGGCTTACACCATCCAAGCTTCAAAAGACGGATACGAAAGCAATGTGTTCCCGGTTGCGGCACAAAGCAAAGCCGGACAAACTAAAGTAGACGCTGCTTTACAACCTATCGAAAACATCATCACCGAGAACGAGATTTTGCTTAAACCAATTTATTTTGAGTTTGACAAGAGCAACATCACCCAAGAAGGTGCTTTCGAGTTAGATAAAGTGGTACAGGTCATGAAAGGCAATCCCAACATGGTTATCCTTGTAAAATCGCATACCGATAACCGTGGTTCTGA
>ENA-UOWO01000435-UOWO01000435.1-activated-sludge-metagenome-genome-assembly--contig:-NODE-435-length-60809-cov-15.804408_pt1 | contig 60809 bp, 38 predicted proteins | sample MGYA00238148_ERZ761564 | MGnify/ENA primary metagenome ERZ761564 (study PRJEB28885, sample SAMN05720194) | activated sludge metagenome | isolation source: Anaerobic digester | place: USA...
GGAGCCGAAGCCGATGGTCCCGGCTCGCGCTTCGCGCGCTGCCAAAGCGGTGGCGTCGTCCGGCGGTTGCCGGAGTTTGCCACCGCAGTCCAAAACCCTCCCGGCCCGGATCCTGGGTCGGGGCACGAGCCGCGCCCGAAGTTTCTGGTCAGGCGCAATACTGTTCATCTTGCGGGGCAAGTGCCATCGGCGTCCCGCCGATGAGCCAGCAGCGAGCACATGGCCGAGACGGCCATGCCACTCATGTGAACTTTATTGGGGCTAGGCCCGGATATTTCACAGCCTGTCGGCTGTGAAATTCCGGGCTCTGGGAAAACCGCGCCATGAAAGCCATTTATTGGGAAAGGTCAGGCACAGACTGGGATTCTGCACGGTTGCAGAGTGCGTTTCGCGGACCGGTGGCCCCAGACCCTCCAGAATCGTGCCTTTCGGAGCGCGGTTTTCCTTCGAGCCTGCATATTTCACACGGAAGCGTGAAATATGCAGGCTAGGTGGTCCCGCCCGGCGTATTCCGGAGTCTTCTCCACCGGGCGAGGCGCTCGGTGATGTCCTTCTCGAAACCGCGGTCGGTGGGCTCATAGTACACCCGTGGGGCGGGCAGGTAATCCTGCTGGGCGACCGCCTCGGGAAAGTCGTGCGAGTACTGGTAGCCCTCGCCGTGCTGCAGGCGGGCCGCGCCCTTGTAGTGGGTGTCGCGCAAGTGCCTTGGGATCTCGAGGGTGACGCCCGACTTGACGTCGGCCAGCGCCGCGTCGACCCCCAGATAGGCGGCGTTGCTTTTTGGCGCGGTGGCGACGTACACGGTCGCCTCGGCGAGCGGTATGCGGGCCTCGGGCATGCCCACGAACTCGACCGCCTGCTGCGCGGCCACCGCCACCATCAGTGCACGGGGGTCCGCCATGCCGACATCCTCCGCGGCGCAGATGACGATGCGGCGGGCGATGAACCGGATGTCCTCCCCCGCGTAAAGCATTTTGGCAAGCCAGTAGAGGGCGGCGTCCGGATCGCCCCCCCGCATGGACTTGATAAATGCGGATATGGTGTCGTAGTGGCCGTCCTCGTCGGCGTCATATACGACGGCCTTGCGCTGGATGCATTGCTCGGCGATCCCGAGGTCGATGCGGATGATGCCATCGGGGCCGCGCGGGGTTGTGAGGGCGCCGACCTCGAGGGAGTTCAACGCCTTTCGGGCGTCGCCGTCGGCCTGGGTGGCGAGGTGCCTGATGGCATCGTCGGCGACCTCGACGCCCATCGAGCCGATGCCGCGCTCGGGATCGGCGAGCGCGCGGCGCAGCAACTCAGCCAGGTGCTCCGGCGCGAGCGGCTCAAGTTGGAAGACCTGGGACCGCGAGACGAGCGGGGCGTTGACATAGAAGAAAGGGTTGTGGGTGGTGGCCCCGATGAGGCGGACCACGCCGCTCTCTACGTCCGGCAGAAGCACATCCTGCTGGGCCTTGTTGAACCTGTGGATCTCGTCGATGAACAGGATCGTCTTGCGGCCCGCGTTGGCCAGGCGGTTGGAGGCGGCCGCGACGGTGCGCCGGATGTCGGCGACCGAGGACTCGACGCCGCTGAGGCGCTCGAAATGGCATGATGTCGCCCGCGCGATAATCTGCGCGAGGGATGTCTTTCCCGTGCCGGGTGGGCCAAACAGAATGATGGAAGTGATGCGGTCCGCCTCGATGGCGCGGCGCAGGAGTTTCCCTGGTCCGAGGATGTGCTCCTGTCCGGCGAATTCGTCCAGGGTCCTTGGGCGAAACCGGGATGCCAGAGGCGCCGCGGCGGAGGGGGTGGCGGTGCCCGCCGTATCCGGGGTGGGCGCATCGTTGCCGAAAAGATCATCCATGTTGATGTGTCCCGCCTCCATTATCGGTCCCCGGGGGCGCGGCGGCAAGTTTTGCGTCTTTGGGGCCACTCGCCCGGGCGGTGGCGAAGGAGGCACTCGGGCTTTCAATGGCCCGTTTGCTGGATAGAATGGGTCAGATCGAGGAGGGCCGTGGATTATAAGAAGTCGGAAGCGGTGGCGGGAATGCCATGATTTTCGGGATCCTGAAACGCCGGCGTCGGAAGCGTCTCCGGGCGAGGCCGTTTCCACGGGAGTGGGACCTGCTGCTTCGGCGGCGATGGGAGACCTATTCGCTCTTGCCGGAGGCGGATCGCCTGGAGCTTCAGGGGCACGTGCAGGTTCTCTTGGCCGAGAAGCGTTTCGAGGGGTGTTCGGGCCAGGAGGTCGACGAGGAAATGCGGGTGCTGGTGGCGGCGCAGGCCAGTCTCCTCCTGCTCCACCGGGAGACGGACTATTTTCCCCGCCTGGTGGCCATCCTCATCTATCCCGGCTCGTTCCGGTCGCCGCGGCAGCATCGTGACGAGGTCGGCGTGGTCACCGAACACCATGAGGTGCTGTCGGGAGAATCTTGGGAACGGGGCACGGTCGTGCTCGCGTGGGACGAGGTGCGCCGCGGGATGCGCGGCCGCGGGGACGGATACAACGTGGTCCTGCATGAATTTGCCCACCAGATCGACTGCGAGAACGGGCCGGCGGATGGATGCCCGGGGCTGTCGAGGGGGCAGGCGCGTGCCGACTGGGCCCGGGTGTTGGGCGAGGCGTTCGAAGAGTTGCGCCGCGAATCGGATCGCGGACGATGGACATTCCTTGATCCCTATGGCGCGCAGGATCCGGCGGAATTCTTCGCCGTGGCGACGGAGTCCTTCTTCCAGTGCCCCGAAGAAACGCGCAGCGAGATGCCGGCACTCTACGAGCAATTGCGGCGCTTCTACTGCCAGGATCCCGCGGGTTGGTCCTGGGATTCGCGCCGGAAACCGTAGCCTCGAACCTTCGAATCAGCGGATTGAGCCTGCGTGTTTCACGCGGAAGCGTGAAACACGCAGGTTAGGTGGGTGGCTCACACCCCGATCTTGTGCTCGGCGCGCAGATCCTCGGCGGCGAACGCGTGCGCGCCGACGGCGATCCAGTAGATGGCCGGGATGATGACGAGGCTCGTGAATGCGGTGGCCCAGATCATCATGACGCTGATGAAGATGATCAGCATGATGCCGAACATGAACAGGAGCCCCAGGCCCACGTGCCCTTTATAGAGATGGCCGAGGCCGGGGATGATGCTCAGTGCCGCCGCGGCCACGTGCCGCGCCCTGAGTGTCTCTGGGCCGGGCTTCTCGTTCTCCTGCGTTTCCATCCAGATCAATCTACGTTGCCGGCGCCATCTATTCAATCCAAAGCATTCGCCATTAGCCGGGCTTGGGGTGGTCGCGGATCATCCAGCAGCCGGCCAGGATGACGACCCAGGCGTTGAGCTGTGCCCAGAGCAGGAACGCGATGAGGCTCCCGAGGGCGCCATAGACCTCGTGATAGTTGCGCCAGAAGGTCGGCAACAGGTAGGAGAACCCGATGCTCAGGCCGAACCATCCCAGCGCCGCCAACAGGGCGGCCTGCGGGGCGCCATGCGGCGCCAGATGCCGGGGGGAGATCGTGTGATAGGTGAGATAGAAGGCCCCGAAGAGCAGGCCAACGGTCACGCCCGCTCGGGCGAGCGCCCAGATTTTCAGGCTCACGAGCGACACGAGCCCATGGCCCCCGAGGAATTTTTCGATGGGTACCGCCAGGATGAAGAACAGCGCCATGAGGACCAGCGCGACCATCCACACCGCCAGCAGCAAGACGGCCCAGAGCGCCCGCTTCCAGAGCGCGGGCGCGGGCTCCCCCTGGTCGCGGGCGATAAAATGGAGGGCCTGCACGCACGCGTCCATGAAGCGGAACGATGTCCAGATCGCCAACAGGAACCCGAAGGTGAGCCAGCCCCTGCTGGCGGACGTTCGCGCGTGATCGAGCATCGCGCCTATGTCGATGTCTACGCCCGGTGGCAGCATGTGGCCGATGATCTGGGCGATCTGGTCGGTGACGTGCAGGTCGCTTGGAATGGCAAAGCTGGCGACGGCAAAGGTGACGATGAGGAAAGGCACCAGCGCCAGCACGAAGTAAAAGGCGATTTCAGCGGCGAATGTTCCGAAGAATCGCCAGCGCACAGTCAACCTGCGGCCGAGGAAGGATCGCGTCGGCATGTCCGCATCATGGGCGCGACGGCCCCGGATGGCAATGCGGGGAGATAGCCCGGAATCTCACAGCCGGAGGGCTGTGAAATATCCGGGCTAGGGTTTGAGCACGCCATGTTTCAGGAACCATGCTCGCGTGGCGGCAAGGACCTCGTCGGACCTCTCGTTGGGCAACGCGTGGCCGACGCCCTCCCAGACCCGGCGCTCGCAGGGCACCTTGTTCCTCTCGAGGATCAACTGCAGCGAAGCCGAGCGCTCGGGCGGGACGGTCGTGTCGGCGCCGCCGTGAAGGATAAGGAAGGGGATCCGGATTCGTTCTGCGCGCGAAGGGGCGGGCGCCGGGTAGCCTTCGGATGGCGCGAGCCCACCGGCGGTGATGGCCGCCGCCTTCAGAAGGTCGGGCCTATCGGCGGCGAGGCCGATGGTCAGGAAGGCGCCCATGCTGTGGCCGTAGGCGGCGATTCGCCGCCTGTCGACATCCGGCATGCTGCGAAGGACCTCGATGCAGGCCGTGGCACGGCGGACGTTCTCGGAGCTGGCCCCGAATTCTGAGGGACTGGGGCCGGGGCGCACGTGCGTGTAATCGGTCGCGATGCACACGAAGCCCATCCGGGCAAACTCTCGACCTTTTGAGAGTCCCATCCCGCGCGCGCTCCCGCCCAGCCCATGACTGATGAGCAGGCCGGGAAATGGCCCGTTGCCGGCGGGTTTTACGAGGACGCCGGCGAGCGGCTTCCCATCGGCCACGCAAGACCAGTTCTCGCCATCGATCCTGATATCGACGATGGGGGGGACGGTTGCGGACGGTTCGGCCGGGGCCGTCGGTGCCGCGAGCGCCGCGATCATCACGATGGTCTGGGTCGTCGCCTTGGGCATGGTCGGTTCTCTTTGTCCCGCGCCGATTCAACCCCGGCATAAGCGCGGCGTTGCGCCCCGCGGGACGCTTTTGGCGTTTGAGTTTTAGGCGGCACCCTCCCATTATCGACAGTCATGTCCGAGCCCATGAAATACATCCTCGACGAGAAGGATATCCCCACCCACTGGTATAATATCGTGGCCGACTTGCCGAAGCCGCCGGCGGCGGTGCGGCATCCCGCGACTGGCGAGCCCTGCACCGCCGACGACCTCAGGCCGCTGTTTCCCGATGCGCTCATCGCCCAGGAGATGAGCGCGGAGCGACAGATCGAGATCCCGGGTGAGGTGCGGGACATCCTCCGCCTCTGGAGACCGGCGCCGCTCTACCGCGCCAGGCGGCTGGAGCGCGCACTCGATACCCCCGCGCACATCTATTACAAGTACGAGGGCGTCAGCCCCGCGGGCTCGCACAAGCCCAACACCGCGGTCCCACAGGCATTCTACAACAAGGCCGCGGGCGTCAGGCGCCTGTCGACGGAGACCGGCGCCGGCCAGTGGGGTTCGTCGCTGGCGATGGCCTGCAATTTCTTTGGCCTGGAATGCAAGGTGTTCATGGTCAAGGTCAGCTACCATCACAAGCCGTACCGCCGCGCGCTCATGGAGACCTATGGCGCCAGCGTGACCGCGAGCCCATCGGAGGAAACCGCCGCGGGCCGATCCATCCTCGCAAGAGATCCGGAATGCTCCGGTTCGCTGGGCATCGCGATCTCCGAGGCGGTCGAAGTCGCCGCGCAGCGCGACGACACGAAATATGCCCTTGGCAGCGTCCTCAATCACGTGTTGCTGCACCAGACCGTCATCGGGCTCGAGTGTTTCAAGCAGATGGAGATGGCCGGTGATGAGCCCGACGTGATCATCGGCTGTGCCGGCGGCGGCTCGAATTTTGCGGGGATCTCCTTCCCGTACATCGGCCGGAAGCTGCGCGGCGGCCGCGGGCCGCGCATCGTGGCCGTGGAACCGGACGCGTGCCCCACGTTGACCCGGGGCCGATACGCCTACGATTATGGTGACACCGCGAAACTCACCCCGCTGGTGAAGATGCACACTCTGGGCAGTTCCTTCGTGCCACCGGGGTTCCACGCGGGCGGGCTTCGCTACCACGGCATGGCGCCGCTGGTGAGCCATGTGCTGGATCTCGGCCTCATCGAGGCGGTCTCGGCGCCGCAGCTTGAGGTTTTTGAAGCCGGGGTCCGGTTCGCCCGGGCCGAGGGCATCGTCCCCGCACCCGAGGCATCCCATGCCGTAGCCGTGGCCCTGCGCGAGGCGCTCCGATGCAAGGAGGAGGGCCGACCGCGCGTCATCCTCTTCAACCTCTCCGGGCACGGGCACTTCGACATGCAGGCCTATACCGACTACTTCGCCGGGAAGCTAAAGAACTACGCATACCCGGAGCAGGAGATCGCCATGGCGCTGGCCGGCCTGCCGTCGATCGTCGATTGACGATGTGGCGCGGGGGATACAGATTCTAAGGGTGCCCGCACGCGTGATGCGGGGCACAGGATGAAGCCAACATTCTGGAGCAGGGAGGTAGTCTGATGGATGCGACCAGTCCCGTAAGCGCCATTATTCAGCACAAGGGCTCGACCGTGTGGAGCGTCTCGCCGGACATTTCCGTCCTGGATGCGATCCGCGAGTTGTCGGACCACAACGTCGGTGCGCTGCCCGTCGTGGAGGACGGCCGGCTCATTGGCATGATCTCGGAACGCGATTACACGCGGAAGGTGATTCTCCGGGGCAAGGCCTCGCGCAATACGCCCGTGCGTGAGATCATGAGCAGTCCCCCCATTACGGTGTCGCCCTCTCACACGGTAGAGCAGTGCATGCGAATCATGACCGAGCACAGGACGCGGCACCTGCCGATCATCGAATCGGGCGGCCTGGCGGGCATCGTGTCCATCGGGGATCTCGTGAACTGGACGCTCGCGGCACAGGCGGAGCAGATTCGCCAGCTCAAGGATTATATCTCGGGCGGGTACCCGTCTTGATGGTGGTGAATTCGTCGCCCGCGCTGACGCGGAGCCCGACCGCTCTCGCGTCAGGCCGGCAGAGCGCAATAGGACATTCGTGGAGGTTCGAGTCATGAGGTACATCATCGCCCTATGGGCCTTCCTTGGAGCGGTCGCGGTGGCTGGCGCGAAACCGAACATCATTTTCATTCTGGCTGACGACCTTGGCTGGACCGATCTCGGTTGCCAGGGGAGCCGCTATTACGAGACGCCGAACATCGACCGCATGGCCGCGGAAGGTGTCCGGTTCACGGCGGGATACGCGGGGGCCGCGAACTGCCAGCCCACCCGCGCCTGCCTGATGAGCGGCCAGTACAATCCGCGGACCGGCGTATACACGGTGGGGGGCACCGACCGATTCAATACATCGATGCGCCCGCTCGTCCCGGTGCCCAACGTTGAAGAGCTTGCCCTGGAGAAGGTGACGATCGCCGAGGCGCTCAAGGCGGCCGGATATGCCACGGGCATGTTTGGCAAGTGGCACCTCGGCGAACCCTCCGCGTACGGGCCCGCGAAACAGGGCTTTGACGAGGCGATAGCCTCCATGGGGAAGCATTTCAAATTCAACACGTATCCCAAGATGCAGGTGCCGCCTGACGTCTACCTGGCCGACTTTTTGACCGATCATGCCCTGAAGTTCATCGAAGCGCACAGGGATGGTCCGTTTTTCCTGTATCTGCCGCATTTCGGGGTCCACTCGCCATGGGACTCGAAGCCGGACAAGGAGGCACATTTCAAGGACAAGCCTCCGGTCGACGGGCACAGCAGCGCCGCCTACGCGGGGATGATCGCCAGCGTGGATGACAGCGTCGGGCGAGTGCTGGAGAAGATCGCGGCGCTTGGCATTGACCAGAACACGCTGGTTGTCTTTTCGAGCGACAATGGCGGGGTGGGCGGCTACGAGGAGATCTTCAAGGGTGCGCCTGCGCCATCCGGCGGCGGGAAAGGGAAGGGAAGGCGCGGCCAGGGAGAGGGCGGCAGGATCGGTATCACGTCCAACGTCCCGCTGCGCGGCGGCAAGGGGATGTTCTACGAGGGCGGGATCCGCGTGCCCTACATCTTTCGCTGGAAGGGCACGATCCCGGCCGGCGCCACATGTGACCAGCCCATCCATAGCGTGGATCTTTACCCGACGCTCCTCGATGTGGCTGGTGGCCTCCCGCCGAAGGGCTATGTCCTGGACGGTGTCAGTTATGCGGCCTGCATGAAGAGCGGCGGCTCGGAGAAGATCGGGCGCGACGCGCTGTTTTGGCACTTCCCCGGTTACCTCGGATCGGGGCCCAACATCTGGCGCACCACCCCCGTGGGCGTCATCCGCCGCGGTGACTACAAGCTACTCGAGTTCTTCGAGGATGGGCGCCTCGAGCTGTATAACCTCGCCAGCGATATCGGGGAGAAGACCGACCTCGCCAAAGAGAAGCCGGATCTTGTGAAGGAACTCCATGGCCGCCTCAAGTCTTGGCGGGAGAGCATGCATGCGCCCATGCCCCGGCAGCGCGGACAAGATCAGGCGCCGTGACGGGGCCGGGCACGATCTTGCCAGCAGCCGTGGGCTCGATCGTGTCAGGATGCCGGGGCCCGGCATTTCGCGGGACATAGCGGCACGCCGGAAGCGCGCATGACGGCCCCATCCCTCCTCGCCTTCATGGGTGCCTCGGTGGTGCTCACGATCGCGCCCGGACCAGACAATCTCTTCGTGATCGCGCAGGGGATATCCCGGGGTCGGCGTGCGGCGACGGTCACCGCATGGGGGATGTGCAGTGGCATCACGGTGCACACGCTGGCAGCCGCTGCGGGGATCTCGGTGATATTCTATTCATCGCCCGTGGTGTTTCATGCGGTGAAGTATGCGGGGGCGGCCTATCTGCTCTATTTGGCGTACCGGGCCCTCGCGTCGGATGGCGCGCGCCCCGGCGCGACGGCCCCCGCCGCGGTCACGGGTTTCGGGCACTTCCGTCGCGGGCTCCTGATGAACGTCCTGAATCCCAAGGTGGCGCTTTTCTTCCTCGCGTTCCTCCCGCAATTCGTGGATCGCGGCCCCGGGAACATTGGCATGCAGATGGCCATGCTCGGCATCATCTTCATGCTCCAGGCCTTCGTGATCTTTTCTGCGATCGCGTGGTTCTCCGGCGGGATTGGCGAAAGGATGAACAGGCATCCCCGATGGCCGAAGTATCTCTCGTGGGCCACGGCCGCGATCTTCGTGGGGTTGGCCGTCCGGCTTGCGATCACATCCCCGTGACGTCGACGCGCGCAGCCCGGCACCGCCAGGGCGCCGTGGGGAATGAGAATCGGAACGCGCTCGTGCGCGAATCAAATCGCCTGTGAGCAGGGACGTGCGACCTTTCCGGCGATTGCGGCCATCGGCCATTTTGGAGTTAGGGCTTCGGCGCGGGAGCGGCATCGAGCCAGGCGGGCCGATGGCGGAAGGCCTCGTCGTTCTCCGCCTCCGTCACCTCGCTGAATCGGCCGTTGTCCTGCCGGATGTAGAGGCTTTTCCACGCCTGCTCGGCGAGGCGCCGGTCTCGGTCTTGGTCCATGAATCCGCGGAGGATTTTCTCACCGGGCTCGCCCAGTTTGAGCAGCGCATTGCCGATGGGCCGATAACCCCAATCGGCGTCCGCGCGCGCGCAGCCATCGCCCAGCTTCGCATACAGTTCGCGGAGGGCGACCCACATCCGCTCTCGCAACGGCTCCACATCGGGTTCCTTTCGCTCGGCGATGAGCCCCAGCGACGTCGCGGCACGATCCGAAACCACGGGATCCTCGTGGCGCGTTGCGGTGATGAGCGCCTCCACCGCCTCCGGGCACCGACGAACGGCCCCGAGGCCCTGCGCCGCGGCGAAACGCACATAGCGGTCGGCGTCGCCGAGGGCCGCGGCGTAGTGGGGCACCAGATCGGCTCGCGGCATAAAGGTCAGCGCGCGCATCGCCACCTGGCGCACGACCGGATTGGCGTGCTCGCGGGCGACGGTCTTGAGTTCCTCCAGCGGCGTTGGCCGCATCCGGCTCAGCGTGACGACAACCACCTCGTTGAGCGGATGGTTTCCGTGGCGATCCACGCACTCCAGCAGCCGGGCGGCGCTCTGTGGCCCTGAGATATCTCGCAGCTCCTGCGCCGCCATCGACCGCACGCAGCCCTCGGTGTCCGCGAGTCCCTTTTCCAGCAGCGCGACGGCCGCGGGGTCCTTCGTCTTGCCGAGCGCGAGGAGGGATGCCCGTCGCACAAGCGGGTTGCGGTGTTCGGCCGAGGGTGCGATGTCCTGCACGGTCGCCTTGGCTTTCTCCCGGGCCACTCGCCAGAGCGCCGCCAGGCGCCCCATGTCATCTGGCGAATCGAGCGCCTCCTTCATCCCTTCCGGCAACCCGAAGCGCTCCAGGTATTGCCCCTCGTCATGCAGGGCGGACACGACCTCGGCACCCTGGTCCCGGAAGGTTGTCCACCCTTTATCCGATGGGCTTGACGTCAGGACGCCGACTCTGCTCTCGGTATTGCGAACCATCCACAGGCAGTTGTTCGCGGCGCGCTTTTGCATTTCGGGGTGGCAGTACCCATAGACGACGAAGCGATCCATCAGCCCCTCTTTGGCCCACGTTTCGAGGTCGAAGTACACGTGGCCGCCGGTCAGCATCAGCTCGGGCACGTTCCACGGCTGTGGGAAATGAGGTTGCTGCGGATTGATGAAAATGCCGAGCCGCCGTCCGCCCGCGGGGAGCGATGCCTTCAGTTCTCTCAGGTACGTGGTGACATATTCGCCGCGCAGGGCGTACCAGTCGAACCGGCTCGCGGTCCGCGTGAAAGGTCCGGCCGCCATATCCAGGCCGGTGCGCCGCTTGAACTCTGTCATGATGGTTGGCGCGTATCCAAATTCGTCCTGAAAGCGCGTCGAATAGTTCTCGGCGTACGTCATGAAGAGCAGCCCGTCGTAACCCCAGCGTTCCATGAGTCGTCGGTGCAAGTCCACCAGCGCGCTTCGTGCCTCGGGGTAGGCCAGTTCGATCGGGCCGCCCTGGCGCAGGATGACGCGCCTATCGACCGGCACCCATTCGGGATGAGCGGCGCGGAGTCTCGACTCGGCAGCGTAGGGGAAGTCGCCCGAGCAGGGTGTGTCTGCCGCGCTCCCCCAGTCGAAGAGCGCGCTCACGCCCCAGATTTCCATCCCGTGTCGGCGCGCGGCCTCCACCGCGAGCCGGTCGGGATCGACATCGGCGTACAGTTGGCGCGCCCATCGCCAGAAACCCGCGTAGCGGCAGTTCTCTTCTTGGATCACCACCGTCTCCAGCCATGCCGCCTCCTGCAGGCCGCGCCAGTAGACCCGCCGGATGCCAAGCCGCCCGAGGAATTCGAACGAGGCCGCTATGGAACTCGCGCTATCGATCGGCAGCGAACTTGCCAGCCAGTGATTATCTCCCGTGCTGATATAGCAACCCGGCGGCAGCTCGGCAGGCGATGCCGCCGCGGGGATCAGCGGCAGGAAGGCGGCGAGAACGAACCGCGGGAAGATCGGTGCGACAGTCGCGAGCGAGAGCCTGGACTTGGCTGACATCATCCGCGATGAGATACGTCAATCGCCAACGACCCGCAAGCCCGTGTCCTCACTTCGCCGCGTTGGCGCCCTTGACGCGCATCTTGATCGAGTAGAAGCCCGTGGTGGCCGTGATGAAAAGGGTCCTGTGGTCGGGGCCGCCGAAGGACACATTGGCGCACCATTTCTCGGGAACATCGATGTGCGCGATCTCTTTGCCGTCGGGGGCGATGACGAAAACGCCCTTGCCGGTGAGGTAGAGGTTGCCGGCGTCATCGAGCGTGATGCCGTCGGAGCCAAGTTCGCAGAGGAGCGCCCTGTTGGCGAGCGAGCCATCCGGCGCGATATCGAAGCGGTAGGTCTTTTTCGCGCCAATGTCGGCGACGAAGAGGCGCTTGCCGTCAGGCGTGCCGATGATGCCGTTGGGCTGGACGAGATCCGTGGTCACGCGGGTCAACGATTTGCCGTCGGGCGCGAGCCGATAGACGTGCTGCCCGTCCTGTGGCGGCTCTTTGTGCTGCCACCAGGGGCGTTTGTAGAATGGATCGGTGAAATACATGGCGCCCGAGGGATGGACCCAGACGTCGTTGGGGCCATTGAGGCGCTTGCCCAGATACTCCTTGAGGATCGTGGTGACTTTGCCATCGGGATCGATCGACCAGAGTTCGTTGTTTTCATCCGCGCAGGCGATCAGGTTGCCCTTCGCATCGAAGCACATGCCATTCGATCGTCCGGCGGGCTGCATGAAGGTGGAGAGACCGCCCCCCGCCGCCCACTTCATGATCCGGTCGTTGGGCTGATCTGTGAAGAAGACATCGCCTTTTGCGTTTGAGGTGGGGCCCTCGGTGAACTTGAAGTCGCCGGCGGCCTTCTGCAGCGTCGCGCCGGGGGCAATGGGGCCGATGTCCTGTGCGGAGACGATCCCGATGCCGAGGGTGAAGGCGATTGCGGGGGCAAGTGATTTCACGATCTGAGTCCTCCTTGATTCGGACCTTACGCGCGCCCGGCCGGAAGCCGAGAGAAAACGGGGGCGTGTGATTGGCGCACGTTGGGGAACCCACCCCACGTTTGCCTTGGGTTCGCAATGTCGCCTTGCGGCCGATCGGCGGTGGCCGTGGTTGTGGCATGGTTCAACTCGGCCGCGCACGTCATCGGCGGTTGAAACTTCAACTCAATGCTGTCCCGTCGCAACGCACAGCAGCAGGTACATGATCGTGTGATTGGCGAGCCAACCGGAGTCGGAGCTCGCGGGGTCGGCCTTGGCGAGGACTTCACGGGCGAACGGGAGCGCGCGTTCGGCCAGTCGCGGGTCGCGGGAGAGCAGCGCCGTCTGCCAGGCGAGAAGCGCGGGCCGCGCGAGGAGGCTTTCGTAACGGCGCGGAGCCCCGCCGCCCATGGGCGCGGGGGCCTTGAGGGCGGGGTCGAACTTGGCCCAGAGATCCGCGACGGTCGCAGATGATTTCGATGAAAGCCCCAGCGGCGCGAGAAAATGATCCACCTCGGCATCGCTGACCTCGCCGATCCAGTCGAGGCGTCGCCACTGGGCGATCGCATTGCAGGACATCATGTCCTCGGCGAGCCCGCCGAGGCGCGCCTCGACCACCGCGCGACGCAACGGATCGGCTTCGATGCGGGCGAGGGTGGCAAGGCGGACGGAGGATTGGTTATAGAATAGCGTATATCGCGGCTCCTCGGTGGGGTTGGCGCCGATGAGTCTCCAGCGGAGGCCGTTTCCCTCATCGGCAAAGCGCCGGTATTCGTCGCGCCAGTGCGAATCGCCCGTGGCATCGGCGACCGCGGCGAGCGTCGAGAGCAGGATGTGCGCGGAGGGGTCACTCTTGCCGCGCCAGTCCCACCCCACGTGCGCCCTGCGGCTGTCGTCTTCGACCTTCAGGGTCCAGCCGTTCCTCTGCATGCGCCGGGCGAACTCATCCAATTCGCGACGGATGAAGGCCCTGTCATCGTCGCTCGCAATCGTCGAGCGGAAGTAGCGCCAGAGCGAGCACACGAAGAGGGTGTGCTGGTCCGTGGAGGAGTCTCGGTAGTAGCTGATGCCGTCGGGGTGAGGGCCCCGGGGCACGAAACCCGGCACCGGGCTGAGCGTGCCCACCCTCCTCATCCCGCGGAAGACGCGCCTCGCAAAATCGGCGATCCACGGTGATGGTTTTGCGCCATGCGCGTCGCACAGGGCGAATAGCAGCAACCCGTTTGCCAGGGCGACATCCTCGATTCCAGAACCGTAGCCGTAGGGCTTGTCTTGTCCCCCGACGCGCCCGGCGGCGATCTCCTCGGGTCGCTCCAGCGCCCCGATGCCGCGCGGTCCGTCCAATCGCTGAAGATAGGCAACGTCGGTGTTCGTGCTGAAGAATCCGACCTGGTACGCGTCGCAGGCCGCACGGACGCGGTCGGAGAAGTTCTCGTCGGTGGTTGCCAATGTTGCACTGGTGATTCCCAGTGCTATCCCGGGCAGAAGGCAGGAGGGCATCTGGACTGAATCGTCCTTTGTCGGATGTGCCGCGTCAAGGCGGCTTGCGCGGGACCCTTGATTCTGGTACGAGCCTCATATGGTCGCGGCCTTTCAGGCTGTGGTGCGGGTTTCGATGTCCTTCGGGTGGGCCTGCGGCCGCGTGGGCCGCAAATGCAAAGGGGCTCGAGCAACGGGTGGGATGCGGACGCCTGGGCCGGCGCCCCTCCCGTGCGAATCGCGCCCGCGGGAACCGCGATGAAGATCAAAACCGTACTGGTGACTGGGGCGAGCGGCAAACTGGGCCGGTCGCTGGTTCCCGCGCTGCTCAAGGCGGGGTATCAGGTGAGGGCCACCCAGTTCAGGACGCCCGTGAAGGTGCCCGGCGTGCGCACGGTGACCGGGTCGATCTCCGACCCGGGATTTGCACGCAGGGCACTGGCGGGCGCCGATGCCGTCTGCCACCTGGCCACCTGCAAGGAGGATTCCGAGAACTTCTTCGACGTGAGCATCAGGGGAACGTTCACGTTGCTCGATGAGGCACGGCGGCGGGGAGGGCTGAAGCAATTCATATTGGCTTCGGGTGACGCGGCGCTGGGCATCTTCTTCTACCCGCAGCCGAAGCCACTGGATGAGGGCGCCCCGCTGGCCGCGTACCCCGGATGCTATGCGTTCTCCAAGGTCATGGAGGAGGTGATGGTGGGGCAGTACCACATCCAATACGGCCTGCCCTCTACGATACTCCGCATCTCGTGGATCCACGGGGAGGACGACCTCCTGGCGCACATGACCCTGCGGCCGCCGGACTTTGGCGGGCCCGCATGGCGAGACTTGGCGCGGAGCGCGCGCCAGAAAGAGATGTTCCGGAAGAAGCGCGAGGCGGTGGGATGCCTGGTCCATCCCGATGGTCGGCCGTTTATTCGACACATCGTGGGCATCGCCGATGTGGTGCAGTCCTTCCTGCTGGCGCTGGGAAACCCCGCCGCCGTCGGGCAGACCTTCAACATCGCCGGCCCGGAGGCGTTCTCGTACGACGCGCTGGCGGCACACATCGCGGGCAGGCTCGGCGTGCCGGTGGTGAAGTTCACGTGCCGCGAAGGGCACGACTTTCGGATCAACATCGGGAAGGCGAGATCCGTGCTCGGCTACGATCCGCGGTGGGACGCCGCCCGGATCGCCGACGCGGGCATCGCCTGGCGAGGCGCCGGTGGCCGGCGCCCTCCGATACGATACAGGGGCTAATCGACCTGTGGAGGTGATGATGAAAACGATCAGGTGCGGGGTTATCGGGCTCGGCTGGTTTGGCGAGAAGCACTGCGAGGTCTTGCGCGACTTGCCCTGGGCGGAGCTGCGGGCAGTTTGCACCCGGCGCCCTCATCGGCTCAAGGAGGTGGCGGACCGATTTGGCGCGGCATCGTACACCGACTATCGGGAGATGCTGGCCGACCCGGAGATTGACGTCGTCAGCGTCGTGACCATGTGGGATCAGCACGTGGAGCCGACAATCGCGGCCCTCGAGGCGGGCAAGCACGTCTTTCTGGAGAAACCGATGGCATCGACCGTTGCGGACTGCGACCGGATCCTTGCGGCCGCGCGCAAGGCGCCCGGGAAGTTCATGGTCGGCCATATCTGTCGGTTCAATCCGCGGTATGCGGCGGCCAAGCGGCATATCGACACCCACGGGATTGGCGACATCGTCTCCATCTACGCCAGGCGGAATCTGCCCGCGTGGGTCACCGAGGGCGTGGTGGGCAAGATCGGCCCGATCATCGGTGACGCCGTCCACGACACCGACCTGATGCTCTGGTACACCGGGGCCAACGTGAAGACCGTGTACGCGCAGACGCACCGCGTGCGCGATCTCAAGTATCCCGACATCGGCTGGACGATGTACCGTTTCGACAGCGGTGCCATAGGCGTGTGCGAGACCGTCTGGTGCCTGCCGGGGAAGACCCCTTTCCAGATCGACGAGCGAATGCAGATCATCGGGACCACCGGATCGATACAGATTCACGACACGACGCCGAATCTCATGATGGTCGGGCGCGAATCGGTGTCTTTCCCGGATACGACCTACTGGCCAGAATTGCACGGCCAGCGGGTGGGGGCACTGCGGGAGGAGTGGTCATACTTCCTGAAATGCGTGGCCGAGGGGCGCGACCCCGACATCGTGCCGCCGGAGGATTCGCGCGCCGCGGTCGTCGCGTGCTTGGCCGCGGAGGAGTCCGCGGCGAAAGGACAGGTGATCGAACTCCAGGCAATGGGGAGGGAGAGAGGCGAATGAGATTTCATCATACGGGCGTCATCACGGACCAGAAACAGGCCGGCGAGGTCTACGTCGCTGCGACAAGGGTGTGGGTGACGAACCCGGAGGCGCACCCGTATCGGATCGAGTTCCTCCGGTTCGAGCCGGATTCGCCGGTGGTCCCGCCGGTGCGCGATCATTGCCACATCGCCTATACGGTCGATGACCTCGATGAGGCGATCCGGGGGAAGAACGTCGTGCTGGGCCCCTTCGATGCGCTGGATGGCCTGCGCGTTGTGTTCATCGAGGAGAATGGGGCGGTGGTCGAATACATGCAGTTTGGGAAGGGAAGGACGGAGATTTCATGAGTGAATTGATTGCGGGCAAGGTCATCATCATCACTGGTGGCACCTCGGGCATTGGCGAGGCGTGTGTCCGCCATTTTTCGAACTGTGGCGCGAAGGTCGTGTGTGCGTCGATCCAGGAGAAGGAGGGCGGCGCCCTCGAGCGGGAGCTGCGAGGCCTGGGCCGGGAGGTGAGCTTCGTGCCTTGCGACGCCTCGGATGACGCGAGCGTCCGCCGATTTGTGCAGGTGGCAGTGGAGAGGCACGGCCGGATCGATGGGGCCATGGCCAATGCCGGGGTGTGGAAACAGGGCAAGGTCACATCGGCAACGCGGGGAGACCTGGATCTGCTGATGGGCGTGAATGTCATGGGCCCCGTGTGGCTCGCGAAACATCTGGTGCCCATATACGAGAGGCAAGGCGGGGGCGTGCTGCTGATAACGACGTCGGTGGCGGCCCACATTGGATTTCCGGCCCACGTCCTGTACTGCGCGTCGAAGGCCGGGGCCGAGGCTGTCGTGCGGTGTCTCGCGACGGATCATGCCGGGGTGATGCGCGTGGTTGGCCTGTGCCCGGGAACCATCGACACCCCCATGCTTGCGGCGAGCTGCGCCGGATGGGACAAGCCCAAGGAGGAAATCTACGCCGACGTGCGCAAGCGCATCCCCGTGCGCCGCATTGGCGAGCCCATGGACGTTGCCCGTGCCGCCGCCTTTCTGCTCGGCGATGGGGCCGGCTACATCAATGGCACCAGCCTCGTCCTTGACGGCGGCACGATGGCGCTGCCTCCTTGGTGAGGTGGGACCCGTGGTGCGGCATCGGCATGGGCCGATAGGCGAAGACCTTGACCGGGCCTTGACTCTGCTTGCGCGCCACATGGGGTGCGGACGCCGGGGCCGGCGTCCCTCCCAAATCCAATGCGGCTGTTGTGTGGGATTCTCAACGGACTGCTAGAAGACACTGGAGACTTCTGGTAAGAAACGACCCATGCGAATCTCGATTGGCACTTGTTTATTCGGCGGTCTGATCTTGGTCGCCGCGCGGCCCATCGTTGCGGCGGAGAGCCGCAGCGCGGATATCGTTGTCTATGGCGGGACTTCAAGCGGCATCGCTTCGGCGGTGGCGGCGGCTCGCGAGGGGAAGACGGTGCTGCTCCTCGAGGCGGGCAAACACCTCGGTGGTCTCACCACGGGCGGCCTCGGTGCGACGGATATCGGCAACAAGGGCGCCATCGGCGGCATCGCGCGGGAATTCTACGAGCGCATCCATCGGCACTACGCGAAGCCGGAAGCCTGGACATGGGAGCAGACGCCGCAGGCCAAAGCTGGCCAGGAACGGGGCAAGGATCCCCTCGTTGAAAAGACGGGTCGTCCAACGCAATGGACGTTCGAGCCGCACGTGGCCATGGCGATCTACAGGCAGATGTTGGCCGAGGCGAAGATCGAGCCCCGGTTCGGGCAACGGCTCGACAAGGTGAAGAAGGACGGAGGGCGCATTGTCGAGATCACGATGGCGGATGGCCAGACCTACGGCGGGCGGATGTTCGTAGACGCAACGTACGAGGGCGATCTCATGGCGAAGGCCGGCGTCAGCTACACCGTGGGACGCGAGGCCAACGCCCAATATGGTGAGACTCTGAATGGCGTCCGGGCGGAGACACGATACCACCAGTTCAAGGTCGCCGTGGACCCGTACCTAAAGCCGGGAGATCCTTCCAGCGGCCTGCTGCCGTACGTCCAGCCGGGCGACGGTGGGGCACCGGGCTCGGGCGACAAGGCTGTCCAGGCCTACAACTATCGACTTTGCATGACCCGCGTGGCCGCCAACAGGGTGCCATGGGCGGCGCCGCCGGGATACGACGAGAAGAAGTATGAGCTGTTGGCGAGGTACCTCGCCGCGCGGGTTGAGTCGGGCCGTCCCGCAAAAGTTGGCGAACTGATGAACCCGGTCCCCATGCCCAATGGCAAGACGGACACGAATAATAACGGACCCTTCTCGACGGACTTTATCGGTATGAACTACGACTATCCCGACGCCGGCTACGCGGTCCGGGCCCGGATAGAGAAGGAGCACGAGAATTACATCCGGGGCTTCCTCTATTTCCTCTCCAGCAGCCCACGCGTGCCGCAGGCGCTGCGCGACGAGATGAACAGCTGGGGCCTCGCCAAGGACGAGTTTATCGACACGGATCACTTCCCGCCGCAGATGTACGTGCGCGAGGCGAGGCGGATGGTCTCCGACTACGTCATGACCGAACACGATTGCCGCTGGGAGCGAAAACCCAGCGACGGCATCGGCCTCGGCGCCTACGGGATGGACAGCCACAACTGCCAGCGGATCGTGAAAGCGGGCCGTGTCGAAAACGAGGGCGACGTCGAGGTCCCGGTCAGTGGGCCCTATCCGGTTTCCTATCGGTCGATCGTGCCAAAGGCTAGCGAGTGCGAGAACCTATTCGTGCCCGTGTGCTTATCCGCGACGCACATCGCCTACGGTTCGATCCGCATGGAACCGGTGTTCATGATACTCGGCCAGTCGTGCGCCGTCGCCGCATCCATGGCCATCGATGACAAGGTCGCCATTCAGAAAGTCGACTATGACAAACTCGCGGCGAAACTGCGGGCACAGGAGCAGATCATTTCAAACGAGGGCTTTCCGCCGAGACGGCCGCCGCCGGCGGCGCTGGATCCGACCCGGCTGGGTGGCATCGTCGTCGATGACGCGGACGCGGCGATCACCGGCGAATGGTCTAGCTCATCGGCCTCGGGGCCGTTCGTTGGCGAGGGCTATCTGCACGACGCGAACGAGGGCAAGGGCGAGAAGCGGATCCGATACACGCCAAGACTCCCGAAGGTCGGTCGCTATGAGGTCCGCATCATATATGCGGCGCTGGCAAACCGCGCCTCGAACGTGCCCGTGACCATTCGGTCGGCCGACGGCGCAAAGACGGTCACCGTGAACGAGAAGCAACCGCTGAAGAATGATCAGCCGCTTTCTCTCGGTGTGTTTTCGTTCGAGGCCGGTTCGAGCGGTTGGGTGGAGATCCGCAACGATGGCACCGATGGCCACGTCATCGCCGACGCGGTGCAGTTTGTGCCAGAACGCTAGCCCGGATATTTCACAGCCGGCCGGCTGTGAAATATCCGGGCTCGAAAACTCAGATGCCTGGCAGCAGGAGCCTGCTTGCAGGCGATTCCATGCGCGAATCGCGCGCAAGCGCGCTCCTACGTCTCATTTTCACCCCCGGTGGGGTCCCCGCGCCCCGCACCGGGCGTGGGATCTGACTGGGTTATCTCTTCTGCAGTTCGACGATTGCTCGGGCGAGCTTGTCCCTGTGGGCCTCGATCGTGGCCGGATCGCGCGTGAAGTGGGTGAGATCTGTGGAGACATCGGCGGGGATCGTCAGCAGGGCCTCGTACTTCGCGCGCTCCCGAGGATCGACCTTTGACGCTTTTTTGGTCAAGAGCCGTTTGAGGATGACGAAATACTCGTAATCCTCGATGCCATCGCGAAGGAGCTCGAGGCGGATGCTGTCCACGGGTCCGTCCATCACCGGGGCCGGTGGCTTGCCATCGGCGGCCGCCTCCGGCGGATACATGAAACGGCCATCGCCATTGCCCCACGCATTCTTGGTGCCGGGGGCGAGGGTTGCGGAGGACACCCAGCTCATCGGATCGAGATAGGGGTTCTGCGGATGCGCACCGTCGGGATAGGCCGTTGGGCTGGTCCAATAGACGGTTTCCCAGATGAGGACGCCGGTCACGCGTTCAGCCCATGTCTGCCAGAGCCAGACGCGCATCTCGGTGCCGGGGTGGTCAATGAACTCCGTTGCATACGGCGCCTTCGGGCCACAGCAGACATACCACCAGAACTGGTCGCCGGCCCTGCGCCTTTCCTCAGTGCCTTCGACGTTGAGCGAGGGGGTCAGCGGCACCCAGAGATTCGGCCCGCCGACCAGCTCCGTCTCCACTTGTTCGGTCAACATCCGCCGCAGGCCGGGCGCATGCTTTTTGAGTTTGGCGAAGCCGTTCATGACGAATGCGTAGTCCTTGGGGTCGGGCTCGTCGAACCAGTAGACGTAAGCCCTATTGAGCCACCCCTTGTCGCGCAGGTGGTCCTCGACGCCCTTCAGGTATTTGCCGAGCAGGATGTCGTATTTGGGGGCGTCCTCCGCGTAGCCCAGGAATCTGGGCTCGGACCGTCCCTGGAATGTGCCGCCGCCAAGGCCGTCGATATGGATGACGAAAGAGTTGAAGTGATACTGTTCAAAGGCGCGCGTCATGGCCGCGTCCCACTTTTCCCAATCGAACACCGGCGTGACCTTTGCTGCGTCGATAGGTTCGAAGTCCCCGCCCTCGATCATCGGATTGCCGGAGGCGGCATCGGTGATCGACAGCGCATCGATCCACAGGCGGCCCGTGGCGGCGCCCGGTTCCTGATAGCCTGCGGCCCATAGTGAGAAACGACATGTGGTGGCCCCCTGCGGGAATGCCGAGACCGTGGTTTCGAAATCCTGCCACGCGGGTTTCCCGTCGATCGCGATATCGGTATTGCGGCCGCGAATCCAGGTGCCGTCCGCCCTCTGATAATTCAGTGAGAAAAGGAATCGGTGCGGCCTGTCGGTCCTGTGCTTGAAGGCGATCTTGAGCCCCTTTGGTGGCAGCGTCACCACCTGATCGTAAGAGGCGCACACGTTTTCTCGTTCGCTCGCGTCATCCACGAAAAGAGCGCCCCGGCCCTCCGCATGCTCGTTGGTGACGATGGTGCCGCCGTGCCAGGGGTTCAGCCCCAGCCATTGGACATGCCAGCCATCCATGGGCGCGGGATTGTAGGGCGAAATGTGATGCTCCGACAGACTCGTGAGATATTTGCCCAGCACCGCGCGGCGATGCTCGGGATCCGTGACTTTCTGATATCGCCACACCGTATTCGGGCTGAAGCCGAACGACGTCTCGCAGGTGACCGTATCCGGGAGTGCAAAACCGTACACCTCGACGTGGAAAGCCGTCGACAGCGTCGCACCATCCGCCTCGATCGTCAGGGTGCCGCGATAGATGCCGGCGGGCGCATCCTTCGGGGCCTTGACGCGAATCCAGTACGGCTGGTTTTCGCCCGCGGCGAGATGGATGGGTTTGGCCTGGGGTGGCAGTGGGTCGGGCCAATCCGCGAGCGTCCCGGTCTTGTCGGTCTTCTTCGTGATGGGCACATAGCCCACGCGCAGCACCTCGACATTTTCGGCGGGGATCCGGCCTTCGTCCGAAACAAGTTCGCTGGCGCGGACCACGACGTTCGAGAGGGCGGCGCTGGGTGTGATCACCACTTGCAGCGCCTCCCGCTCGTTTTTTGCGGTGCGCAGGATCAGGTCCTTCGCGACACGTCGTGGCAAGGTGCGGTGGCGCGGGATCTTCCACCCGGAGGAGGCGCACCACAGATTCAGCTTGGGGTGATTCACCGGGATGATCTCGCCATAGGTGTCATCGTAATAGTCGGGCACGAGGATGGAGGCCTTGGCCGCGTAGGCATCGCCCAGTTCGACGGCCATCTGCCACGGGCCGGTTCCGGGAATTTCGTATGGCGCGCGCAGGTCGAGTGTTTCGCCGGCGGGCAATGCCACCGCGACGATATTGGTATGCGTGGGCGAACCGTCGCGCGAGAGGAGCACGCGCGCCTCGGTTTTCAGGGCGGTTCCCGACTCGTTACGAGCCCGTAAGGCCACGGCATTGCCGCCGCCGGGGATGGTCGCGCCCAGTCCCAAGACCTGAACCTTGACCTCGGGATTCATGGCTTCGACCTCGATGTACCGTGTGCTGCCGACGAGGTTCAGGGGGTTTCCGTCCACGGCGGCATGAAAGGCATAGCCGTGTACCTGCAGGTTGCAGGGGGAGGCGTCGGATCGCATGCGCACGCACACGACGCGGGCGGGAAACAGGGCGTGCGGCAGGTCAAATTTCGCGGTCCCCGTACGGGACAAAGAGCCCACCTGTTGCCAGTCGTTGGAGTTGGTCGAGGCCTCGACGAACAAAGTGCCGTTCACGTAGTAGTTGCAGGCAATTTCGATGGCGCCCGACAGTAGTCGGCGACCATCCGTCCCGTGCCGGTACGTCACGGTGTGGGCCTTTCCGAAACACCACCGGTCCGAATTGAAGGACGCATCGAAGTCCGCGAGGGGACGGCTGTGATTGCCGCACTCGTTGCCGAGCGGGGCATCGAACGCATACTTGTTGCCCGTGAGCTGCTCGCCCGCGCCGAGGGTCAAGCCCTCCGCCGAGGCATAAACCGGCTGCACCGGCACGAGTGATGCGCCGTCAAAAAACAACTTTCCCCTCATCTGCCACTGGCCCAGGCGAATGGGCGCCGTCGCCCCTCCGGTGCTGGACGGTGCGGCGAACACATATTCGTGGCGCGCCCACGTCTTGCCTGGGACGCCGATGTCCCTATTCGCGAACGTCGGCCCGCTGACCGCCGTCCCGCCACTGGCGTCGTCAGCCCGCGCGTCGAAGCCAAAACGGTACGTGCGACCGGGTTGAAACGTCACGGGCTCGGAGAGCCACGCGCCGTCACCCGTCCCGTTCCCATCGATTCTGATGCAGGCGGCGCCATCGACGCCATTTGTTTTGAGCCACTCGCCATGACCCCGCGGCAGGCCCCAGCCCAAAAGTGTCTTCTGCCCCTGCTCAAATGAAGGATTGACCAGCAACCCGCCTTGACCGAATGCCCCGACTGTCCAGCCGAACAGCATCCAGAGCGTGGCACCTGTCACAGAATTCATATCGCCCTTTTCTCTCGTGAGCCCTTTCAGCGGGGTCTGCCACTTCAAGGCCATCAGGCCCGCGGCCAGCTATCCGTATCAGGCTATCCAACGGCCGTTGAGCTTCAAGCCGATGAATCGGCACCACAGGATGCGATCTGACTTCTTCCTTTCGCCCGCATGCGTTGATTCCGGTTCCGTGGCCAAAGCGGCCCGGGAAGGGTCGGGGGTTGAGGGGATATGCAGATCTTTGGCACGCTCAACGAAGATTGGGCGCGTAGGTGAACTGCGCGGTCGCAGTGGTCTCTCGGTTGGTCTTTAAACGGACCCAGTGTGCGGAGTAGCCGATCGGGAAGTCATGTGTCGCGGTCTTGCCGGGCTCGACGGTCAGCCGCCGATATTCGCTCCAGGTGCCGTCCGCCGCGAAATCGATCTCGATCGTGAAGGTGACGGGCGCATCGGACGCATGGGACAGGGCGAGGGATTTGGCGCGGTAGCCCGCCATGAGATAGGGATCGCTGGGTTCGTCCGCATTGACCGCCGTGTCCTTCCACGGTCCGCCGGTGCCGCGGGGTGGACCCATTCGCCAGAGGTCATCCACGTCACCGAACCAGATCGCGGCCTTGTCATCTGGGGCCTTATAGACGTGTTCGCCGGCGGGGGCGTCGGCTCGAACGCCGGTCAGGACGAGCATCCCGCGCCAGGAGGCGAAATCGCCGATGCGTTTGCCATGCGTGCAGATGGGCCGCATGCGGCGAAAGCCCCCGGCGTCCCCATAGGGCACTTCATAGAAGGTGCCGTGCGCGTTGAGATGGATGCGTTCGGTGACGACCTCCCTGCTGCCACGCGGCCAACCGTCGGCGAAGGGCCGATCATAGGTCGCATCGGTCTTTGGGATGCGGTAGCGCAGCTCGCCCTGTCGCACGATGACTGATGCGGCGTCGATCTCGAAGGGGGGCTCGGTGCCGACGCCATATTTTTTGCGAAGGACGCCCTCTTTGTCCGCGTCATCCATCGGGGTGAACTCCAGTTTGCCGTCCATGGTCCACGCACTTCTTCCTTTCACCGCATCGTCCTCGCAGAGGTTCGAGGCGAAGAGCAATTGCCTTGCATTGGCCATGGCGGGCTTGGCGATTCCACCGACGACGGCCGAGGATTCTTTCGCGGATGCGAGAGCGCCGAAAAGCTCGGGCGTCGCGGGCCGGGGCGGGTTCGCGAGGCGGAAGTAGGCACTGGCCGATTTGGCGGCCTGGGTGGCTTTCACGCGCACCCACTGCGCCTTGAATTCATCGCCGAGGATGTGGAACGCGTAGCCGTTGGCGGGCACCCTGACCTTTGCGGTGGGGCGCCATTCACCGCGACCATCGGCATCCGCTTCGACGATGAACTCGACATCGCTTTCCGACGCATGTTTCAGGTGGAGGCAACCCTCGCGGAAGCCGCGGACGAGAAAGGGGGGCGAGATTTCGCCGGCGGTCACGTCGTCGTTGAGCCACGGGCCGCCATTGCCCGAGGGCGCGCCCATGTTGTTCTCGATATCCGACCATGAACCAAACCAGATGCCGGAGTTCGACTGGCCGGCGATCTCGTTGCGCATGACCGAGGCATCGTCGCGGGTCATGACGATCTGCCCCTGCCAGCCGCAATAATCCACGGGCATGCGGGTGTAGGTGGCGACAGGGCGGAGGCCGACCGTGTTCGCGGCACAGAACGTTTTCGGAAAGTCGTAGAAAAGCCCGTGCATGTGGGCCAAGAGACGACCGTCCGCGACCTCGCGGATTCGCGGCCATTCCGTATACCAGCCCCCGATGGCGTCGTGTGAATAGCTGCCCATCGGCAGCCGGAACGTGTGCCACGTGCCACCATCGAGAAGTTTCAGGATGACGGAGCGCTTGTCCCAGCCCATGGACCAGAGCGGGGCGCTGTCGTCGGGCGAGCCGAGGATGCCGCCGGGGCCTGTGACCTCGGTGAACTGGCGGCGCTCTACCAGTCGCCACGTGCGGCCATCCCATTCGGCGAGCGCGCCGCGGTCGTCGGGGCCCGAGGCGTCGGCACCGGCGAGATACTCGAATCTCATTTTCCCCACGCGCGCCTCTCCGTTGTTCGCGATCACGAGGCGGCCCTGCGCGGTGTAGGCGCCCTTGCCGTGCCAGCCGGGGACGGGTTTCTCGAAGAGGCGGTTGACCGCGAGGCTGTGGACATCGACCTCATAGATCGCGCCCTCCATGTCGTAGAAGTAAACCTTATTGGCGGGGTCGCTGAGGTGGCGGGCGGTGGCGGTCATGCGTCCGACGAGCGCATCTTTGACGTTGGTCGCGCGGACGGCGCCATCGGCCCCGATGAAGTAGGGGCCGATGATCAGCTGATTGGATTCGCGGTGGATCATGCGGTTGGCGTGGGTGCCGCCGACGCTCTCGGGCCGCATCTCCATACGGAGGTCTTTATCGATGGTGTAGAGCCTGTCCTCTCCACCATGGGTCATGTGGGGTGGGTACGTGATGATCCAGAGCCTGTCGGCCCAGGGCACGACGGCGCCGATGCCGCATTCTCCGTAGGGGTTGAATACGGCCAGGTGCGGGTAGATCCCGCTGACGCGGACCACCTTGTCACCGGGGGTTGGCCCCCATGCCTTTCCGATGCCATCCGAGCGGGAGGTGGGATCCGCGGCGTGCGATGTCGCGCACGCGATGGCCAGCAGCACCGCGATAAGGGGCCCACGGCGCAGGGGAGCGATGTTTCTTCTAATTTGGGTTGTCATGGGCATTCGCCTCCGGTTTGTGTTGCGGTGGCGCGTTCTCGCGCATCAGCCTCCGGATGGCCTCGCGCGCCAGCGCCGCATCGAAGATGAAGATCTCATCGAGCGCGCCACGGAACACGCGGCCGCCGCGGCGGGGATGGGCGTCCATGTTTCGGCCAAGTGTCACGGCGGTGGCGCCGGCCCGATCGACATCGGTGTTGACCTCGCGGATTCCCTTGCGTTCGGCGGGCTCAAGTTCGCCATCGATGTAGAGCAGGATGTGCGTGGTATTGCGCGGGCCCACGCCGTCGAAGAGGACCGCGGCGAGGTGGTGCCATTGGCCGTCGCGGAGGTCGCGTGCGCCAATGACTTGGCTCGTGTGGACGCCGGCGCGGAGGCGACCGAGCGGTCCGTCCTCGGGAAGCGGATTGATCGAGATCTGCCACGCGGCCCCCGGGCTTTGCATGGTGCCCCAGCTCACGAGCGCGAATCCGTTGATCGGATTCCAGTCCGTGGGGATCTTGGCCCATAGGGCGACGGTTCTTGCCCGGCCGCCGGATATTCCGCCGAAATCGGTGGCGACGAAATCTCCAGCCCCATCGAAGTCGAGGGCGGAACCGAACCGGCCGGGTATCCAAGCGGGTCCAGGGTCGTCGGCCTGTAGCGACGTGAGGCGTGCGGCGACTGCGGTGGCGAGCGGCCCTTCGGCCCGTGCCGTCCTTCCCGTTCCATCATCGAGGCTCCAGTGCACGTAAGATGCGGGGGATGCGCCCTGCGGGGGTAGTCGCGTCAAGAAGCGTGTGCCATCGGCGACCATGGCGGTGGCTGCGCGCCCCTCGATACGAAGGGCCTGGGACTCGTGCAGCTCTCGCGCCGCGACCTCGCCGGGGACTGCCGCCCGCACGAGACCCTCGAGAACATGCACCTCCGTGCCGCGCCCGCGGGGATCGACCTGGATCCCGAATCGGGTGCCCACATCGATGATCCGGCCGTCGGGGCTCTCGATCGTGAAGCCGGTCGCGGCGGGGGGCACTTCGGCCGCGGCGCGTCCGGCGTGGAGACGCACCTTGTTCGGCCCAATCACATCCAGGCGCGCCGGGCCCTCGAAGATCGCGCTGGCACCGCTCATGAAGCGGATCTTTAGGAAACCTCCCTCGATTCCGATTCGTCCCCGGCAGAGCTTTTGGCCATCCACCAGGGGAACCTGTCCGTCGGCCCATCGAATCGCCTCGGCGCCCGCGACGGTGGCAAGCGCGCCTTGCGAGGCCTCCCTCCGGGCCAGAAGAGAGACGAGTCCCAACAAGATAAGGAAGACGGCGGCCCATGCGCCCCACTGACGCATCCATGAGAGGTCGCGCCGGCGCGGGCGCGATGCTCCCGCCTCGTGGCCGATGCGCGCGATCACGCGCGAGCAGAATTGCTGGCCGTCCGCGTCTTTCGCCTGCAGTCGCGCGAGCACCTCGTCCGCGAACGCATCGGCCATCCCGCTGGTGGTGCCATGGTGCCGGAGGAGTCTCTCGACTTGTCGGAGGATGGCGAGATCGCGCAGGAGAGCGGGATCCGACCGTGCGGCGGAGAATAGCGCCGGGGCATTCATTGGCGCGAGTTCGCCAGCGAGCCATTGTGAAAGCATGCGGTGGCGCATCGCGGGCTTCATGTGGTTCGCGCCAGGCCGAGGCGCCTTTCGATGCAGGCCCGCAGCTGGAGGCGGATGCGGTGCAGTTGCATCGTCACCGCGGAGTGTTTCTTGCCAGAGCGGCGGCAGATTTCGGCGACGTCGATGTCGTCCTCATAGCGGGCGCGCACCAAATGCCTGGGAGCTTCATCGAGTTGGCCGAGACAGGTTTCAAGGGCGGTCCGCCAGTCTGCCTCGTGGCCTTCCTGGTGCAGCGCGTCGATCTCGGCATCGACCAGAGACTGCAGATCTTCCGCGTCGCCCGACGAGATCGCCCGGATCTTGCGCCGGTGATTCCGGAGCAGATTGAAGGCGATGCCCCTCAGCCATGGCGCGAAGGGTCGTTGGGGGTCGAACTCGGCCAGTTTCCTGAATGCGAGGATAAAGACCTCTTGTGCGAGATCCTCCGCGTGGTGCGGTTCGTCGAGCCGGACGGCGAGGCATGCGCGCAAGGCTCCCTGGTGGCGCAGCACCAGCCGGGAGAACGCATCGAGATCGCCGTGTCGCGAGGCCTCGATAAGGGGGCTGTCGTCCGTTTCTGGCATGGTTCGCCTTTGACTAGGATTGTCACGGGGCGAAAAAATGACACGTGCCAAGTGCTGGATGGGGGCCGATTCCTGAATTGAGAATCGCCGTGGACTGAATCCGATCGCCTGCGGTCACGGATCGGTGAGGTTCGGCGCCCAGAGGTTGGTGCCGATTTGAGGGACGGTGCCGGAGGGCGGGAGCGTGGCCTTTCGGGTGGAACGGAGTTTCTCCGATAGCGCCTTGACGGTGGTGGCATTCTCGGATTTCTCCGCGAGGTTGGTGATCTCCTGCGGATCGGCGTCATGGTCGTAGAGCTCGCGTCCGTCGGCGGCCTCGTCGCCCCACTCCGTGTAGCGCCACCGGGGTGTCCGGATCGAATAGCCGATGCGGGCTGTCTTGTTCTTTGCCGCGAGGGTGATCTGGCTGAATGCCCATCCGCGGCCCTCCGCCGCCGGGTCGCGGAGCATGGGGACGAGGCTCTGGCCCTGAATGTTCTCGGGGGCCTTGACGCCGCAGAGTTCGGCGAGGGTCGGGTATAGATCGATGAGGCCGACCGGGGCCTTGGCAACGCCGCCGGCTTTGGACACGCCGGGCGCCACGATGAACAGCGGCACGCGCGTGCTTCCCTCGAAAAGGCTGAGTTTCTGCCAGAGCCCGTGTTCGCCGAGGTGATAGCCGTGGTCGCTTGCGAAGACGATGATCGTGTTCTCAGCGAGGCCGAGACGCTCCAGGGCCGCCAGGATCTTGCCCACCTGGGCATCCATGAATGTGATGCTCGCGAAGTAGGCCTGCACCGCCTGTTGGCGCAGGTCGTCGGTCATCTCGTCCTGGACCTTCTGCCTGCTCGCGAGCGCGGCGGCGGGGACGTCTTTCTGGTCTTCGGCGGCGCCGCGGACGATGGGCATCTCGCCCTTCGGGTAGCGGTCGAAGTAGGGGCGCGGGGCGACATAGGGTGTGTGCGGGCGAAAGAAGCCAACGGCGAGGAAGAAGGGGCGATCCTTTTGGCGCGCGCAACGCTCCAGCACCCATTCCGCATCGGCGGCCATGAGGCCATCGGTGTGGCGCTCGTCGGGCCGGGGAGAGGCGTACCAGCTCAGCGTTCCCCCGAACTGACCTTTGACCAGGGTGAAAATGTCCGGTTCTTCCTCCAGCCGATCACAGCCGGCGGGGTTGAGCTCCATCTCCCAGGAGCCGGGGTCATCGTGGCCATTGGTCCCGATCGATCGAGGCACGTTGTAGTGATAGAGCTTGCCGACGCGCGCGGCGAAGTAGCCCGCGAGCCGGAAGCTCTGCGGAAGGCTGATATGGGAGGGGATCGTCTGGCGGAAGATCTGGCTGTTGGTCAGGATGCCGTTGCTATTGGGGTACAGGCCGGTGAGGAGCGAATTCCGGCTCGGCCCGCAGAGGGGGTACTGGCAATACGCGCTGTCGAATCGCACGCCGCGCGAGGCCAGCCGGTCGAGGTTCGGGGTCCTGACGATGGCGTGGCCATAGCAAGAGAGGGAGTTGTTCAGATCGTCGGCCATCAGGAAGAGGACGTTGCATCGCGGCGCGGCCGATGCGGGTGCCAGCGCGGCGGCCAGCGCGAGAATGGCGAGGGGGTGTCTCATGGCGGGAGTGTCGGCTGGCCCGATGCCTCGTGTCAACATCGCGGGGTCTCGCGGGTTGGACCCTGCCGACATCGGTGGCGCGCCAGGAGTCGGGGGTCCATTAGGGTGAAAACACTATATTGCAAATCGGATGAACGATCTTAGTGAAACCCATTATTTGATCCTAATACGGTGAACCGGGCGATGATGAGTCGATGGGTGCGAGTGGGCGCGTGCGCACTGGTGGGGGTTGGGGCGTTGGGGGCGCGTGGGGCCACCGTGAATGGGACCAACTGGGTGGTGCTGGGGTGGAACAACCTCGGCATGCACTGCATGGATGATGACTACTCGGTGTTCTCCATCCTGCCGCCCTACAATACCGTGAATGCGCAGTTGCTGTGGTCGCGCAATGGCACGACGCGGTTGGTGACCAACGGGGTCGGTGCATTCAGCGTGACATACGAGGCTGTGGCGGACCTCGACGGCTCACGAAACACGACAGCGATCGGCAAGACGGGGTTTTGGGACCACGACGTGCAGATGTACGGCGCGGATCTCCCGCCGGACATGGGCCTGGCGGGCAAGTCGATGCCCGGCCCCGGCAATGTGGCGCAGGGGATGGACTGGGAGGGCGCCTGGGGATGGTTCGCAGCCTATGGCATTCCCATCACGCCCACCGATGATCGCGGCATGAAGAACCCTTATCCCATGATGCGGGTCACTGCGAAAAGAAACAGCGATGGCGCGACCCTGGCGTCGTTGGATGTGGTCCTGCCCGTTTCTGACGAGATGGACTGCCGCGCCTGTCACGCGTCGGGGGCCGGGGATGGCGCGCGGCCTGTCGCGGGCTGGGTGTACAACGCGGGGCCAAAGCACGACTATCGTCTGAACATCCTCCGGCTGCATGACGAGCATCACGCCGCGACGACGAATTTCACGGACGCGGCGTTGGCCGTTGGCTACAGCACCAACGGACTGTTCGCCACGGTGCAGGGCGGCACCACCATCCTCTGCGCCAAGTGCCATGGCTCCGAGGCGCTCCCGGGCCTGGGCGTCTCATGGATTCCTCCGCTGACGCGCGCGGTGCACTCTTTGCACGCGGGCGTGACCAACCCGGCCAATGGTCTGGTGATGGATGCGATCAACAATCGCAGCGCCTGTTACCAGTGCCATCCCGGTTCGACCACGCGCTGTCTGCGTGGCGCGATGGGTTCCGCGGTGGCGGCGGACGGTTCGGCGGCCATCCAGTGCCAGAGCTGCCACGGTGGCATGAGCACGGTGGGCGCGGCCGGGCGCACCGGCTGGCTGGAGGAGCCCGACTGCCAGGCGTGCCACACCGGCACCGCGACCGCCAACAGCGGACAGATCCGCTACGCCGATGCATTCGTGAGCCCGGGGATCCTTCGGGTCGCCGCCACGAATCTGTTCGCCACCAACCCCGACACACCCAACATGCCCCCGCATCACTATTCGCTGTACCGTTTCTCTCGCGGACACGGGGGCCTCCAGTGCTCGGCGTGCCACGGGTCCACCCACGCGGAATTTCCCTCCTCCCATCGCAATGACAATGTCGCGTCCTATCAGGTGCAGGGGCACGTCGGAACGGTTACGGATTGCACCGCGTGCCACCAGAGCCTGCCGAGCAACACGACGAAGGGCCCGCACGGCATGCACCCGATCGGCATGGATTGGGTAAACGCCCACCACGATGTGGCGAAGGGCGCCGCGCTCGCCGGTTGTCAGGCGTGCCACGGCTCCGATTACCGGGGCACCGTACTCTCGCGCGCCGCGGGAGACCGGAATTTTGTCATGGGCGAGGGGCGAGGCACGGTCCGGTTCTGGCGCGGCTTCCAGGTGAGCTGCTACGCATGCCACAACGGGCTCGGCTCAAGCTCGCCGGCCCCCAATGGTGCGCCGGTCGTGACGAACAAGTGGCTGGCGGTCTCTCCGGACGGGTCGAATTCGGTTTCGGTGGCGGGCAATGACCCCGACGGGAATACGCTCAGCTACCGGGTCGTGAGCCAGCCGATGCACGGGGCCGTCGCGCTGAATACGAACACGGGATTGGCGACGTACATGGCCGAGTCGGGCTACACCGGGCCAGACTTCTTCACGTTCACGGCGTGGGATGGCCTGGTGAATTCCACCAACCCCGCCGTCGTGTCTGTGACGGTCGGAGGCGCTGGTTCGCTGGCGCTGGACTCCGACGGCGATGGGTTGAGCGATCTCACCGAATACGGTCTCGGGATGGATCATAACTTCTATTCGCGCCCGGGTGCCCCCCGTGCCGAGATGGTTCAAGATGGCTCGGGAAAATTCATATCCCTGGTCACGGATCGCCTGTTCGTTCCGCCCGATGTGAGCATGGTCGTCGAGGAATCGACGAATCTTGTAAACTGGTTCTCCGATTCCGGGCATGTCGTGACGTTGACCAATTCCGCCACCCTGCTGAGGGCCCGGAGCGCCGCGCCCGCACAGGGCACGCCGAAAGATTTCCTGCGGCTCAAGATCACGCGGCCGTGAGGTCCTTTGCACCGCGACCGCTGGCCCGGCGTGGGCGGGGATCCCCTCCGCGGTGGGCACGGCGGGGTACGACCGGGGAAGAAAATGAGACGTAGGAGCGCGCTTGCGCGCGATTCGCGCACGGGATCGCCTGCAAGCAGGCTCCTACGATTCGGTGTCTGAATTTTCGAGTCAGCGCCGTGGGGACTGTCTGGGCCCCGGACGGTTGCTGCGCCAGGGGACGGGGGCCTTGAGTTTTGATGCGGGGCCGAAGGCCGCGGGCGTCTGGTCGAAGCCGAGGTCTGGGCAGCGGAGCAGCCGTGCGGTCTTCTCAACGAGTCTGCCAAAAGAGATCTCTCGGTTGGCCTTGCCGTGGTCGCGGAGGGTTTTGACGAGCGCGAACGTGAAGGCGCCGTAGGTGATGGGGCCGTGGTGATACTCACCGGCGAGTTCCTGCTCGCCGCAGGCGAACAGGAGGAGCGGCCAGTAGGGTCCGCGATGGCCGAGTTCCCGCCGGACGCGGTCGTAATCGGAATCCCTGAGCTGGCGGGCGGCGACGCCGGAGCCGATGCGCCGCGCGCCGGACGAGGTCACGAGGCCATGATATTTCAATAGGTCGCGATTGTGCGGGGCGAGATCGCGCGCCAGCCACATCTCTTTCGCCGTGTCCCACCGGAGGGAACGGTGGCGGATGTCGTCGGGCGGGCTGATCGTGCGGATCTTCGCGCCCGCCGGGCGGGCCATGCCGCCCGAGTGGCAACAGTCGAAGATTGCGGCGAAGTGGACGCCGTAGGGCAACTGCGCATACAGGTCGAAGAAGTCGTCGTCGCAGATCGCCGTTTCTCGAGAGCCGTCGAAATCCCATGGCACGAGGCATTCGTCGAGGCGGTCGATGGTTTCTCCCGCGCCGTAGCCGGCGAGCTGGGACCCGTGGCCCGCGTAGAAGAAAACGCGCTGGTCGCCGTCGGCGGCGCCCCCGAGCAACCACTCGAGGCGCCGGCGGATCCCGCGCGCCGTGGCCCGGGAGTCGGTGACCAGGCGGATGTCTTCGGCCGCGAAGCCGCACTCCTGGAGCGTGGCACTCATCAGGAATGCGTCGTTGACGCAGCCATCCAGCCGCTTGGTCGGATCGGGGTATTCGTTGATGCCGACGAGGAGGGCGCGTCGGTTCGGATGGCGCGCCATCGTTTGGGAGGGCCGGGCCTTGCGGCGGGCGTTTGGCTGGCGCGTGCCGCGTGTCGGCCGAGAGGCCAGGGCGCGCCAGACGTTCTCGCGGGTGGCGGGGTGGCCGAGGTAGAGCCCGCCATCGTGGTCGCCCACGCCCTCCTGTTCGAATTCCACGACGATCTCGGTGAAACGCGCGTCGCGGAGCCGGATCGGGGCGGTGAGGACATCGTCGCGCGGGTTGTAGAGGTGGTACCACATGCGGCATTCGATGGGGCGGATGAATCCGCCGTAGATGCCGCGGACCGCGGGGAACCCTATCTGCGATCCGAATGAAACGAACGTGCGGTCCGCCATCGCGGCGTTCTCGCCGGGCCAGATGATGGTGTCGTAGGCCAACAGTGAGCCGAGGCTATGGGCGCAGACCGCATCGGGCGCGAACTCGACGATGGCCCGCGCGAGTCGCGAGCGGAGCCTGGCGCGCAGGCGCGGGTCGGATGCCCATTGGGCGACCATCCCGGCGCACCACCGCTGTGCGTCGAGCCAGTCGCCCATGCTCCGGCCCGACCGGAACATGTCCGCGGTCCCGTGCGCGATCAGCCCGCCGAATAGCTCCCGTAGCGCCCGAGCGATCACGAGTGGATTGAACGGCGCCTCTGCAAAGAGATCATCGAAATCGAAGAACTGGACCTCCACGGCGGCATCCGGCGCCCATCCCCGGATGCCGCTGGAAATCGCGCGCTCCCAGTCGGGTTGCCATTGCGGTTTGCGCGCCTCCTGATGCGCGATGCCATGAATTGCCAAAATCCGGATCCCCTGACCCATCTTGATTGCTCCTTCCCTCCGGATGGGGAGCGCCCGGTTGGCCGATGGTGGGCGCCTGGCCCCAAAACCCTATGGGCGAGGATGGCGCGGCCATGCCCTTCGGGCAAATCGTTATTTCAGCTGAATCGAGGTTTCAAGCCGCGGACATCGTCCGTGCCACGGATAGGATGTTCTCCGTGGGCCTGTTGGGTCCCGGCCCGCGCCTCACGGGAGCGTCTTGGGCGTGACCTCGTGGGCGCTCTTATAGGCCTCGGATTCGAGGAAACGGCGATGTTCTTCGAGAACGCGGTTGGCGACCTCGCAGAATTCGATCGCCTTGTAAGACGACTCCTTGGTCAACTCGGAGAGGTCCTCGATTTGTTTCGTGACCCCCTGCAGCGCCTCTCGCTGGGCGGCCACGTTCGCCTGGGCCTTCTTGTATGCCGCATTCAGATCCGTGATCACCTTTCCCATCGCCCGGCGCTCCCCCAGCTTGCGATTGTATTCGTTGATCTCGCCGCGCCGGAATATGGAGGCGAAGATCCATCCCTTGGGTGCCTCCACTTTTTGCCCGAGGTTCTTGGCGTAGGCGTCCTTGAGCCGCACGAGTTCTTGGAGTGGTCCGGCATAGCCCTCCTCGAGCGCCCGGAGCCGGCCCGCGACGAACCGCAGGGTCTGGAGCGCCATCGTGTCGCTGTCGGCGCCGCGCTTGAGCTCGTCGCGGATCTGGGTGATCTGCGCCATCATCTTGCCGGGATGCTCGGCGATGGCGCTGATCCTGGTCTCGAATAGCTCTATCTGTTTCTTGTGCTCCTGGCGGGCCGCCTCGGCGGAATTCTCGTATTCCGTGACGAGTGCCTTGCGCTCCAGCCGGAAGTCGGCCTTCGCCTGTTCCAGGCGCGCCTCGGCGTCCGCCTTGGCCCGGAAGAAGTACCATGCGGCCCCGCACCCCGCCAGGGTGACGACGATGGCGGCTATGACGGCGATAGTGAACTTTCGCTCGATGGTCATATCGTAATCAAAAACTATGACCGATTTGGGCACGCGAGGCAAGGACGCATCGTGTCATACAACGTGAGGGGTGCATGACGCCAAGATTACCGGTCTGCGGATATCCCCAGGCACCGTGGGGCAGACAATCCTGCCCGCGACCAACCGCGCAGGACCGCCGCCGCAGGCAAGTTTGCCTGCGCCACGAAAGGCGGACGCGTCGAAGGCCTGCGACACAAGCAACTTTGGCGTCACGCGCCCAACTCACGTGACGTGAGTCTGGCGACCGTCGAACGGCTTTCCCAAATGGGGATTGGGCGTGTAGCATTTTTGCATGTGGCGCGTGGCGCTTGCTTGCACGTTCCTTGTGATCACGGGGGCGGCGAAGGCCGAGGCGCCGCGAAACCTGGTGGTCATCATCACCGACAACCAGGGCCAGTGGACACTGGGCTGTTACGGGAACCGAGACATCGCCACCCCGAACATCGACGGGCTTGCCGCGGGCGGCACCCTCTTCACGCGGGCCTTTGCGAACAACGCGGTCTGCTCGCCGACGCGCGCGACATTCTTGACGGGACTGATGCCGAGCGGCCACGGCGTCCATTGCTACCTGGGTGCGAAGGGCATTCAGGTCGGCCCCGGCGCCCGGAACGCGCTCGAGGGACTTCGGACGTTGCCGGAGATCCTGTCCGCGCGCGGATACGAGTGCGGCCTCGTTGGGAAATGGCACCTCGGCGAGAATCTTCGGCCGCAGGAGGGTTTCACGACGTGGGTCACCATGCCCCACGGTGCCACCTCCACGTTCCACGGCGCGGAGGTGATCGAGGATGGCGCGATCCGCAAGGAGCCGCAGTACCTGACGGAATTCTGGACCCGGCGAGCGGTGGAGTTCTTGGAGCGACCGAGGGAGAAGCCGTTCTTTCTGTTTTTGGCGTTCAACGGCCCCTATGGCCTGGGCAAGAGCATGCTCGAGGAACCGCGCAACCGGCACGCCGACCGATACGCGGGAGAACCTCCGGCGTGCTTCCCTCACGAACCGATGCACCCATGGCTCCGCGCCACGACAAACCTCTTCGAGAGCCCGACGGCCCGCCGCCGCTACGCATCGGAGATCTCAGGTGTCGACGATGGGGTGGGCGAAGTGCTGGGCGCCCTGAAACGTCTCGGATTGGAGGGCCGGACGACGGTGCTGTTCACCGCCGATCAGGGGCTCGCTTGCGGACAGCACGGCCTGTGGGGCATGGGCGACCACACGCGTCCGCTCAGCGCCTATGAGTGGACCATGCGCGTGCCGCTGATCTGGCGCCATCCGGACCAGATCCCGGCCGGCCGCAAGATCGACCTCATGGTCTCGCACTGCGACGCGCTGCCGACCATCCTCGACTGGCTCGGTTTCTCGGATGATCTGCCGCGCGATCCACCAAGGCCCGGCAGGAGCTTTGCGGCCGCCCTGCGCGGCGGCGCGACCCCCGCGTGGGACAACACCATTTTTTTCGAGTTCGAGAATGTCCGCGCGATCCGCACCGACCGCTGGAAGTACATCGAGCGCATCCACGAGGGGCCGGTTGAACTGTACGACATCATGGCCGATCCCGATGAGCGCCACAACCTCGCCGCCGATCCCGCGCAAAATGCGCCGATGTCCCAGCTCCGCGAAAGAATGAGTGCCTTCTTCGGGCGCTATGCCGACCCGAGGTGGGATCTCTGGAAGGGCGGGCGATCCAAGAGCAACCTCATCACGCGCGAGCTGTTTGGTCTCCCTAATCCCGAGCGGGCACCATAGCCGATAACCACCTCTGGCGGGAGTCCTCGAGTTCAGTTTCTATGCCCCGCGCTGCGGGTCGCCATGGGGGGGTGAAAATGCCTGGTCCTGTTGCTGTGCAAAGCGGTGCGAGGACGCACCGCACTCCAAGACGCGGAGCGTGGTTCAAGATGCTGGAAAGGGGCGCCAGCTTATGGAGTGCGGCGCGCGACCGCGCCGCTTTTTGCGAGCAGACGGAATCTTCGAGTCAGAACACCGTCTTGAGCCCGATGCGCGCCTCGTTGCGGTAGTATTCGCGGCCTGCGGTGGCGGGGAGATCGCTTTCGACCCACTGGTAGGTGTAGCCGGCGGTCGCGGCGAGGTGCTCGTTGATCTTCCAGGTCACCTTCAGCGATGGCGTGTAGATGGTGTCGTCCCGGAGGTGGGGGCTCTCGAACTCGCCGCGGAAGACCCAGAAGTCGGCCGCCGCCGAAACCGCGTCGGTGAATCGGTGCTCCCAGGTGGCGCGGTACTGGATGTCCTCGTAGGCGCCGCAGGCGCTCGAGACCATCTCCTCGTAACGGCCCAGTTTAATGGTGCACGTGTCCAGGTGCGTGGGCTTGAGCGCGACGCAGGCATCGACGAAGACACGGTCCTGGTTCCGGGAGAAGTATGGGGCGACCGAGTCGTTGAAGCGGTGGAAGCTCGGCCCGATGAGAAACGAGAGTCTCAGCCAGGGCAGAGGTTCGCCCTCGAGGCCGGCCACGGCGCGCTGGTAGTCGTTGGAATAATGGACGGGGTTCCACTGCGTGGTGTCCTGTTTCTGGATGCCGCCCCGATACCCGCCCACGAGCCACAACTTGGGCGCAAGCGAGAGGCCTACGTCGATGCCGCCCTCGAAGCGCTCGCGGTCCAGGTAGTTGCAGTAGCCCGGTATGGGCTGGTGGATCTCCATGAAATCATTGATGAAACCAAAGTACTGCGGGCGGACAAAGACCGGGCCGAGATCCCAGCGCAGCCGGATCAGCTGCTTGGTCCAGAAGTTCTCGCGCCGGTCGCGGATCTGGAAGCCGCCGATGGCCGGCGCGCCGCCGGGACCGAGGAACACCAGCCCCAGGCGATCGCCGTCGGTGTAGGCCATCCGGCCGTCGATCTCCCAGGAGAAGATGCCGCTGTGGCCCTCTTGACGGCAATCGACGGAGTGGATGATGTGATCCTCGGAGGGCTCGCTGTGAAACCACGTGAATCGCGGGTGATATGAGAAAAGGAAAGTGGATGGCTCGGTGTCCTCGTCCTTCCACCGGACACCCATCTCCGGCTCGATCTGGGTGACCATCGAGTCCTGCCCCGCGATGTCGCCAAACTCGTAGATGTACACGTTGCTGTCGTAGTACGAATCTAGCGACAGCGAGAGCACCGGCGACCAGTCGCCGCCGCTCGCCGGGACCGGCCCCGTGACCGTCGGCCCAACCTCGCCGCCCAGCGCTGGCACCATCGCCATCGCCAGCGCGACCATCGCGCCTCGCGCGTTCCCTGAAAAAAACATCGCGGCACACTGGGGGAGACGCCCATCAGCTGCAATGGAAATTCTCATGGTATAGAATTAGAAATATTAATCTGCAAAACCTGTTCGCCTAAAGGGTGGACGGAGCCAGTACGTGGGTCGGGGGCTGGGCTCGGCTCGGGCATGCTTGAATCAAGCGCCCCCCGATGCCCTGGCCCAAGATCTAGGCCGAGAAGATTTTGGACTGCGGTGGCAGAGTTCGGCAACCGCCGGACGGCGCCACCGCAGTCCAAGACGGCCCCGCCCCCGGCGCGCGCCTGTGGCTGGGCCATCACCTCGGGTGGCACCACGCATGCGGGGCATGACGTCTGGCCCACAAACTCCTGTTTTCTGGATGCCCGCGGGCTGCTAGGACTGTGCGTCATGGCGCGACTGTTGAACATGCTGGCGAACGCGTTCCCGCTCTGGGTGCTGTCGTGCAGCACGCTGGCGCTGTTCTGGCCGGAATGGTTCTCGTGGTTTCGCGGTCCGATGATCGTGTGGGGTTTGGCGGTGATCATGCTGGGGATGGGTGTCACGCTGACAGTCGATGATTTCAAGCGCGTGCTGCGCACGCCTTGGTCGGTCTTTGCCGGTTTCGCGGCGCAGTACACGATCATGCCCCTCCTGGGATTCCTCGTTGCGAGACTCCTGCATCTGGAGACGCCTTTCGCGGTCGGGCTGATCCTCGTCGGCTGTTGCCCGGGCGGCACGGCGTCGAACGTCGTGACATACATCGCAAGGGCCAACGTCCCGCTCTCGGTGCTCATGACGATGTGCTCGACGTTTGGGGCGGTGTTCATGACCCCGATTCTGACGAAATGGCTGGCGGGCACCTACGTGCCGGTGGATGCGGCCGGACTGCTGTGGAGCACGGTGCAGGTGGTGCTGTTGCCGCTGGTCGTGGGGCTCGCGCTGCACCACGGTTTCCCGCGGTTGGTGAAGGCGGTGCTGCCCGTCGCGCCCCTGATTTCCGTGCTCACGATCGCGCTGATCTGCGCCAGCATCGTCGGCCAGAATCGCGATGCCGTCCTTCGCTCGGGGGGAAAGATGCTGCTGGGCGTCTTTCTCCTCCACGCCGGTGGCTTCGCCCTCGGGCACGCCTTTGGCAGACTCATCTGTTTCAACACCACCGACCGGCGCACGCTCTCGATCGAGGTGGGCATGCAGAACTCGGGGCTCGGGACCGTTCTGGCGCAGCGGCATTTCCCCGACCCGCTGACCGCCGTCCCCTGCGCGATCTCTGCCACCTTCCACTCGATCATCGGCAGCATCCTCGCGGGCGTCTGGAGGCTCAGGGCGCCAAGGGGCGATGCGGGCGGCGGGCTGAATCAAGAACCTCTGTAGCCGGACGCGCGACCGTTTGGCCGCCGTTCGCCCGGCCCCGCGACTCGCGGCGCCCCGCCGCCGACCCCCGAGGGCGCCGCGTCATTCATGGGGAAACTTGACGCCCGCTGCCGCCTGATACAGGCGGCACTACAAGACTTGTGGGGCGTCTCTGCGAGACGCCAAATGCGTGCGAAGTTTCAGGTCAGCGCCGCCCCCGGCGCGCGGGGGGCGGCGCCGGCCAGAGCCGTCCACGCGCCGGATTATTCAGGGTAAAACTGCTGGGAGCGGGGCCGTTATGGACTGCGGTGGCAGAGCGAAGCGGCGACACCGCTTTTGCCCCCGGCGGAGCCGAAGCCGATGGCCCCGGCTCGCGCTTCGCGCGCTGCCAAAGCGGTGGCGCCGTCCGGCGGTTGCCGGACTCTGCCACCGCAGTCCAAAGCCCTCCCGGCCCGGATCCTGGGTCGGGGCCCGAGCCGCGCCCGAGAACAGCGCCCGAAGTTTCAGGTCAGTGACCGATGCCGACGGCTTCCTCGTCCACCGCGCCAGATGCGTCAAGCAATGACCTTGTTCGTGCGGGTGGATTCTGCCAAACTTTTACGGATTTATATTCATGGGCCCGATCTCACCTGGCCGCGATGGCTCCGACCAACTTCGTTTCCTCAGCGAGAATCTCGCCGACGGGATGCTCTACCAGATTAATAGTGGGCCGGACGGGCGGGATAGACGCTTCACATACCTGAGCCCTGCCCTCGAACGGCTGCATGGCCTGAAGGTGGAGGATGTGCGGCGCAATCCGAAACTGCTGTATGACCAGGTTTGCGAAGAGCACCGGGCCATGGTCTTCAGCGCAGAGGCCGACGCCGCCAGGAACCGCACGAAACTCGACGTCGAGGTCAGGGTTCGGCTTCCATCGGGCGAAGTCCGTTGGCGTCGATTCGTCTCCGTGCCGCGCACGGATCCGCCCGGAAATATCGTGTGGGACGGCATCGAGTTAGATACGACCGAACAAAAGAGGGCGGAGATCCGGCTGCGGGATGAGAGGGAACGGCTCGCGGTCACGCTGCGGAGCATTGCCGACGGCGTGATCGCGACGGACACGGCCGGGCGCATCGTGATCATGAACCGGGTGGCAGAAGAACTCACGGGTTGGCCGCAGGCGGAGGCGGAAGGCAAGGCGCTGTCCTCGGTCTTCTCGGTCGTCGATGAGAGGACCGGCGAGCCGCACGGGGACCCGATCCATCCGGTTCTGGCGGAGAATCAGACGACCGAGATACCCGGTGACGCGGTCCTCGTGGCGCGAAACGGGGCAAGGAGGGTCATCTCTGGGAGCGGCGCCCCGATCGTCGATGGGGAGCGCAAGATGATCGGCTCGGTGTTGGCATTCAGGGACGTGACGGAGAAAGTGCGATTCGCCGAGGAGGCGCAGAGGAGGCAGAAGCTCGAATCCCTCGGCATCTTGGCGGCCGGCATCGCCCACGATTTCAACAATCTGCTGGGCAATATCTTTAGCCATGTCGAGCTCGCGCTCGGCACATTGCCGGGGCGCGAGGGGGAGGACTATCTGCGCGCGGCACTCAACACGATGAACCGGGCCCGCGGCCTGACGAACCAGCTGCTGACCTTTGCAAAAGGTGGCGCGCCGATCCGCAGGGCGGAACCGCTCTTTCCCTTCTTGGAGCACGCCGCGAGATTTGCACTGGGCGGCGCCGATGTCGGGTGCGATTTCGAAATCGATTCCGACCTGTGGTGGTGCAACTACGACAGGAACCAATTGGGCCAGGTCGTGGACAACCTCGTCATCAACGCGCGGCAGGCGATGCCGGCCGGCGGCCATATCCGAATCAGGGCCACGAACTTTGTTCTGGAGATAGATGGGCGCGGTTCGCTGCCCGCCGGAAGATACGTGAGGGTGTCGTTTGAGGACAACGGCATCGGGATGTCGAAGGCGACACAGGCGCGGATCTTCGACCCCTTTTTCACGACCAAGCAGAAGGGCAGTGGCCTGGGTCTTTCGACATGCCTGTCGATCATGGAACGTCACGGCGGGGGCATCGAGGTCGAGTCGGAACCTGGCAGGGGCAGCAGGTTTCACGTGTATCTGCCCGCGTCCAAGAAAATCGAGTCGGCGCGGGCGGATTCGCCCGGCGAGTCTCGCGCGGGAGAGATCAGGATACTGCTGATGGAGGATGACGCGGGCATCAGGGGCACCCTGGGCAAGATGCTGGAGCGCCTGGGCTACGGGTGCACGTGTGTTCCTCATGGGGAGGGGGCCGTCCAGGCCTACCTCGATGCGCGCGGGGCGGGTCGGCCGTTCGGGCTCATCCTCCTTGACCTAATGATCCGCGGAGGCATGGGGGGCAAAGAGACGATCGCGGAGATCCGGAAAATGGATCAAGACGTGCCCGCGGTGGTCGTGAGCGGATATGCGGAGGACCCCGTGCTGGCCAACCCCAAGGAATACGGGTTTTTCGATAGCATAGGAAAACCCTTCACGATGGCGGAACTCGCCGACGTCATCAGGCGCAATCTCTCCCAGGAACGTGCGGCGCGGGAGGACGGCGTTGGGCTTTCCGGGGCACGGACGCACCAGCGGATGTGAGCGGGCGCCCCGCTCAAGGATTCTGCTATTCGTGGGTCCGAAAAGCGGCGGAGGACCGCCGCGCTTAAAGACGCGGGGCGTGGTCCGGTGTCTGGGGATGGGGGACAGCTTATGGGGCGCGAACCAGAGCGGGTGAGATAGCTCTTGGATTCGAGCCGCGGAGCACGCTTGCGTGGGGATAAGCGTCGTTTGACAAATGAATCGCTTCATCTAATAGGCAGGGCTTCATCATGACCCTCGTTCAGCTCAGCCTGCGGCGTCCGATGACGGTGATCGTGCTGGTGATCGCGGTGGCGCTGGGTGCATGGGTGGCGCTGGGGCGGATGACGCGGGACATTTTCCCGCCTCTTGGGATTCCGACCATCTACGTCGCGCAGCCGTACGGTGGCATGGACCCGCTGCAGATGGAAGGGTACCTGACCTACCGCTACGAGTATCACTTTCTCTACATCAGCGGCATCGAGCACGTGGAATCGAAGTCGATTCAGGGGGCCTCGATCATGAAGCTCCAGTTCCACCCCGGCGCGGACATGTCGCAGGCGATGTCGGAGACCGTGGCGTACGTGAACAGGGCCCGCGCGTTCATGCCGCCGGGGACGGTCCCGCCGTTCATCATGCGCTTCGATGCGGGCAGCGTGGCCGTCGGGTACCTGGTCTTTTCGACCGACGACCCGGGCATCACGCTGAACCAGATGCAGGACCAGGCGCTCAATCGCGTGCGTCCGGCCTTTGCGACGCTGCCGGGCGTATCGGCGCCGCCGCCGTTCGGGGGCAGCTCGCGCGGGATCATCGTGAACGTCAACCCCGATCGGATGCGCGCGTGCGGGCTATCGCCCGATGACATCGTGAGGGCGCTCGCGGAGGGGAATGTCATCAGCCCCTCGGGCAACATGAATCTGGATGGCAAGTATCCGATCGTGCCGGTCAACGCGATCGTCTCGAACATCAAGGACCTCGAGGGTGTGGCGCTCAAGCGGACCGCGACGGGCGCGGTTTTCTTGCGCGACGTGGCGACGGTGGAGGATTCCGCCGACATCACGACGGGCTACGCGCTGGCGAATGGCCGCCGCACGGTGTACCTGCCGGTGACCAAGCGCGGCGACGCCTCGACCTTGGAGGTGGTGAACCTGGTCAAGAGGAACATCCCCGAGTTCCAGAAGCTCCTGCCCGAGGGAATCAGGGTCAGCTACGAGTTTGATCAGTCGCCCGTGGTGAAGCGGTCCATCGGCGACCTGCTCAGGGAGGGGGGATTCGGCGCGATCCTCACGGGCCTGATGGTGCTGCTGTTCCTGCGCGACTGGCGCAGCGCGTTCATCGTGGTCATCAACATACCGCTCTCGCTGCTGGCCGCGTCCTTTGCGCTCTGGGTCTCGGGACAGAACATCAACCTGATGACCCTCGGCGGCATGGCGCTGGCGGTCGGCATCCTGGTGGACGAGGCGACGGTGGCGGTGGAGAACATCCACGCTAACATCGCGCGCGGCAGTTCCCTGGCGCGCGCGGCTCTGGATGGGACGCGCGAGACGACGCTCCCGCGGCTGCTGGCGATGCTGTGCATCCTGGCGGTGTTCATCCCGGCGTTCTTCATGGTGGGCGCGGCAAGGGCGTTATTCGTGCCGCTCGCCCTGGCAGTCGGTTTCTCGATGGCCGCCTCGTTCATCCTCTCCAGCAGCCTCGTGCCGATTCTCTCGATCTGGTTCCTGCGCGGCCACTCGGGCGAGGTGCACGATGCCACATTCATCGGCCGATTGCAGAGGACGTACGCCGGCTTCCTTCGCGGGGTGGTCGCGGCGCGGTGGCTGGTGGTGGTGGCCTATGTCGTCGTGGCCGGCTCGACAGTATGGCTCATTGGTGGCCGCCTTGGCACGGAGATCTTTCCCAAGTCGGACAGTGGACAATTCGCGCTTCGGTTTCGCGCGCCAAGCGGCACGCAAGTTGCGCGCACCGAGCAGATCGCGCGGGAGATCCTCGCCACCATCGCGCGGGAGGCCGGCGGCGAAGACCGGGTCGCCGTGAGCATCGGCATGGTGGGCGTCCACAACGCCAGTTTTCCGGTGAACCTCGTGCACCTCTGGAATGGTGGCCCGGAGGAAGGCTGGCTCGCCGTGCAGCTCAACGGCGACGCCGGCAGGCGGATCGAGGATTTCAAAGAACGCCTGCGCCGGGTGTTCGCGGGCGAGCTGCCGGACGTGCGGCTATCGTTCGAGCCACAGGATATCGTGGCGCGCGTGATGAGCTTCGGCTCGCCCACGCCCATCGAGGTGGCCGTCAGCGGCCCGAACATTGCGATAAACAAAGAATATGCCGAGCGGATCCTGGGGCGCCTGCAAGAGATCCCGTTCCTGCGGGACGTGCAGATCGCGCAGACACTGGATTTTCCAACCGTCAACGTGAACGTCGACCGCGAGCGCGCGGGCCTGCTCGGCGTGAAGGTCTCGGATGTGACGCGCTCGCTGGTCGCGGCGACGACCTCGAGCCGGTTCACGGTGCCGAACTTCTGGGCCGATCCCAGCTCCGGCATCAGCTACAACCTTCAGGTCCAGATACCCGAGGAGCGCACGCAGACCATCGAGGACCTGCGGAACATCCCGGTCTCGGCCGAGGGGGGCAGGACCATGCTCCTGCGCAACGTTGCCGATATCAAGGAGGGCACCGCGGTGGGCACGTACGAGCGCTACAATCTGGCGCGCGTCGTCAGCATCACCGCCAACATACACGGCACCGACCTCGGCTCCGCGATCCGGGCGATCCGGAGGACGATCGCCGAGGCCGGGCCACCTCCGGACGCCAAAACGAAGCTGGACCTGCGCGGCCAGGTCGTTCCCTTCCAGCAACTGATGGATGGGTTCGGCGCCGGCCTGATGATCGCGGTCGTGGTCATCTTCCTGATGCTGGCGGCCAACTTCGAGTCGCTGCGGCTGTCCTTCGCGGTCGTATCGACGGTGCCGGCCGTGTTGACCGGGGTCGTGGTCGCGCTGTGGGTGACTGGCACGACGGTGAACATCCAGTCCGCGATGGGGGCGATCATGGCGGTCGGTGTCGCCGTCGCCAACGCGATCCTCCTGGTGACCTTCGCGGAGCGCGCGCACGTGGGCGGCGCCGACGCAATTGAGGCGGCCGTCTCTGGTGCGAGGAGTCGCCTGCGCCCGATCCTGATGACGAGTTGCGCGATGATCGCGGGAATGATGCCGCTCGCGCTGGGCATGGGCGAGGGGGGCGAGCAAACGGCCCCGCTCGGCCGTTCCGTGGTCGGTGGCCTCGCGCTAGGCACGGTGGCGACACTTTTCGTGCTTCCGGTCGTGTTCGTGCTCGTCCGCCGGAAGACCGGCAACCAGTCGAGTTCGCTGGATCCGGACGACCCGCTCAGCGGGCATTTTGTCTCTCCGGTGGGTCACGATTGAAGGGAGGGTCAGGATGCACGGGACAAATCGGAGGAATAGGCAGATGGCTGATTCGAAGAATCCGTATCTCACGCAAAGACGCCAAGGCGCAAAGGCATCCTTGGCGTTCTTGGCGGCTTTGCGCGAGAGATTCTCCGCCGTGATCGTGCTGGGCTGGGCGTGCAACTTGGGGGTGGCGGCCGATGCCAAGCCCGCACCGGAGGTGAATGTGGTCAAGGCCACCCGGGGTGAGGTCTTTCGGTTTGTGACGTTGCCGGGAAGCATCCGGGCCAACCAGCAGGCGACGCTGTACGCGAAAGTGGCCGGCTACCTGAGGTCGCTGGCTGTGGACAAGGGCGATGGGGTGAAATCTGGCCAGGTGCTTGGCGAGATCGAGGTGCCGGAGTTGGTGGCCGACCTGTCGCGCTATCGGGCCGAGGTGAGGGTCGCGGAAGCGGAATTCAGGCGCGTCGAGGGCGCGAGCAAGAAATCGCCAGATCTCGTGATGCCGCAGGCGGTCGATGAGGCGCTTGGCCGACTCGAGATGGCGAGGGCCGGGCTGGAGCGCACCGAGACACTCCTGGCCTACGCGAAATTGGTCGCGCCGTTTGATGGGGTGGTCACCGCGCGCTTCGTGGATCCTGGCGCCTTCATTCCCGCGGCGACATCCGGGAGCGCCGCACAAAATGCGGAGGTGCTGACCATCATGGATTTTGATACCGTCCGCGCGCAGGTGCCGGTGCCGGAGATCGAGGCCTCTCTGGTGAGGGTGGGGCAACCCGTCAAGATGACCGCCAACGCGCTACCGGGAAAGACGTTCGCGGGCACGGTGTCACGGCTCGCCTATGCGTTGGATGGGGCAACCCAGTCGATGCTCGTCGAGGCCGATGTGCCGAACCCAGGCCGAGAGCTGCGACCGGGCATGTACGCGACAATCCGCTTGGGGGTGGAAAAACACGACGGCGTGATATGCTTGCCCGTCAGCGCCCTGGTCATGGAGAAAGGGGGCGCCTCCGTGTTCAAACTGGTTGAAGGCAAAGCCAAGAAGAGCGCCGTGAAAGTGGGTTTTAACGACGGGGCGATGGCGGAGATAACGGATGGTGTTGCGGACGGCGAGGCGGTGCTGGTGCCGACCGGCACGGCGCTCGCGGACGGGCAAGAGGTGCGCGCGAGGGAGGCGAAGGGGCCGTGAGCGGGGGATCGATGCGGCGCTGGTGGGGTTCTTGGACTGCGGCGGCAGAACTCCGGCAGGGGTGGCGACGCCGCTTTGGAGCCGTGCAGTGCGTTGGCGAAGGACCGGGCTTGCCGGTCCCGGCTTCGCCGGACGGAAAAGCGGTGTCGTCGCTCCGCTCTGCCACCGCAGTCCAAAACCAAGCAGTGTCGGGATCGGTGATTCATCGACCCACCTTGGCGCTGTGCGGTTTGACGCTGGGTCTATTGGTCCTCATGGCGGGATTATCCGCCCACGCCGACTCCGGGCCAGCGGCGTCCGCTCCGGGCCCGCTGCCGATCGATCTGCCCACGGCGCTTCGACTGGCCGGGGCGCAGAACGTCGATGTCCAGATCGCGCAGGCCAAGGTCTACGAGGCGCGCGCCCGGCATCTCGAGGCCCAGCTCGGGTTCTTCCCGTGGATCGGGGCGTCGGCCGGTTTCCGCCGTCACGAGGGCAACCTCCAGCGGGTGGATGGCAACGTCTTCGAGACGAACAAGAACACGTACGTCGCGGGCGCGGCGCTGAACGCCCAACTCGAATTGGGCGAATCGATTTTCGCGTCCCTTGCGGCGCATCGCCTAGCCGCCGCCGCCAATGAGGCGCTTGATGCGGAACGCCGCGACCGTGTGCTCGAGGCGGCGACGGGCTATTTCGAGCTGGCCCGCGCGCGCGCCGCCGTTGGCATCGGCCAGGAGACCGTGCGCATCGCGCGCGATTTCGCGGCGCAGGTGGGCCATGCGTGCGACGAGGGGATCGCGTTCAAGGGCGACACGTACCGCGCGGAGGCCCAGGCCGAGCGCGATGCCATGGCCCTGCGCCAGGCGCAGGAGCGGCAGAGGACGGCCTCCGCGAAACTCTCTCGTGTCCTGCGGCTGGATCCAGCCGTGGAACTCTTGCCGCGCGACACGGATCTGGCGCCGCTCTCGATCGACGACGTGGGTGCGCCGGTGCAGGCGCTCGTGGCCGCGGCGCTCGAGGCGCGGCCCGAGTTGCGCGCCGCGGGGTTCCGCCGCGACGCGGCCGAGAAGGCCAAGGATGGCGCGGTCTATGGGCCTGTGTTTCCATCGATCGGCGCGCAGGCGTACTACGGTGGACTCGGTGGCGGCACGGGCGATCCCGGGCCCAAGGAGGCCGAGGAGAATCGCGAGTATTCGGTGAACCTCGGCTGGCGCATCGGCCCGGGGGGACTGTTCGACGCCGGCCGGATCGGCACCGCCCGCGCGCGCGCCGACATGGGCGAATTTGAATTGGAGAGGGCCCGCGACGAAGTGCGTCGACAGGTGGTGGAGGCCCGGGAGCGCGCCCTCTCCCTCCGCGACCAAGTTCTCATCGCGCGAAAGGCCCTCGAGGCCTCGCGAGAGACCTTCCGCCTCACCGATGAGCGCCGCGAGTTTGGGGTCGGTGCCGTGATGGAGCATATCCAATCGCACCAGGACTTGGACCGCGCTCGCCTCGACTACGCCAATACCGTCGCCGAATTGAACAAGGCGCAGTACGCCCTGCGCTGGGCGATGGGGAAGTAGCCCGGGCAGATTCGGCGGAGGGTCATCTGGGATCCTCGCCCCGCCGCCGACCGCGCAACACCGCGAGGACAAAGACGCAGAGCCCTACGATGATAATGCTGGCCACCGCCAGTGTGACCGGATCGGGCGGGGGCGACATCCACCACGGCCCGACGCGCATGCGGACGTGCAGCTCTTGGGTGCGGCTGAACAGCCAGCTCGTGCAGCTTCCGAGCACGCCATGCACGATGCCCAGCGCAAAAAGATTCCGACCGCGGTCCTCCATGAATGCCCAAGAGAGAAAGGTCCCGAGGATCCATGTGGCCACAACGAGGGACCAGCTATTGATGTGGATGAGACCGAAGAACAGACCATTGAGCACGGCCACGAGCAGCCTGCGCCATGGAAATGTCCCGGGTTCATCCGCCGGGGCGAACCCCTTTCGCAGCCGCGTGCCAAAGTAGCCGCAGAACAGCAGTTGTTGGATGGCGCCCCAGAAGACGTAGCCGAGGGCGCCGCGGCCGTGGGCGCGGACGTCCAGCCCGGTGAAGGCGGCCGTCCCGTTGAAAGCGAGGGCGAGGATCAGGATCACCGGGAGAAGGGCCGCGAGGATCTTCCCGGCGACCGCCAGGGCGGAGAGGAAGTTGTCGTAGCGAAAAACGCAGGTGGTCCAGAGCGCGCCGAGTAGCAGGCAAGCGAGGAACGAGAGGGCCCGTCCGCCGTCGCTCTCCCGCGCGGCCAGCACTATTTCCGGCGGGATGCCCAGGAGAAATCGCGCTGCCCCCGGCGCATTGCGGTACAGGGCGATGGTCATGAGCAGCGTGAGTGCCCCGATCAGGAGCGCGAATCCCAGGCGCCGACGGCCGTGTCCGAGGGTCATCACGCGCCACACCCACCGCGGGCTTCCGAGCCCGCGAGACGCCGCGGTGTCGCCGTGCAACCAAGGACTGATGAGCAACACGAAGGGGAACAGCCCACCTAGGATTGATCGGCTGACTGCGTCGGCGGCACGCCACCCCATGAGGACGCCGAACGGGTAGGCGATCCACCAGAGGGAAACGAGGATGATGATCATCACGCCGATTCCCTCGATGAGGTTGTATTGGCGCGATTTCCTCTCTCGCTCCGGTTCGCCGGCGGTGTTGGGCAAATCGGCCCACGGTCCATCGGGCATGGGCGACAGGCTACTTCCGCAGAGATCCACGCGCAAGCGACCTGGAGCAGCCGATAGCCAGCGGCGATTGGGCGCCAGACGCTCAGGGGCTCGGCCTGCGGTTGGTTCCGCGGTCGCGCTTGCCGGGCCATCGTGGATCGTCCAGATTTCCAGTCTATGCAACGCAAGAAGGATGCCGGTTCGGCGCTCTCGCGCCGCGGGTTTTTGGGGTCGGCCGCCGCATTCGCGGGCTACAGCCTGATCGTTCGGGCTCCGGCGGCCCGCGCGGCGGAGGGCGCGCATGGACCGACATCGCACGAGGCGATCAAGGCGGCGCTGGCCGCAATCGAGCCAAAGCCGAAGCCCTCGGAGCTATACGCGGCGGAGCCGGGGATGTCGGTGGTGGACCTGGATTGCGAACTGATGGTCGCGGGAGGAGGCATGGCCGGGGTATGCGCGGCGCTGGCCGCCGCGCGGAACGGCGCGAGGGTCGTCCTCGTGCAGGACCGGTCGCGACTGGGCGGCAACGCCAGCAGCGAGGTCCGCATGCATATCGTCGGCGCCGACAAACACGGCAGCCGCAAGGGTTGGCGCGAGGGCGGAATCATAGAGGAGCTGCGGCTTGAGGATGCGGCGCGCAATCCGCACCGCGCCTACGAGCTGTGGGATCTCATGCTCTACGACAAGATCGTGTGCGAGAGAAACATCACGCTGCTTCTGGACACCGCCGTGTTCCGGGCCGAAGTGAAAGACGGGCGCATCGGGACCGCATGGGCGCGTTGCGACAAGACCGAGACGCTGTACCGGGTCAGGGCACCGCTCTACGCCGATTGCACCGGGGACAGCCGACTGGGTTTCGAGGCGGGCGCGGAGTTCCACTGGGGCCGCGAGGGAAAACTGGACTCTGCCGAGGAACTGGCGCCGGATGTCGGCGACTCGCGCACGCAGGGCTCCAGCATCCTTTTCACAGCCCGGCAACACGACCGACCGATGCCATTCACCCCGCCGTCATGGGCGAAGAAGATCTCCGAAACGGACCTCGTCTTTCGCAAGCCCACCGAACTCGATTACGGGTACTGGTGGATCGAGCTGGGGGGCATGGGCAACACGATCAAGGACAACGAGAGGCTGAGGTTCGAATTGCTGTCGATCGTCCTCGGCGTATGGGATTACATCAAGAATAGCGGGGCGCGGCCCGATGCGGCGAACTGGGCCCTCGAGTTCGTGGGCATGGTGCCAGGCAAGCGCGAGAGCCGAAGGCTCCTGGGCCCGCATGTTTTTGTTCAGCCCGAGATCGAGGGCGCGTGGAAACAATTCACGGACGGCGTGGCGATCGGCGGTTGGGCCATGGACGAGCACCCCCCCGAAGGATTCTACGGCAAGGACATCAGACCCTTCACGCCGAGCCCTGTGCAGGAGGTCTACAATATTCCGTTCCGAAGCCTGTATTCGAAGAATGTGGCGAACCTGCTCATGGCGGGCCGCAACATCAGCGCGAGCCACGTGGCCTTCACCTCGACGCGCGTCATGGCCACCTGCGCGGTCATGGGCCAGGCCGCCGGCACCGCCGCCGCGCTCTGCGCCAAGGACAATATCCTCCCGAAGGAGCTCTCCGCCGACCCCGGACGGGTCGTGGCTCTCCAGCAGCGGCTCCTGCTGGACGACCAGTCGATCCGCAACATCCGCAACGAGGATCCCGCCGATCTCGCCCGCGCCGCGGAGGCCCGGGCCTCCGCCGCGGAGCTAGGCCCCGCCGCCAATGTCCTCACCGGCGAGGTCCGCGATATGCCCGACGAGTGGAAACATCGTTGGGGCACCAGGCTCACCGGCGACACGTGGATCGAGCTGGCATGGAAGAAACCGCAGCGCATCGGCTGGGTCCAGATCACCTTCGATACTGGCTTTGAGCGCGAACTCACGCTCACGGCCAGCGCGGCGAAAACCGCCAAGATGATCCGTGGGCCCCAGCCGGAGACGATCCGCGACTACACCGTGGAATTGATCAGGGGCGAACAGGTCGTTGCGAGCGAGAAGGTCGAGGGCAACTTCCATCGTCTCCGGCGCCACTGCTTCCAGCCCGCCGAGGCCGACCGCCTCCGCATCCGTGTCCAAGCCACCAACGGCTCCGACCGCGCGGCGATCTTCGAGATCCGTGCCTACAGGCCCGTTTCCCGGCAGTAGTCGACGAGGTGATTGCGAATCTCACGTGAGGTGCGCCACGCGTCCTCGCTGATGCCGTGGGCGGCGTTGCCGAGCGCGCTGTAGAGCGCGCTGACCCCCGCGACGAGCGTGGTGCCAGCGCTTCCCAGTGCGCCGGGTTCCGCATTGCTGCCGCCCGTCGTCAAGAACTTGAGGAAGGGTTCCTTTTTCGAGATGGCGAGGTCATAGATGGCCACCTCCGTTTCCATCTTCGTGGCCCCCAGGCCGAAGCCGATGGTCGCGCGGAGCGCGCGACTGCCCTGATTCACCCGGATGAACCGTCCCTTCACCAGCCACCCGCTCGCGGGTAGTTTTTTCGGGGCACGTTCCGCGGGCGCGATTTCTGGCAGCCGCTCGATGAGCTTGGATTGCAGCATCTCGGCGGTGGCCTGCTTGAAGGAGGCAAGCTCCTGGCCCTCGCGGTCCACGTTGAACGCCGCCCCGCGAGTCTCGAACGGGGCCACGTAGATCATCGCGGGCTTGGCCTTGGGTTTGTGGCTGCTCACTTGCTGGTCGCGGATGCTCACGGAGGCGCACCCCGCAAGCAGGCACAGTGCGGGTGCCAGAAATGCGATCGACGGCTGAATCGGTCGGGCTGTCATGGAGGCTAAACATAGATGGGCACCGGATCATTTCTAGCCCATATATTTGGCCGACATCGCCGGCCGGGCGGTATCCCGAAGGCGCCGGCGACATGAAGGGCCCATGGGATCACGCCGCGTTCGCCAGCCCGGTTGTCGCGAATACCAAGATCCGCTTCCTTTCAGGATCGATCGCTGGTCCCGGTGGTCCGCGAAGCGCGGGTGCCCTTTTGCGTCCGTTTCCCTTTTCTTTGAGAGCCACGTTCTGGAAGAGAGGCGTCGAGCACTATCGAACGAACCGTGATGCCGTCCCTGCTCATCGCGTCGGATTTTCTCTCCAGCATCATGCGCAGCGCATCCAGATGTTTTTCGCGACTGAAGCACACCACAACATAGAGCCCGTGACGCGACAGGTTGCGGGGCAGATAACGATCGACGAGCTGGGTTTCAATGGCTGTCTCGATCTCGCGGTGCCAGCAGCCTTTGACCTCCAAAACCACGTTGAACGCGGTGCCGGGCCCTCCCTTTTTGTCGGGCAGCGCGGTTATCAAAATATCTGGCTTTGCGCCAGGGCGTATCTCGACCTCCCGATTCGCGACGATCCCGCGCCGTTCGAGATCGTCGACCAGATAGCAGCGGATAAAATCACTCAACTCTGTTTCATGTTTTGGCGTGGCGTTCTCTTCCCATGGGTGGTTCCAAAGGAACTGGGCCCTTGCGGATTCGCCGTGCAGCTCCCCTTGGAGATGGTTTAGGGACTCGATAACGACGGATAAGAGTTCCGCTTCGCTTTCGACCAAACGCCTCCGGCTGTGTGAGACCAGCGCAAATAGGTTTGCCAATGATGGTGCGGACCAGGTGTTCCGGCGCATATTCTCTTCAGCCCGCGCGAGCAAGAAACGCATCGATTTGTGCTCGGGGAACCGCATTACGAGCCTTGAAATGGTCGCGGTGGCGGCGCGCGTGCCACGATCTGCCAGGTGCGACAGGAGTTGATCGCGGAAGGTTGCTACGGCTTCGCGCTTATCGATAAAGGGCGCAACCCCCAGTTCGATTTTAGGGTCTGACGACGGCGGGTATTGTGCGACCAGCCACACGTAAAGATCCTCAATCTCACGCTCGGGCAGTCCGCGCACGACTTCCGCAGGATGCGAAAAGGCTTCATACGCGACTTCCTCGAATAGCTCTCGGCCGAAACTTGAATCCTGAACAATCGCGGGCCAGATGGCAGTCCATCCCCCGTCGGGCGCGCGTTGCAGGAGAAGTCGTGCCGCGCAGACGGCACGTTTTCGATCTTCGGCTTCAGTGGACAGCGGGAGACGCAGCCATTCGCGGCATAAAGCTGCGACGCCGGGGCCACCCTTCTCCATGAGGAGGCGAAGGATGGGTTGGGAAACTGACGCCTTAATCTTGGGTGACCGAACTTTCTCCAGGAGTGCCTCGGCCAAAGGTTCATCGACGATCGCTTCAAGTTCGGTGGTCTTGTCAAATCCGCGGTCGGCTTCGTTCTCTCGGTCAATGTATCGGAGCAGCCAGTCTTTGACGGCAGTTGGATCGGCTTTATAGGCGTGCTGCGTCAGAACCACGTGGGTCTGGGGATCGCCGAACTTTGGATGGGCAACGATGATCGGCATCCATCGACGCCACACCTCCGGCGGCAGACTCTGGAAAAGGTCTGGCGTTTGTTTATGCAACAGGTACAGAGCCCTGAACCCCCCAACGGCTGGCCAAGAGAAAGTGCCGGTTTTATTGAACCACTCGACTTGCGCCGCATCGCGCGCGTGCACATAACGCCAGGCCGCATCGACAATACGCTGCCGCGTGATGCGGTCAGCATCTCTCCACCCCGGCGTAACTGTGATGTCGTCATCGTCATCGCAGCCGTCGTATGTACTGGTTTCCTCCAGTGTTAATTCTTGGGTCAGGCGCCACCACGTGTCATGCTCGCCCCGTTCGAAGCGATCGAGCAGAATTGCGATGCGTTCCTTTGGCGGAGGTTCGATGCGCGCTCGCGCAGTCCGCTCGCCAATTTTTTTCTGCCATTCCTGATCTTCCAGATGGGCCTTCCGTTGGCGCGCGGCCTCGTCCGATTGGAGATTGACCGTTGCGAGCCAGTGCGAGAAGCGTTCCTTTATTTCGGGATGTCGGTGCGCTGCTGTGATCAATCGATCCACATGTTCTGGATCGGTCCAGTCGAAGACCCGTCGCATCACTGTGGCAACTCCGGCTCGAAGAGCGGGAGATCCCGCATGCTCGAGCTGAGTTGCCAACCAGAGGAAATCATCTTGATCGATAAGTGGGGCGCTGGATATGGACAGGAGCTCGATGTCGTTCGGTGAATCCAGGAGGCGGTCTAATACGAGCGGAAAGATACGGCGTCGAAAAGCGGTGTTTTCACGCAGGCGCGCTGTCCACTCGTGCCTTCTGAATGCGAATTCACCCGCATTTTGCTTCAGCAGGCTGGCATACGCAGAGGCAAACGATTCGAGAAGCTTGGGTTCGTCGATGTGATCGAGTGCATTCGTTACGATGATCGAAAAGATCTTATCGAAAGTTGTATTAAGAAGGTTCTGTTGCGCAACCCAGTCCAGCGCCGCGGGCAGATCGCTGGGCGGAAGCTTCGGGATGAACTCGTGTGCGATGAAGTACCGATATCCTCCGAAAACGTGAGGGACAGGCGGTTCCAGCACTGAAAAGACTTCGGCTACGGTCATCACTCGTGGCCAGCACGCCTTTAGGACTTCGCCCTTGATCTGGTTGTCTGGGTCGGAATCCCGCGTCAAATTGACGAGGGGCTTGAGGCGGACGAGTGTAGCGTCGTCGGCGAGGCGACCGCACGCATGGGCGGCGATCCAACGGATCCGATGTGCTTCCGCCGAGTCGAGCGCGACAAGGGCGAGGTCTGAAGCGAGTTGCTTGACGTCGCAGGCCCGGGCGATTGCGATCGCTTCGATTCGGGCATGCTCGTCCCTTCTACGTTCCATGATCCAAGCTCGCAATCGCGAGGCGATCGTTGGATGGTTCAGCTTTGGGAGGAGGTCAATGTGGTCCCATGGTCCGCTTGGGGCACCTTGATTGCCCGCCAGAGTGAGGAGGGCGTCGATGAGCGACGCCCGGTCCTCGGGAGATGCGGTGGTAACGTCACTGTGAAGCAGGGCATAGGGGTCGCTAGCCTTGATGGCCCGAAACACATTGGAATCACAGCCTGCGAGCCAAGCGGCGGTCTCGCGGAGCTGGGGGATCAGTTTTCGGGATCCATCGGCGGGTGGCGCCAAGAGGCTCCATACTTGTTCGTGCGTGAGGCCGCTGTTGGACAACCAGCCGGCGGCGAGAAACTCCCCGTAAGTTTGATGATCCCAGCCGACGCGATCCGGGCCCTGCGATGAGAACAGTGCGGTGTCGAGGGTCTCGCGGATAGCGGCGCTGTCCCACGGAATTGTGCAGCCCGGTGGTTGAGTGGCACAGAGATCATCGATCGAGACATCATTCGCCGGCGCCTCGCCCGGCCCAAGCCAGATCGCAGCGCGATTGCAGAGAATTGTCGCGGCGGCAAGGTGCTTCGCCACTTCAAGGCGCTGCGCGGGAGCCAATCTCCCTGTTAGGTGCGCTCCAAAACGACCGCGGGTAGGTTCTTCGCACAAGCGGCGGCACCCCTCCTCGTAGAGTTCGCGTTGGCTGGTCGGCAGGGAGGCATCGCGCTGGAAGGTCTTCAGGAGGAAATCCAGCGTGATCGGCTTGAGAGCCAGGGGGAGGGCTTGGCGCTGTTCGATCTGTTCCAGGAATCGTTCTCCATCGAGTCCATTTGCATCGGCCGTCTCGATCACGTCGCGTTTCTGCAACGGCATGAGCTCGATTGTGGCCACGCCTTCCGGCCCCCACTTTCGCAATAGGCACTCTGCCAGAACCGGCGGCCATTCGACAGTCCGACAGGCAATTCGGAAATATAGACCATCCACCGAGGGCAGTTCTTTCAGTCGATCCGCGAGCAATGCTGCCAGGGCCGAAGTGTGGAGTCTGCCCGTGTCCAAACTATCGAGAAAGAGGTGAAGATGGCACTTGCCCTGTGACCAAGAACGGAATGGTTCTGTGTCAAAAACCGTTCGCTCGAGCCATTCGCTGCCGTCGCAGGATGCGAGATCAACAAACATGACGCGGTCGTCGGCGTGACCCACCTGGCGCTCGAGATTCTCTTTGGCCCGGTTCAGTTCATGACTCTTGCCCATGCCGGGCGCCCCGAGAAGGACTAGGCAAGGCGTATTTGCGTACTGCCCCAATGTTGCGGTGTCACGAGGCACGTTGGAGGCCTGCTCAAAAAGCGAGACCCGATCAGGATCTCGCGAATTCTCGCCTTGGCGCCTCCAGTAGCGCTTCCATCCATAAACGATTCTTGCGGCTGTCCGTTCTTTCCGGTCTCCCACGCTAATCGTCGTTCCGGCAGGAGTGGGTTCAACCGGCGGCTGGTCGGCGGAGCGTTCCTCGAATCGCTGCAAGTCGGACTCGACTGCGCGCAGCAGAGGCGCGACTTCGGACTCGATGATGTACGGTGATAATCTCTCCTCCCGCATGGTGAAAATCTTTCGCCAGCGGAGAATCCAGGCGCGCGCAAGGGCCCGCCAATCGAACCAACCTGCCGATTCGGGCACCGCCAGGGCGTTTGCTTGGCGTCGCGCGACCGTGTAGGCGGTGGTGCTGCCGCGTCCCCGACCCTCTTGGACGATAGTGAGCAGCCCGCCAAGCGCCATTTCGCTCATCGCGTCATGAACACGGCGCTGCGAGTACCCGAGTTCACGGGCGGCCTCGTTGGCGTTGACTCCATTGGGTCGCAATGCCGCGAAGACAAATACGTCAGCGCGGATGTTGACGCCAAATATGGCGCGTGCCTTGAAGAACAGGCTGGCGGGGCTGATGACCCGAGGCTCCGGGGCGAGGATGGGAGTCGACGACTCCCTTCGTTTGAAGGCGGGACGGGACCAGCCGTAGCGCAGCCAGATGGCGTCCGCGTCGGCGTTGATTGTCGAGCTGGCCGGGCCCAAATCAAATAGCGGTGTGGGCTGTGCGGCCGTCGCAGGTCTGTGCTTCGTCGCAAGTGTTCGCCACTTCACCGTGCGATCTGACTCGGCGAGCGTTGCGGCAGCCGCGCCCACCAACGTTGGGGTGCAGACCTTGTCGATTGCCAGCAGACTGTCCAATCGGGTGACGTTGACCCATCTGCCGTTCGTGTGAAGCCAGTCCAAAACCTCGTCAAAGACACGAGGATCTCGTCGCGCACATTCCAGTGTGAGCAGAAGCAATGTTTCAGGATCGATGACTGTCCATCCGCCTCTTGCGGTGCCCGCGGCCACACCGATTCGCGACCACTGGCGCCACAGGAACGTCAGGATCCGATCGGTGAGCTGATCTCTATAATGCTCGAGCGAGCTTTTCATAACCAATGCGGTTCAAGACTTGGCCCAGTTTTTTGCGAAAATCTGAGCTGGTTTCTCGGGCCAATAGCCAGTGAAGTGTCGATTGTACTTCATTCTCGAGAGGCTCGATGTCTAGGAGATCCCGCGAGTGACGTTCCCCGCTTTTCGGGTCCATCGCTGCAAGCATTTTGAGGTGGACTTGATCCCAGCGGTTGACAAAGAAGATCGTGAGTCCTTCCCCATAACGTCGGCGCATCAGGCGGGACTCGATCCCAATTGGAAAACCGAATTTTTGAAGTTCCACTGCCGGTCCAGCATTCAGCCAGTCGGACCTTAGCCCGAGATCCTGTGCCACGCGGGCTGCCTCTTCCACGAGTTCGGAAGGGAGCTGCGAAATCGCGCCCAGCGCGGGCGCGGCGTCAGCGGATTCACTTGTGGCGAACGCCAAGACATCAACATCGGCCGTGGCCCGTCGAATCAGCCGGGTCACGATCAGAGCCGCACCACCGCAGACCACCAAGTGGAATTGCAACTCCTTGTAGACCAAGCGCTCGTTCAAACGTCGAAAAGCGTAATGGATTTCGTCCTTTGTCGTAGTTGTGTACGGAAAAACACTAACTCATAGTGTTTTAATGTCAATATGAAGATCGCCTATCTTTTGTAACATGCTTATATTGAGGAAATTAGGACAAAATAGTATTCTGGGGAGGCGACCGGTTGAACGGCAGAAAGGAACAGCGGAGCTCGTAACGAGATGCTGGGTTGGCGATGCTTGGATCATAGAGGGGAGTCTCCTCACGCTTGGTAGGCGCCTCCCTCAACACCTGCTCGATCTTTTCTGCCGTGCCAGTCCCCACTCCGGGCACCGAGGCTAAGTCTTCGCGCTGGGCGCCGACGACTGCCCGCACGGAGCCGAAAGCCTCTAGAAGGGCCACCGCCCGTTTCGGCCCGATGCCCGGGAGCGCTTGGAGCACTCTGAGCTGCTGTCGGCGGCGACCTTTGGGCCGGTATCCTGAACCGCCGACCAAGCCTCGGCAGGCTCGATCGATTTGGCCCGCGGTGTAAAGGATCAGCCGTGCGCACTCCTGGCCGTCCCGTGCTCGGAGTACTGGCAGGCCAAAAATGATAGTCACGGATATCAGCGCGCCCTGTAGAGCTTCCCGGCTTAAGCCCACTGCAGCCAAGTCCGCCGTCCCTCCTTCCAGCACCATCACCCCAGCCACCGAGGATCTTGCAAGGCGGCCTGCTTGTTGGAACAGCCGCCCATCCATCACTGATTGTGCGAAGTCTGCCATCGTCTTCCGTTCGAACAGCACCCTGTCCGCAACGAGATAATCCCCGGTTTTCAGTTCGGCGTATTCCGCCGACACACCCTGCGTTGCCTCAAGAACCCGCGCCGCTTCCGAGCCACGCTCCCGATGGTCGATAACGACCCGCACGGGAAACGGTCGCCCGGTGCCCGCCTGCCCTGATCCCATCTTCCAAGTCTAACGTCGTTCCCCGCGGTGTCACCACACTTCATCTGGGGGTAGAGATGTCTCAACCGACCCTTGCACTATCCTCTTTGAGCCCTTTTATATCGTGCCATGTTTGAGCGCAGCGATGGTCCGACCTTGGCGGTGATGGCGGCAGGGATGGGCAGCCGATACGGTGGGCTCAAGCAGCTGGATCCGGTCGGCCCGTCGGGCGAGGTGATGCTGGAGTATTCGGTCTACGACGCGCTTCGTGCGGGTTTTAGGCGCGTGGTGTTTATCATCCGGCGGGATTTCGAAAAGGAATTTCGCGATGGGGTGATGTCCCGGTTTCCGCGAGGATGCGGCGCGGATGTGGTGTTCCAGGGACTGGAGGATCTGCCGAGGGGATTTAGCGTGCCCGAGGGCCGCAAGAAGCCGTGGGGCACGACGCACGCGGTCCTGTGCCTGGCGGGTGCCGTGGACGGCCCTTTCTGCGTGATCAACGCAGATGACTTCTATGGCCGTGCCAGCTACCGGACGGCGGCGAGCTTTTTCTCGGGGCCGGGTGGCGACGAGGGCGGGCCAGTGCGGCTGGCGATGGTCGGCTATCGCTTGCGCAACACGCTCTCGGAACACGGCGGCGTCGCGCGGGGGCACTGCCGCACCGATGATCGCGGGAGGCTGCTCTCCATCGAGGAGTGGAACCCGATCGCGCGCGAGGGCGCCGTCATCGAATATCGGCCGGCCGGAGCCGCATCGGTGCGGCTCACGGGCGATGAACTCGTCTCGATGAATTTCTGGGCGTTTCGGCCCCGCGTCTTTCAGCCCCTGGGCAAGCTGTTTGATGAATTTCTGCGCGACCGCGGCCCGGAGCCGGGTTCCGAGTGCCTGCTGCCGAATTGCGTCGGCCAGATGATCGCGCGCGGCGAGGCCGAGGTCTCGGTGCTGGATTGCGATAGCCCGTGGTTCGGGGTGACGTATCGCGAGGACAAGCCCAAGGTGCAGGCCTCCATCAAGGCGCTTGTGGCGGGTGGGGAATATCCTTCGCCGCTGTGGGGGTAGGCCGTCGGCCGATGAGACCGGGACCAGCGGCGGCAAAGCAACGACGGCCTCTGCGGGGAGGCCGGTCATGATCGGCGCCTAGGAATCTGTCGGACTTAGGCCGACAGATTCCTCGAGAATTCAGGTGCCGGGCAGTAGGAGCCTGCTTGCAGGCGATTCCACGCGCGAATCGTGCGCAAGCGCGCTCCTGCGTCTCGTTTTCACCCCCGGTGGTGCCCGAATGCCCGCCGCATGAAGTTTCTGGTCAGCGCCGCCCCCGGCGCGCCGGGGGCGGCGCCAGCCAGAGTCGTCCACGCGCCGGATTATTCATGATGAAACTTCTGGGGGCGGGGCCGTTTTGGACTGC